>ENA-UPTF01001394-UPTF01001394.1-marine-metagenome-genome-assembly--contig:-NODE-1394-length-15195-cov-3.912025_pt1 | contig 15195 bp, 13 predicted proteins | sample MGYA00238166_ERZ767019 | MGnify/ENA primary metagenome ERZ767019 (study PRJEB28930, sample SAMN06266391) | marine metagenome | isolation source: Sea water from 250 m depth | place: Atlantic Ocean...
AGAAGTAGTAAGAAAATTGAAAGGCTTCATTGATAAAGACAAGCAGCCAGCTGGTCTAGATTTGGCTAAAATGTTTAGTAGCATACTAATGAAAAGATCATTTGATGCAGTTGGTGGCTTCCATGTCAAAGGATTGTTTTTGGGCATGATGCACTTCCAGGATAAATATAATGAGGATCTTGAGAGATTACAAAGGTGTGATATTCATTATTTGACACCTGATCTTAGAATAGTACCATTTTGTGCATTCAATGTGATTCCAGAGTGGTATAGAGATAGAATACAAAAGAAATACTCCATTACCGTTGAGGAATGGGAAGAACGACAGGGCGAAAAACTTGAAGATGGTCTTTACAGAGGTCTTATGAGAAGAGGCGCTGGAGACGAATTAGCAGCAGGTTGCGCCAAGAGCCAGATGTTTCATGAAGCATCACAGGCAACTATGTAATTAGTGATCTGAACGTAAAAAAACAACTATGAAAATGGGTATGGTTCCCATTCTTTGTTAATTTTATAAATAATAGGACCAACCATTGGGCCAGCGTCATCTCTCCAATAGGATGGCGGAACATATACCAGTTCAAATGGACCATCGTCTGATTCATACTTGACATGCTTCACATAGACTGGCATATATCCTGGTTCATGTTTATTTGATGTCACTTCAGGATTACTTGGATCTACAAAAACTACAGGTGAAAAAGGTATCAAGTGTCCCATCAATGTTTCATTCCAAAATTCGTCAGTATAGGCTGGATACTTACCACCAGAATAATAATCGCTAAACGATACATCCGCTATTTTCATAAACCAAAACGCCTTGGTTTCATCCCCACCTTCTTGGTTAAGCAAATACAATTCCATGATGTTCTCTGGAGCTAATTTTTTTACTGCAAGATTTAGCACGATATAATCAGCATCCAAACCAGTGAATATCTGGGGCAAAAGATAAACTTCTGATTGCCAGTAATCATACAAAGTAGGATACTGATTTATTTTTCCAGGATTCTCTCTATATTTTGCGCATGGTCCTGTATTACCACATGGACCTTCATCATATCCAGCTAGCCATCCATCTCCCTCATCTTTGTTGAATATTCCGTTTTCATTATAATCATCATATTGCCATTCTGTAAACTGTTCTAACTTTCTTTCATGAGGATCATTTGCTGAACTATCTACAATAGAGGATGTCACAAAGTATGAACTAACATCTACAGTTGTGTCGGCAGTTAAAATTTTCCAAGCATCATCAGGTGTGCTGAGATATGTTAATGCAATTTTTTTAATCTGCCAATCTAGTAATGTAGAATTATCAATGATTGTTGTTCTTTCACTTAATGTAGAAATCCAATATCCATAATCCCACCAAGCTGCAACAACAACATCTTCAGCCGTATTTTCCTTCAACCATTCCATAGATGCTGACCAATCATTCGTAGCTATATCGTAATGTGTACCACCATTCAATATGGGTATGGGCATACCTACTTGATAATTTGACCAGTTATGATCCAGAGGATAAAATAGAGGTACAGCAAGTATGACTACGATTGCTGCAAAAAAAGAAATTTTAACAGTGGCATTTGTTGGTTTATGTTTCTGATTTTGGATATTTGATAATAGAATTGAGATTCCTATAGATCCAAGTATTATAACTGCTATAGAACCAAATACTTCTAGTCTTACAAATGCAGAACTGAAATACACTCCAAGGATTCCAATTATGAGTGCAAACACGACTAACTCATTTTTAATCCTGAAATAATGATTTACTCTTTTGTCTAATAGGAACCAAGCTCCTATTCCAGCAAATACAATCAAAATTGAGAAAAAGAAGAATGTTAATTCCAAACTTGATGTAGCATGTTCAGATACCGAATCCACAAGAATATCGTCCGTAGTGAAGAATGGGTTTGCAGCGTTTAGATACCTAAATGATGGTAATTGAAGCCCAAGAATTGTAGTCATTCCATGTTGAACTGTAGTTGGTGGGATTGCAAATGCAATTCCCCCCATGATCGTACCACCTAGAAGTATGCCTATGTTACGAATGTATTTCGTGCCACTTATTTTTTTGACTAGAGTAGCTACTACCACAAATGTAGTACATAATATTAAGAAAAATCCATTAAGATTTGAAACAAATGCTATGTCATATCTTCCGAATGACGTAGTTACCAAAAAGAATACAGTTGTAAAAACAACACTAGTCAACACAATGTACTTGTTATCTTTTCTCAGAAATGGCAATGCCATAAAAAAGAATCCTATAGGAAATATGAAAAATTGTGCACCTCCCCATGCAGAAAGACCAAATGCTAAGAAAACACCAGCACCTACAATCTTTGCAAGAGATATTTTTCCTTTATCTGATTTTATCGCACTTAGAAGTAGGTATATTGCTAACAAGCCATAAAAAAGACCTAATGGCTCTGACTTGAACCAACCCATTGTCCCTCTCATAATAATTATTGGAGAAATAGCAAACAACATTGAGGCAAAAAGTCCAGCTGTTGTACCACCAATTACCCTAACTATCCCAAAAATGATAATTGCTGTTAGTGAGCTAATTACTAGTGGAAACCACAAAGTGAAATCATAAAGTGTAGACCCTACACCAAAAATTTGGTAAAGTGTTGCGGTAGTAGCATGCAACATAACTTGTGATGTACTTGAAACATCTCTACCATATGGATGCCAACTCAAATCATCATGCCACTCGAAATATGCGGGCAATCCATTTTCTACAATAAATTCTGTTGCTCTATAATTGAAATATGGATCAAATTCAGCTAGTTCAAATCCATAAATTGCTGGTTGCGCTCTTAAAATACATGCTAACGAAAAAGAAATGACTAGGATCCCAATTACTAGCAGGTAACGCGCATTACGGGACGAAACTTCGTTTTTAATTAGTTCTTCACCGTATTGCAATAAGCCTGATGAAATCTGCTATCTTAAGACTGTTTAGAGGCAAAAATATGTTTGTTGGAGCCAGATTTTTAGTACAAATCATTACCAAAATTTAAAAATAAATGAATTAAAGTCAGTTTGATTTTTATGATAAAAACGGTTCTAACGGCTGCGGGTAGAGGAACAAGATTGCTTCCATTTACTAAAGAAATGCCCAAGGAAATGATGCCAATTTTTACAAAAATTCATAAAAATCAACATGCTGTAATTCCACTTTTACAATATATTTTTGAACAGTTTTATTCAATGAAAATTAGAGACTATTGTTTCGTTGTTGGAAGAGATAAAAGATCAATAAAAGATCATTTTAGTTTACAACAATCAAATCTTAACGAACTCTCGAAAAATCATAAAAACATAATGTCAATTTTTTATAAAAAACTAAAAAATTGCCATTTAACGTGGGTAAATCAAAATAAACCGCTAGGATTTGGCGATGCGGTGAAAAGAGCTGAAAAGTTTGTCGGGAAAGAAGATTTTATACTTCATGCAGGAGATATATCAATTGTTTCTAGATTTAGACATCCAATCTTACGTTTAATTGACACTGCAAAAAAAAATCCTGATGCATCTGCTATCTTAGTTTGCAAAAAAGTAAAAGATACCAAAGGCTATGGAATATTACAGATTAAAAATAGATCATCAAGAGTATATTTAGTGGAAGGTGTTGAAGAGAAGCCTGTTAGACCTAAATCTAATATTGGGATTTTGGCATTATATTATTTTAAACCAGAGATTTTTCATAGTCTTAAAAAAACAAAACCGGGAAAAAATAATGAGTTACAATTAACTGATGGAATACAACAGATGATAAATGATGGGAAGAAAGTCTTAGCTATACCATTAACAAAAAATGATTTAGAAATTGATGTAGGAACAGTTGAATCGTACAGAAACGTCCAAATTAGTTCATATAAAAGAGCATAATTTTTAACTTGAAATAATTGGTATCAAATATGAAAATTGCGATAATTGGTTTAGGTTTTGTTGGACTAACACTTAGTTCTGTTTTGGCTTCTAAAGGAATTAAAACTGTAGGAATTGATTCTGATAGAAAAAAATGCTCAAAAATTGCAAAAGGCATACCTACATTCTTTGAACCAAATTTAGAAAAAACATTGAAAAAAGCTTTGAAGCAAAAGATGGTGATTACAGATAAACTTTCATCAATTATCAACTGCGATTTTATCTTTATTACAGTAGGAACTCCAAAAAAGAAAAATGGCGAGATAGATTTGTCATTTATCAAAACGGCTGTTAGGAATATCGGCAAATTAATCCCAAAAAGCAAAAAGAAACCGATCATATTGGTTAAAAGTACAGTAGTGCCAGGAACAATGAAAAATGTCGTACTACCAATTTTAGAGAAAAATTCCAAGAAAAAAGCAGGCAAAGATTTTGGTTTAATTTCGAATCCAGAATTCCTACAAGAAAGTAGAGCAATACAAACCACAATAAAACCTCATGTTGTAGTATTAGGAGGATATAAAACAAAATTCATGAAGAAAACAGAAAAATTCTTTTCTGAATTTAATGCAAATGTTCCAATAATCATTACAAATCATCAAACCGCGGAGATGATAAAATATGCAAATAATTCATTCTTGGCAACAAAAATCAGTTTTATCAATCAAATCGGAAGCATTTGTCAAGCAATTCCAGATACAAATATTGATGATATAGCAGACGCAATCGGATTAGATCCTAGAATAGGGAATCTTTTTCTTAATGCTGGACCTGGATATGGAGGTTCATGCTTGCCAAAGGATGTCAATGCAATAATTAATTTATCATCTAAAATTGGTGTTGAGCCCATCTTGCTTAATGCTGTAGAAAAAACGAACAAACAACAGATTAGTAATATTATGAAGTTGATGAGACAGAAGATTGGAAAAATTAAAGGAAGGAATATTACTGTTTTAGGTGTAGCATTCAAACCAGATACAGATGATATACGAGACTCGATGGGCATTGAACTTATTCATAGATTAATGAAATTAGGAGCTAAAGTAACAATTCATGATCCAAGAGCACTAGATAATGCTAGAAAAATTTTTCGTACTAACGCTAAATATGCAACATCTATTCCATCTGCATTAAAAAATTCTCAATGTGCTATTATTATGACTAAATGGAAGGAGTATGAAAGAATTAATAACAATACTATAAAATGCATGAATAAAAAATTCATAATAGACAGTAGAAGAATTCTTTCTAAAAAAAATCTAGATGCAGAATACTATGCAATTGGACTAGGACAAAAAATATGAAAGTTCTTGTAACTGGCGGTGCTGGTTTTATCGGGAGTCATATTGCAGAATATCTAGTTAAACGCGGTGATGATGTAACAGTTTTAGATAATCTCAAAACTGGAAAGGAAAAAAACCTTGCAAAAATTAATGATAAGATCAATTTTGTGAATGGTGATATTAGGGATTATAAACTTCTTGAGAAGTTATTTAATAACACTACTTGTGTTTTTCATGAAGCTGCGTTAGCTTCTGTACAACAATCGCTTAACATGAAGGATGAATACTTTGATGTTAACGTGAATGGAACGGAGAACATATTCAAATTAGCAAGGGAATATGGTCTGAAAGTTGTTTTTGCTAGCTCATCGAGCGTGTATGGTAATTCCAAAAAAGTCCCAATTAAAGAAAGTGATGATAGAAAACCAATTAATCCGTATGCTCAAACAAAACTAGAAGACGAATACTTAGCCAAAAAATATTCTGATATGAATGTAGACGTGATTGGTCTTCGTTATTTCAATGTTTTTGGACATAGGCAATCAATGGAATATGCTGGAGTAATCAAACTATTTCTGGAAAAAATTCAACAAAACGCGTCACCAAAGATCAACGGTGATGGATTGCAAACCAGGGATTTTGTACACATCAGCGATGTTGTAATGGCTAATATTTTAGCAATGGACAGTGATGTCAAACACGGATTCTTTAACGTGGGCACAGGCAATTCTATCTCTGTGTTAGATTTAGCAAATGTAATTATCAATGCTTCTGGTTTATCTTTGAAACCTATTCATGGTCCAGAATTGTCTGGTGATGTAAGAACAACTGAGGCGGATATAACATTAATAAGAAAACTGCTTAATTGGGAACCAAAAATAAAACTAGAAGATTGGCTAACTAGAATTATTTCAGATGAAGATTTTGAAGACATTTAGTGTATTTTAATAGATTATTTCTTATAATTGATAAAAATCTAATATTAACAAAGGGAAAAAGTTGAGATTATTAATAGCTGGTTCAAGTTCATTTTTTTTTCACTTGAAAGAATTTTCTAATACACTAAATAAGTTGGGTGTTGAATCCAAATTAGTTTTTGATGCTGATTATTCTGATGGATTTCCAAGTAGGAAGATAAAAAATTGGTTTCTAGGCAAAAAAAAATTCAATAAACTAATAGATGAATTCAAACCAGATGCAATTTTTATTGACAGGCAACGACATTTTGGTATTGCTGCGCTAGAAGCAAATATTCCACTTTTTGTTCTTTTACGTGGTCATTATTGGTCAGAACTTTATTGGTATAAAAAAACAATTTACAAACCATTTTACAAACGAATTGCTCTTTGGAAATGGGATAAAATTGCTAAAAGAATTTTTAAAGATGCAACATTAATCCTGCCTATTTGTAAATATCTAGAAAAAATTACTAATGAGCATGTCCCAGATCAAACAACTGATGTTTATTTTGAGGGAATAGATTCTTCTAATTGGTACCAGGTAGAAGGAATGAAGCTAAAACATCCATGCATTGGTTTATTACAAAATTCAAATTGGTGGGGAAAGACATCAGAGATGTTAATATTAAAAAAAGTTTTAGCTAGAATGCCTGACGTAAATTTCTACTGGGCAGGAGGTGGACCACTTCAGGATAGAATACTATCAGAACTAAACACATATGAAAATTTTCATTTCTTAGGACGTTTAGAATATCCAGATAAAGTAAGAGAATTTTTTAGTGAAATTGATGTTTATGCGTTGGTGACAGGAATGGATTTAGCATCACTGTCTCTAAAAGAAGCACAGCTAATGAAAAAGCCTGTCATTGCAACGAATGTAGGTGGAAATCCTGAAATGATGGTAGATGGCAAAACAGGATTTTTAGTAGAAAAAGGAAATCATGAACAATTAATTGCAAAAATTAGATTACTACTTGAAGACAAAACACTTGCCAAAGATATGGGAGAGAATGGTCATAAATTTATCGATGAGACATTTAACTTGAATGTAGTAGCAAAAAATTTTATTAAAATAGTACAATCATACTTGAAATGAATAAGAAAACTATTCGTAAGATACTAGGTGGGTTCAAAAGCTATGTTCCGGGAGGAGTATCATTTCATGCAAATACAGTAGATGATTTAGCTAGATATTGTTATACAATTTGGCTTAGACATTTATCAATTCTTTATAAAAATGGATTTACAAAAATACCTAATACCATTGCAGAACTTGGTCCAGGAGATTCTATCGGTACTGGTTTAGCTGGACTTGTTTGTGGCGCCAAAAAATTCTATGCATTAGATGTTGTGGAACATACTAACATTAAAAATAATATTTCAGTATTTGATGAACTGGTCACACTTTTTGCTAAACATTCTACTATTCCAGATGATAATGAATTCCCACTAGTTTTACCACGTTTATCTTCTTACAATTTTCCATCTGAGATATTTACAAATAACGATCTTGAAAAGCTTCTAGATAAATCGAGAATAGAATATTTAAGAAGTGAACTTGTAGGTATGGAAAAAAAGAAAAATTCTATACAATACATGTGTCCATGGAACGATCCTAAAATTATTGAAAATGATTCTGTGGATGTGGTATTTTCACAAGCAGTTTTGGAACATGTTAGGGATCTAAATCATACATACGAGTCGATGTATAGATGGGTAAAAAAAGGTGGATGTATTTCAAACCAAATTGATTTTGAAAGTCACGGTTTGTCAGATGAGTGGAATGGGCATTGGTCATTTTCAGATTTAACTTGGAAATTAATCAAAGGTAATAGGCCATATCTTATTAATAGAGAACCTCTTTCAAAACATCTTGAAGCTGCACAAGATGCGGGTTTCAAAATAATATCGGTACTACCGGTGAAAACTTTCTCTTCTGATACATATACTGGTACAATTAGACGCGCTAATTTAACAAAAAAATTTAAGAATATATCTGAAGAAGATTTTACTACAACATCTGCACATATTTTAGCTAGGAAATGAGAAAGTACGTATATAGATAATTAACGTCTTATTCCAGTTGCACTAATTCCACTTTCAACTTCTTTTAATGTTATAATTTTTAATTTTGTATCACGGAACCATTTCTTAACTTCTGATACAGTATGGCGATAAGCAAATTTTGGATAATACCAATCAAAATTTACTCCAACACTTCTTTGGAAATTATCCGATTCGTCCCAAAAACATTTCAAAAAATTCCAATATACAAATCTCTGTATATCATACGTACCCGCTTTTATACCCAATAATGGAATATCACGTGATATTGTTATCTTCTTTCTTAATTTAGATAATGACTTGCCAAGATATGTTATATCTTTAGAAAATGCAGTGCATTCTGCAACCGACATCTTAATGGTTTTTTTTCTGATATAATCATCGACATATTCACGAATAGGAGCTTTCCTATTGTAAACGTAAATTGAAATTAACCCAGATTTTGTCAAAAACTTTGTAAGATATTTGAAAGATGTTGCTGTGTTTTTTGTATGATGTAAGACTTGATCTGAAAAAATATAATCAAAAAATGATTTTTTAAATGGGAGTTGACGTATATCTGCCTGAACAAAATGTATGTTAGAAATTCTTCCATATTTTCTATACGCAAAATCAATACTATCACTTGCATCTAATGCAAATACAGTAGATGATTTGTTCACCGCTAACATATTTGCACTGTTACCAATACCAGTTCCAGCATCTAGGATATATTTTTTAGATTTTAGAAATTTCTTAAACATATCAAATGATTTCCAATCAAATCTTTCCAAAAACCATTTTCTTTGAAATTCTATCCAATCTTTTGCATGATGATTTTTATGATGGCTCTTCCATTTTGCCGAAAATGCCATTTCTGTTCTAACAAAATCTTTTGTCGTGTCAACAACAAATCTAGGAATACCTTTAGAAATTTTAAATTTATGATTAGATTTTATACAAATTAATGTACCTTCTTTAATCTCAGTTTTCATTTTTGATTTAATATTAATTTTAAAATTAGAATGACAAGTTGGGCAAACTATGTAATCTAAAATTGAAAGTTTCATTATAAAATCACGATATAACTATTTAATAAAATACCTATCATTAATTTTCATAAAGTTCAATATATTTAGGCAGTAATACTTCCCAACTAAAATTCTTCATCACAAATTCATGAGCATTATTCGCAAGTCTATTACAAAGTTCAATATCATTTAAAAGATAGTTTACCTTTTCAAGCAGTTCTTTAGAATTATTTGGTGTTACTAGTAAACCAGTTTTATCATTACTAACAAGCTCATGAACACCACCAACATCTGTTGCAATAACAGGAATTTTCAGATAGAATGCTTCAAGAATAGATTGAGGAACACTCTCAATTCTTGATGGGAGGACCAAAATTTGAGATGATTTTAGTATCTCCATGGCTTTGTGCCATTCAAGTGACGTACAATATTTTACATTGCCATCGATATTAGGCTCAATTTTTTTAAGAATGTCTATTCCTTTTTCAAAACTATCTCGTCCAAGATATACAACTTGTTTAAGATTTTTTTTCATATCTGGAATATCTACAAATCTTTTTGGATCTAAAGGAGCAGGAATATACTCAAAATTTTTCCCTAATTTTTTCTTATATTCCAATTGGACGGTTTTTGAATCAGTCGTCAAAACATCAGCATAATCCAAAACTTGATTTTCCTTTGAAGTAACTATATTACTTGTTAATTTCGAATGTAGCATTTTTACCTGTTGGGAATAAACACCATGAACTGACAGTATTTTCTTTTTTGCCTTTATGTGTTTCATTATAAATGCGGATGGAACATTCCATGCGTGAACAACATCATAAGTTTTTGAATTAGCCAGTGCCTTGAAAGTTCCAAATATTGAGAAACTAGGATTTTTTAGATTTTTTATCGGTATGTGTGGAACATCCATCAATTCCACATCATGACCTTCTTGGCCAAGTTTTTGTGCAAGACGGGATGCATGAGGTCCTATACCACCCGCTCCAGAAAATGTTGGGGAAATGAATAGAATTTTCATTTTAAAATACTAAATTTTTTGAATTAACCATCATAAGAAATCGATGTTTTTTGTTTTGGTTCAGACGGTTTTAATTTTCCATAAATGTCAAACAGTTTACCATTATTACCTCTGTTTTCAATAACAAGACCGTTTGGAAATCTAGCATTTCCATTATTGGTGTTTTCTTCTACTTGATAACCATTGGATTTCCAAATTGCTCCAGATAATTGTAATGCGTCTTGAGCTCTATATTCAAATACAATTAATCTACGATCTTTATTATTTTTTTTCGGTTCAGAAGAATGAAGTGTCAAACAATGGTGGAACGTCACATCGCCAGCATTACATTTTAAAACTGTGGATTTATCATCGTCAATTTTTTTTTCATCAGTACAATGGTACATGAATTTTCCATCAGTACAGTGAGATAGAGCACCAAGTTCGTGACTCTGCGGAATAACTTTCAATGGCCCAGAATCAATTTCTTCATCATCCAGATGAATCGAGCATGCAATGAGATCATAATTTGTATGTGGAAAAAAAGGGAAATCCTGATGCCATTTTATTCCACCAATAGTTTTATTTTTTTTAGGCTTTGCAGCAAATTTTGCGTGTTGTAGTTCTATTGGATTACCTAATAACTCCCTAGTGATGCTAACAACTCGATTATCTTTAACATATTTTTCTAAAATAGGATGAGAAAATATTATATCATTTTGATAAGCTTCAAATTTGTCATCATTATATATTAAATCTCCATTTTTTATTGCCTCATCAACTCCGTCCAGAATTGAATTTAGATCTTCTGAATTAAGAAGATCATGAAACCCTACAACACCATTTTTATGATAATATGCTATCGCCTCTTCTTTTTGTTTTATAGAGAAATTCCAGGTATTTTCAGACATGTTATAATTTATGATTCTCACTTAATCAGTTTTTAAATTTTGAGATTAAATCATTATAGTACAAAATTATATTAGCTCTTAAAAAGCCCAATTTACATTCAGTAGGGTAGTAGATTTGAATAATTCCAAGAAAATAGATATGAGTAATATTGATGATGTTAAACAATCATTAGATAAAAAATCATTGAAGGTTTGCGTCGTTGGAATTGGAAGAATTGGCCTTCCAACTGCATTATCATTCGCTAAAGCTGGACTACAAACTATTGGAGTAGATATTAACGAGAAATTGGTCGATTCAGTCAATAATGGAAATTTTCCATTGAAAGATGAACCTGGACATGAAGAATTATTAAACGAAGTTAGAAAAGATGGAAGATTTTCAGCTACAACAAAAATAGATGATGCCGTCCCACAATCAGATCTAATTCTTTTATCATTACCAACACCAATGGATGAAAATAACATTCCTGATTATTCAGCATTAAGAATAGTTGGGAAACAATTGAGTAAAATTTTAGGATCTGATTCATTAGTTATTATTGAGAGTACTATAGAACCAGGATTTATCGAGGATGAGTTTGTTGAAATTATTAATGAAACTGGAAAATTAAAAGCTGGAGAAAATTTTACCATTGGTGTTTGCCCTGAAAATGCTAATCCGGGAGAGATTCTACACGACTTTAACAATCTTCCTCGTTTAGTGGGAGGAATTAATGAAAGCACAACTAAAATTATTACTGAAATTTATCGTAAAGTATTTTCTGTGGAACTAATTGAAATGCCTAATTGTAAAACTGCTAATGCAGTAAAATTAACTACAAATGTTTTTCGAGATCTAAATATTGCTTATGTAAATGAATTAGCACTTATGTTTGATAAACTAGGTATAGATACGTTAGAAGTTTTAGAAGCAGCAAAGAAAAAATACAATTTTCAGATTCATTTGCCTGGACCAGGTGTTGGTGGACCATGTTTACCAATCAATTCTTATCAGTTTTTGAATATGGCGAAAAGACTTGGCATTAAATTAGACTTAGTTAAATCTGGCAGAGAGATTAACGAAAGGATGTCTGATCATGTAATTGATTTAGTTACTGACGCATTCCAAGAGGTAAATAAACCAGTTGATAAAAGTAAAATTTTGATCTTAGGTGTATCATACAAAGCAAATGTAAAAGATATACAATTAACACCTGCGGAAGATATAATCAAAAAATTACAAAACCTTGGGGCAAAAATTTTGATTTATGATCCATTTTACATAGGAAATGATGTTTTTGGAATACAGGTTGAAGGAAAGATTACTGATGTTATTTCAGAAGTGGATGCTACAATAATAATAACTGCACACAAGGAATTCAGTCTTATCGATCCATCAATTTTTTCTAAGATGAAATATCCAATACTTGTTGATACGAGAGGGATAATAGACGTGACTTCTGCTAAAAAAGCTGGCTTGGTGTTTAGAGGAATTGGTAGAGGAAAAATCTAGAATTTTAGAACCTAAATCAAATTCTATTACGAATATTCTTACTCTTAGATATGATCCTTCAATAACTCCAATTTTTCCCAAAAAAACTTGGGAGGATATTTCTTCACAAAATTCTTCCACAGTTGATTTTTTTGAAAAATCAATTGAAAAAAACATCATCCAGACTATTGAATCCTATAAGGCAGAAAAAATTAGTATTGCGCTAAGTGGCGGAGTTGATTCAACGCTTGTACTTGCAATGATTAGAAAGATATTTCCTGATATCGAAATAGATGCACTTTCAATAAAATTTGCGGATAGTATTGATGAAACAAAAAAAGCTTCTGAAATAGCCGAGAAATTTGAAGTAAACCATCATGTATTGTATGTAGAAAATTACTTACAAAATCTTCCTGAGGCAATTAGTATTATTAAATTACCATTTTGGGATTTGCATTGGTTTTATGTAGTAAATAAAGCTAGAACACTCTCTAAAATTCTTGCTTCGGGTGATGGTGGTGATGAATTATTTGGAGGATACACTTTCAGATACCAAAAATTTTTGTCTCTAGTGAACTCTGATTCGTTACCATTAGAAAAAGTTCGAGCTTACTTACTTTGCCATGAAAGAGACAGAGTTCCAGACCAAGAATCACTTTTTGGTTCTAATGCAAAATTTTCATGGGATGGTATTCATAAAATTCTTCTTCCTTATTTCGATAATCCATTATCACCACTTGAACAAGTTTTTCTAGCAGATTATAATGGCAAATTACTTTATAATTTTAGCCCAGTAAATTCAAGGATTTTGGAGAATTTTGGTATGAAATCATTATCACCACTTTTATCAAATGATTTGATATCAAATGCACTACGAATACCAAAAGTACAAAAATATGATGAATCTACCAATGTCGGAAAATTAGTCTTAAGGAAATTATTGTCAAAATTTGATATTAATTCAACAATTACCAACGAGAAATTAGGTTTCAATGTGGATCCGATAAAATTATGGAAAGCACATGGCCATCAAATTTGTTCAGAATATCTAAATAATTCAAGAATAGTGGATGAAAATTGGATTCGCGCTGATTGGATTGAAAAATATATTGATAAAAGTGATTTGGACGTTAGATACATTAACAAATTTTATGGATTATTAGCTTTTGAAATATGGTATAGAATATTTATGACAAAAGAAATGAGTAGGAATACTACACTAAATTAATTTATGACATAAAACTCAAAAAATCAAACAATGAAAAAAGATGTTGTGGTAGGTATTGGCGAAGTAGGTAAACCAATTTTAAAATTATTATCTAAAGACAATATTGCTGTAGGATTTGATTTAAACCCTAGTTTAATGAATAAAAGAAAATTTGAAAAATACCAAAACCTCAAAACCTCATTTCTGCACATTGCTATACCTATATCATCAAAATTTGAATCCAATTTACTTCAATTATATAAAAAATTCAAACCCGAATGTATCGTAATACATAGCACTATTGGTCCTGGAACTATAAAACAAATTCAGAAAAAACTGGACGTACCTCTTATTTACAGTGCAACTAGAGGCGTTCATAAAAGAATGCTGAAAGACATAAAACGATACACAAAATTTTTTGCTATATCAAAAAATGCACCAAAAAAACAATGGGCAATCAAGGCTTATTCAAAAAAAATGAAAAATTGTGGAATTAAAACTAAACAAATGTCAAAACCTGAAACACTGGAACTTGCAAAAATTATATGCGATACATCATATTTAGGATGGTTGATAAATTATGCACAATTGAGTAATATGATTGCACGGAAATATGATGTAAATTACGATGAAATGTGGTTATTCTCTGATGAAATACACAAGTTTCTTGGAAATAGACCAAAAATGTATCCTGGTTTTATTGGTGGTCACTGCGTTATACCAAATATTGAACTCATACATAATCAAACTTTAGATTTAATTAAAAAAATAAATGATAATTATGCTAAGAAAGTAAAATGATTACTCAAGTTTTTCAAGAATTAGACTAAGAGTAGATTCTGATATTTTATGTTCATCATGTGTATCATCTATTAAAATTTCGAAACTTCCTTTGCCTAATTGCACTAGTTTATCTTTTATAAAAAATTCATAACTTTCATATCCATTTCCAGAATAGCAACATGGATCATTTTTATTAAAAATTTGAATGTGCTTCCTATCGTCACCATATGCTGCCAAAACATATAATTCCAAATAATTTGAGATTTTATACAAACCAACATTTGTTTGTTCATAGTCACCTATGTCCCTCTCATCAACTCTTAGATAAAATGGCATAGAGCTCGCAACAGAAAAGCTATCTGAAATTCTATCGTCAATAGCAGAGTATACAATACCAGTCCATCCACCGCCAGATAGCCCTATAATTGAATATCGTTTGAAATCATACTCCTTTTCTAGAAAGTTTAAACTGATCTGAATTGGATGAATAAATAATTTCATGGGATTAAAACTATTTTTCTCTAAAAATCTGAGTTAGTCATGAGAAATTAATTTCATTTCA
>ENA-UPTF01001395-UPTF01001395.1-marine-metagenome-genome-assembly--contig:-NODE-1395-length-15194-cov-6.579215_pt1 | contig 15194 bp, 4 predicted proteins | sample MGYA00238166_ERZ767019 | MGnify/ENA primary metagenome ERZ767019 (study PRJEB28930, sample SAMN06266391) | marine metagenome | isolation source: Sea water from 250 m depth | place: Atlantic Ocean | study...
TTGGTCAATATAATTCCTTGGTCAAGATTAGTGGTGGATCTGATAGTTATGTATTAGCCTATGGTGGTCCGGATACACAAGGAGGTACTACTTATGATGGGTTTATCAAAACCTTTTCAATTCCTGCGGATGGTTCTACGGTTACGGAAACGTATGTGATGGAACACTCCCTTTCTCAAGGTGAGTATAATTCCTTAGTACAAATGGATGAGAACAGCTTTGCCTTAGCGGAATCTGGGGGGAGTGATGATGGGTATATCATTACGTTTGATGTTCGTGGATCGGACCAGGTTGCCCCAACCTTTACCAGTGTTACTCTGGCCAGTAATAATGCAACGGTTGTGGTAAACCTGGATGAATTTGTATTCAACACGGCCAGTGGAAGCGGTTCCTTGGAAGCAAGTGATTTTGCTTTATCAATCGCCGGAGGAGTTGCTACCTTATCCAGTGCCACGCCAACCAGTATCTCTGGCAGCGGTCAAAGCTATACATTGGGAATTGGTTTATCGGGAACACCCAGCGGAGCGGAAACCCTGACAGTTACTCCAGCAGACAATGGTATTTATGACGGTTCTGGTAATGAATCCAGTACAACCCAGAGCAACAACACGGTTACCCTGAACGACCAGTTAGCGCCTACAATTTCCGGGGTTACAATTGCTTCCAATAATGCTACCATTGCGGTGAGCATCAGTGAAGCGGTATATAATGCCACCGGAGGCAGCGGTGCATTACAGACCAGTGATTTTGCCCTGTCCATTGCTGGTGGAGTGGCAACCCTATCCAGTGCTACCCCAACCAGTATATCCGCCAGCAGTAATGTGTATACGCTGGGATTTACGTTATCTGGTACCCCGACTGGAAGTGAAGTGCTTACCGTCGTACCTGTTGATGATGGTATCTACGATGCCGTAGGAAATGAATCCAGCACAACCCAGAGCAACAATACAATTAATTTAAATGATAAAACAGCGCCAACAATTTCATCGGTGACAGCATCCACAGCCAATGGAAACTATAAAGCAGGAGGCGTTATTGCCGTGCAGGTTGTATTTACTGAAGCAGTCACGGTTACCGGTACTCCACAGCTAACATTGGAAACAGGTGGATCCGATGCGGTAGTGAATTATGCCAGTGGAACGGGTGGAACCACATTAACCTTTAACTATACCGTGGCCAGCGGACATAACAGCAGTGACCTGGATTATGCCACTACGGATGCCCTGGGATTAAATGGCGGAACGATTAAAGATGCTGCGGGCAACAATGCCAACTTGGACATGGCTCAACCGGCTGCAACAAATTCCCTGGGAGCGAATAAAGCGCTTATTGTGGATACAGTAACACCCACGGTGTCAGCCGTTACATCGACTACTGCAAACGGCAGTTATCATACAGGTGATGCCATTGCCATAACGGTAACATTTAGTGAATTGGTTATTGTAACAGGCACGCCGCAGTTAACCCTGGAAACAGGTTCCACCGATCAAGTGGTCAACTATTCATCGGGAAGCGGCGCTACAACCCTCACTTGGAATTATACCGTTGCCAGCGGCAATACAAGTAGCGATTTGGATTATCAAAGTACATCTGCACTGGCCCTCAATAGCGGCACCATAAAAGATGCAGCAGGGAATAATGCCGTATTGACTTTACCCACTCCTGGACAAGAAAATTCACTTGCTGCGAATAAGGCTATAGTGATTGACCAGGCCGTACCCACTATTTCCGGAGTGAACCTGGCACTGAATAATGGTTCTATTGCCGTTACGTTTAATGAAGCTGTTTTTAATACGGCAGATGCCAGCGGTGCTTTAGAAGCCAATGATTTTGCATTATCCATTAGTGGTGGATCCGCAACCCTGTCCAGCGCTACCCCTACAAGTATATCCGCTAGCGGGAATGTATACACCCTTGGAATCGGTTTGTCTGGTACACCTAATGGCAGTGAAACCCTGACGGTGGTTCCCGTAGATAACGGCATCTATGATGCGGCGGGGAATGAGGCCAGTACGAGCCAGAGCAATAATTCAGTCACTTTATATGATCAAACCATTCCCATTGTATCTACTGTTACAGCTACGACAGCTAATGGGATATATACAGTAAATAATGCGATTGCTATTACCATCACCTTTACCGAAGCGGTCACCGTTTCCGGCACTCCACAGCTTACCTTGGAAACCGGTAGTTCCGATGCAGTAGTGAATTATGCCAGTGGATCCGGGGGAGCAACTATTACTTTTAATTACACCGTAGCTTCGGGCCAAAACAGTGCGGATCTGGATTATGTAAGTACAGCAGCACTAACATTAAATAGTGGTTCCATAAAAGATTCTGAAAATCGCAATGCTTATTTAACCTTGCCTACTCCCGGTGCAGCTAATTCTTTGGCTGCAAATAAGGCGCTTATTATTGATACAGCCGTTCCTACAGTGTCTTCCGTATCATCCACTACAGCCGATGGTAGGTATCGAACAGGCGACGTCATTGCCGTTACAATAGCGTTCAGTGAAACGGTTACTGTTACGGGCACTCCCCAGCTCACCCTGGAAACGGGATCGGCAGATGCAGTGGTGAATTATGCCAGTGGGTCCGGTTCGTCTACATTGATCTTTAATTATACTGTGGCCAGTGGGCATACCAATGCCGACCTGGATTACGTCAGTGCAAGCTCATTAGCATTAAATGGCGGCACCATTGTTGATGCTATATCCTATGCGGCCACATTAACATTGCCCACACCTGGAGCGACGAATTCTTTAGCGGCAAATAAAGCGCTGGTGATCGATCAGCTGTATCCAAATATTACTGGTACGGTACTCGCCACTAATAATGCCAGTATTACCGTCACGTTCAATGAAGCGGTATTTAATACGGCGAATACCACCGGAGCATTGGAAGCCAGCGATTTTTCTTTATCCATAAGTGGAGGTACTGCTACCTTATCCAGTGCTACGCCCACCAGTATTTCCGCTTCTGGTAATGTATATACCTTAGGAATAGCAACCTATTCCGGGTCTCCGGATGGAAGTGAAGTTCTATCGGTGGTTCCTGTTGATGATGGGATTTATGATGGGGCAGGGAATGAGGCCAGCACGACCCAGTCAAATAATACTGCCACATTAAATGATGAATTGCCACCAACAATTTCTTCTGTAGTTGTTGCTGGGGATAACGGGACTGTTGCGGTTACCCTAAGTGAAGCTGTATTTAACACAATAAACGGAAGCGGCGCCATGGAAGCCAGTGATTTTTCATTGTCTGTAGCTGGAGGTACGGCAGCCTTATCCAGTGCCACCCCAAGCAGTATATCCGCCAGTGGTAATGTATATACACTGGGCTTGCCTATTACTGGTGCGTCTGATGGAACGGAAATTCTTTCCGTGGTACCTATTGATAATAAAATCTATGATGCGGTTGGCAATGAGGCCAGTACAACCCAGACCACGAATACAGATACCTTATTTGATAAAGCAGCGCCAACTATCCTATCGCTTTCCTCTACCGCAAGCAATGGAAGTATGAAGATTGGGGATGAGATTCCCATTACAATTACTTTTAATGAAACTGTTGTTTTGACGGGCACGCCACAGATTACCCTGGAAACAGGAACTACAGATGCAGTCGTAAATTATACCAGTGGATCCAACACAGCGGTGTTAACATTTACGTATACGGTTGCTACTGGGGATACAAGCAGTGATCTGGATTATACTGGTACAACTTCATTAGCATTAAATAGCGGTACCATAGTTGATTTAAGCGGAAATGCTGGCGTACTAACCCTGCCCGCACCGGGGGCAACAAATTCTCTGGGATCCAATAAAGCCCTGGTTGTTGATGGTGTGGTTCCCACAACCCCAACAGGATTAGTCGCTACTGATGGTAATACCAATATTATCTTGAATTGGACGGCAAATACGGAAAGCGATATAGGATCGTATATAATTTATGCAGATACATCTTCAAGTCCTGTTATTTCACTTATTACAATTGGTTCTAGTATGCAATCCTATACACATAGTGGACTTACAAATGGCAAAACCTATTATTATAGGATTTCAGCATTGGATTCTGCAGGAAATGAGAGTGCCAAATCAAGTGATATTTCCTCGTCACCAAAGCCACAGAAATACACTGTGAAAATAGACAGCACAGGTGACTTTTTATCCATCCAGGCTTGCATTGAAATAACGGCAGATTATGACACGGTATTGGTGTATCCGGGGACCTATGTGGAAAACATTTCAATCGATAACCAAAACGTAATTGTGAAATCAGTATATGGTGCGGATTCTACCATTATTAATGGGAATAATGAGGCTTCTTGCTTATCAATTGTGGGTAGTTCAAATGTTTCTTTTAGCGGTTTTTCTTTGCGGAATGGTCTGGGCAGTAACGGCGGCGGTATTTATATCGAAGGAACAGGAACCATACTGCTAGAGAAGTTACATGTATTTGCTAATCTGGCTTCCAATGATGGTGGTGGAATGTATGTAAGTTCTGCAAACACTGGAGATGTTACCCTTAGTAATTCCAAGGTATATCAGAATGAGTGCGTTAATAAAGGCGGTGCCGTAAATATTCAGGATGATTACACTTTAATTGAAGGAACCTTAATTTATCTCAATTCAAGCCAGGGTGATGGCGGCGGAATCTATACTTCTGGAAAATTAAAAATGGTGAATTGTACCATAGCATCAAACTCCATTCCTTCTGGACGATTTGGCACTGCAATGATGGTGGAAACGGGGCTGGATAGCAGCCTGCTTATGAATAATATTTTTTATGACGCTGGTGATGGAGTTTATAAAACGAACGGGAAATTGGTTGCCTATAATAATTATTTTTGTGAAGCTGATTCACAGTTAGATATTATCAGGGGTTCGGGTAATATATTCTCTGATGCTGATCCATTTGTGGATGGAGACAATTTCAATTATGTACTGGCAAATACCAGTAATCAGATTGGATCTGGAATTGCATCGACCACGTTCTACGGAAAAACTTTTAACGTACCCGCACTAGATTATTATGGAACCGTACGACCCAGTCCATCAGGAAGCAACCCTGATCTTGGATTTATAGAAAATAGTCTTCCGTCTGCAATTCCAACTGTGGTATTACTCACATCTTCTACGAATGATGGAACATATAAATTGGGCGATGTAATTTTTATTGACGTTACATTTTCTGAAGCAGTTTCTGTGACCGGTACCCCCCAATTAACCTTGGAAACTGGTTCTACAGATGCGATAGCGAATTATATCAGTGGTACAGATTCCACAGTATTAACATTTTCTTATACAGTATCTGAAGGGGATAGCAGTAGTGACTTAGATTATAGCAGTATAAGCTCTTTATCATTGAATAGCGGCACGATAAAAGACAGCGATAGCAGCGATGTGGTGTTGACCCTGCCGGTGAAAGGATCAGTTAATTCACTGAGCGCAAACAAGGCATTAGTGGTTGATGGGTTTGTGCCCACTGTGGTTTCTGTGACGTCCAGCTCACCAGATAGTACCTACGCAATGAATGATCAAATCACCATTCAGGTGAATTTTTCTGAGGAAGTTATTGTTACAGGAACACCACAATTGACCTTAGAGACCGGTTCAGCGGATGCAGTGGTGGATTACAGCAGCGGCTCAGGTGGAACAACAATCAACTTTACCTATACAGTTGCAGCTGGTCATGCAGCCAGCGATCTTGATTATGACAGTACAACAGCACTGGTACTTAACAGTGGTACTATTAATGATGCCGCTGGGAATACAGCTACATTAACCTTGGCATCACCGGGTGTTACAAATTCACTAGGTGCGAACAAGGCATTGGTAGTTGATGGAATAGTGCCCACTGTATTATCCGTGTCCTCAAATTCGGAAAACGGGTACTACAATGAGGGTGATACACTAACGTTTACGGTCACTTTCAACGAAGCAATTACCGTTACAGGCATACCACAGTTAACCTTGGAAACCGGGTTAACTGATGCCCTAGCAAATTATTACAGTGGTTCTGGCGATACTACATTGATATTCAGGTATATAGTGTCCACCGGACATAACACTACTGATCTCGATTACAGTGATACCACAGCCTTGGCGCTGAATAGCGGATCCATTTTGGATGCGGCCGGCAATGCAGCTACCTTAACCTTGGCATCACCAGCAGCAGTTAATTCACTGGGTGCCAATAAAACACTTATTATTGATACTACCGTTCCAGTTATATCAGCCGTTACATCCACTACACCGGATGGCAGCTACAATGCTGGCGATACTATTGCCATCAATGTAATCTATAGCGAATCAGTGAATGTTACCGGTACACCGCAGCTAACGTTGGAGACGGGCACTGTAAATGCGGTGATCGATTATAGTAGTAGCATTGGTGATACGATAATGATATTCAGTTATATTGTGGACAGTACGCATCAAAGCAATGATCTTGATTATGCGAGTACAACTGCTTTGAACTTTAATAATGGTACTATTTTAGATCCCGCAGGAAATGTCGCCAATGTAACGCTGGTCGAACCCGGCGCGACTAATTCGATCAGTTTTTCCAAAGGATTGATTATTGATAACGTGGCACCCACCATAGCCAGTGTTTCAGAAGGGGCGGCAATATCCACATCAGTAAGTGATTTGGATTATTTGGGCATTCCAGATACGCTTATTGTTTCCTGGGCTGCCTCGGACTCAGGCTCAGGAATTGCCAAGCACGAATATGCCGTGGGAGTTACGTTGGGCGGTACCCAGATAAAATCCTGGACATCTACAGGTACGGCAACGGCAGATACACTTATTTTTCCAGTTTATCAGCCGTTAATTGAAGGAGCGACCTATTTCTTGAGTGTCCGATCCACCGATGTGGCCGGGAATTTGTCTTCTGCTTTCAATGGAGATGGAATTTATATTGATCTTACCAATCCGGTAGCTGGCAGTGCATTTGATGGTGTCAATACAGATATCAGTTATACCGGCTCGGATAGCACGTTAACGGTCACTTGGTCAGGATTTAATGATACCCACAGCGGTGTTGCGTCTTATAAGGCAGCTATTGAAGATGCTGCTGGGCAAACTGTGTTGGACTGGACCGATGTGGGCAATGTCAGTAACTGGACGGCCACAGGTCTATCCTTAAGCACTGCCACAATGTATCATGTTTTGATAAGAGCAGCTGATAGAGCTGGTAATCTTTCAACCACTGCATCCACTAATGGGATTATAGTTGATACGGATAGCCCATTATCTGGAACCGTGCAGGACGGTGCTGCAGGTGATGTTGACTGGGCTAATGTTGACAGTGTATTGACTTTTACCTGGTATAATTTTAGCGATACACTAAGTGGCCTTAGTTACTATGAATATGCTGTTGGAACAACTTCTGGTGGCACGGAAACCATTTCTTGGACTTCGGCATCTAGATTAGACAGCACAATTACATTGAGCGCACTTTCCCTTACGAATACTGCAACCTATTACCCTTCAGTGCGTGCGGTAGATAGCGTAGGTAATGTGTCTAGTACCATTACCAGTGATGGTTTTACCCTTGATTTAGATATCCCTACTATTTATTACGTAAATGAAGGTTCGATAGCCACCGACTTTGATATTCAGAATGTGGATTCGACTCTGTCCGCTAGTTGGCTGGGTACAGATATCAGTCCCGGATCCGGTATCGATTATTATGAAATTTCGTTGGGTACAGCTGCAGGAGATTCAAATGTCATTGACTGGTATCAAACCGATCAGACTTATGCTTTGGACACACTCATAAACGCGGATAGTTTGACCTTGGTAGATGGATATACCTATTATGTGTCTGTACGGGTAACCGATGTTGCGGGGAACCGTTCAGCTGTTATTTCTGGCGACGGAATCCTGATCGATTTAACACCACCCCTTGGAGGCTCGGTGCATGATGGTCCAGGGGCTGATATTCAGTTTACATCCTCGACAACTACATTGACTGCTAACTGGTTTGGGTTTAGCGATACCGTAAGCAGTATTGTCTTATATGAGGTAGCCCTGGGAGATGATAGTGTAAGAACGGATAATATTGTTCCCTGGGACAGTGTTGGCATGTCTACAGCTATCACTATAGATACTTTGACCACACTTGCGAATGCTTTCGTGTATTATTTTAGTGTAAGGGCCACTGATCTGGCCGGGAATGTATCTCAAATCACTGGCAGCAATGGTATTACGATTGATACCGGTCCGCCAATCATCGGAATAGTAAACGATGGTCTTGCAGAAGATGAAGACTATACTAATAGTGATAGCACACTGGACCTTTCCTGGGCTGGGTTCCTGGATACGATAAGCGGAATTTCATTTTATGAATATGCTTTTTTTAGAAACAATCCCACATCTGATGATTCCACCATTATAGAATGGACGAATATTGGATTGGACACTGGTGTTACAGTTAGAAACCTCAGCCTAGACCACGACGCCACTTATTATGGATCTATCAGGGCCATTGATAACGTTGGGCATGTTTCTGCTACAGCTCTAAGTGATGGTATTTTGGTTGATATATTCAGTCCCACAGTAGGACTGCCTAGTGATGGTGGATTGGAAGACCTGGATTATCAGGGGCCATCGGACACATTGGCTATTTATTGGTCTGGTGCTGATACCCGTGAAATTTCCTATTATCAGTATTCTGTAGGTACCACAGCAGGGGATACCAATGTGGTTCCCTGGACCGATAATGGTACCGCTACAACAGTAACTATTTCCGATTTTACACTAACACATGAAACTGTCTATTATGCCAATGTCCGGGCCTATGATCTTGCTGGCAATATGTCCACCGTGGAATCCAGTGATGGCATTACCGCTGACTTGTCAGCACCAACAGTGGGCTGGGTCAATGATGGCCTTGGTGATGATGAGGTATTTACAGCTTCTAATGTAAGATTGGAAGCTAACTGGGACGACTTTGCTGATACAACAAGTGGTATACAGTATTATGAATATGCAGTTGGTACGACAGCGGGAGAGAGCGATGTAACTAGCGGCTGGGTCTCTGTGGGGACAAATATATTTGTTTTCGCTATTTTCACCCTTGATGAGACAATTACCTATTTTGTATCAGTACGTGCTGTGGATAATGTAAATAATGTGTCTAATATGGTTACCAGCGATGGTATTACTACTGATTTTACCGGGCCGCAGGGTACCTGGGCTATTGATGGGGATTCCAGCGATATTGATCGGCAGAATTTCACTGATACATACAGCGGCTATTGGCTGCACTTTATTGAAGAAGGATCCGGTTTTAAGACCTATCAATACGCGTTATTTGATAACGATAATTCCCAGTATGTAACATCCTGGCAAGAGACATTGGATTCGGCTTGTGTTATCACTGGGCTGGAACTCATAGAGAACCAGACTTATAGCCTGCATGTGCGCGGAATTGACAGTGTAGATAATGTTGGTGACATTCTTATGAGTAATGGTGTACTGGTGGATCTATCCGCTCCAGCGGTACCTGTGAATCTGGTAGGATGGTTTAGTTCCGGACGTATCTACCTAGAATGGTCCCAAAATCAAGAAGTAGATCTTAATCATTATTCTATTTATGGTGGCACAGATATGAATCCAACTACCTTGCTGTCAACCACAGCTGATTCTACGACAGAAGCATTTATGCCGGGATTTATAGATGGTACTACCTATTACTTGCGCATTAGTGCAACTGATATACCTGGTAATGAGAGTGCTTTCACAGCGGATGTGATGGGTATACCACAAGCGGCAGTGGTTACTCGGGTAGATCCCGATACGGTGAATTTCCTCAACGCGGAAGATACCCAGTTGTCGATTCATTTTTCACAGCCGCTATTAGATATTGGTGATGCTTCTGCAACATCTATTGCTTATGCAAATATGGATGTAACTACAAGTTATTCTGCTGCGGATACAGCGTTAATAGTTCAGTTTAATGAACCATATGCATCCCTTGATTCTATTACACTTACAATAAACAATATCCTTGATTGGTCCGGTAGCAGTACCGATACAAAAGAATTTTCTTACACGACGTATATGCTGGCGGATTACGATAAGAATTTCCAAATCGATGTTTATGATTTAGCTGCTTACCTTACAGGTTGGGCAAATGGTGACTTCAGTTATGAACTTGGTCCTATCACGGGTACAGTTCCACATTTTATCCCAACACCTAACAATGTTTATGATCTTCGTGACGTAATGGCTTTTGTGCAAATGTGGTACTGGTATCACCAGACATATCCCCTTGCCTTGGCCTCGTTGGCAAATGTAGGCGGATTTTTACCAATTGAACAGCTAGATCGTTCCCTAATTGTTAGCTTACCGGATGACGCTGTTGCCGGCCAGGTATTTATTCAATATCCACCTAACAGCAAAATTTTATCAACGACGGCTGATGTAACCACCGAGAAAAACATATATCTAAGCAAGAATGACCAGAATACGGGGCAAATGTTAGTAGAGTGGGCTGATCTTTCCCAGGATGGGATGCAAACGGTATCAATTGATGCCCAGTCGCTAGATCGTGATAATTCCAATATAACCATTGGCTATACGATTTATGGCGCAGATCAGCAAATCATAAGTCGTGGCATGCAGAACATAGAATTGAAGGCTGTTCCTGATGAATTTGCATTGCATAATAATTATCCTAATCCCTTCAATCCGGTAACCACCATGCTATATGATTTGCCGGAAGCTGGCTACACGCGCTTAATTATCTATGATCTAATGGGACGACAGGTGCAAACTCTGGTTGATCAACCCATGGCGGCAGGTTATTACCGTCAACAGTGGGATGGACGTAATACCATGGGACAAATGGTCAGTGGTGGAATTTATTTTTACCAAATCCAGACGAACGGATTCACCCGTACACGCAAGATGCTGTTATTGAAATAGCTAATAGTTGGCTTCGTGGCATATCTATTAAGCCATAATCGCTATATTATAGTATTCTTGTTTATTCCATGGAGTATGAATGCTCAGGTAGCGTTGCCTACATTTCAAGCAACACATTATGTAAAAAGTGGCTTATACTCATTTAGCTCTCATACTTTTACCAACTGTGGGGCGACTGGGAAAAATGGTCCAACGCTATCGAACTGCACTAGTGCATATTCTCCTTCTTGGACAGACGATACAGATTATTTCAATGTACCTAGTAATGCTGGTATTCAATATTGGACCGTACCAAAAAATGGAACATATACTATTAATGCTTCAGGAGCTCAGGGTGCTCGGGCAGGTGGGCGTGGAGCTAGAATGATTGGTAATTTTAATTTAACAAAAGGCGAAATAATTAAAATAGCCGTTGGTCAAATTGGAGTTAATGGTAGTACTAACTCTTACACTGGCGGAGGAGGCGGAGGAGGAACATTCGTTATTAAACATCCATACAACTCGAATGCTTCTATTTTAGTGATTGCAGGCGGCGGAGGAGGACGTACCAATCATGGTTCAACTAACACAATTGATGCTGTGACAACGTCAGATGGAGGCGATACATACAATAATGGTGGTGGTACCGATGGTGATGGTGGTGATGATGGGCAAAGTAATGGCCCCGGTGCCGGTGGTGGTGGATTTTTCACTAATGGAGAAAATGGAACCTACGGAACCGTTAAACCTAATGGTGGAAAATCATTTATTAATGGCTTAGTCGGTGGTACTGATGGATATACTGGTTCATATGATGGTGGAGATGGTGGTTTTGGTGGTGGCGGAGGTGGTTTGAATAATTCTTATAATCGGTCTGGTGGCGGAGGTGGATATAGTGGAGGACAAGGAGGTACCTGGAGTGGTCAAATGTCTGGTGGAGGCGGTGGTTCATATAATTCAGGTTCTAGCCAATCTAATACTGCAGCTTTCAGAGAAGACCACGGTCAAGTAATTATCACTATAAATTAACAGCTATCTATCCCAACATCATTATACACCAGGAACCAGATTATTTTTGTTTTATTAATAAAAATTTTACAAGTTTATAAGTGATTTGTGTTTTTACATAAAGTATGAAGGATAAGATATGAAAAAGACATTTTTATTAGTATTACCATTACTTTTCATCTTGAGCTGTGAGACAGAAGATGAAACTTCAGGTGGTTTAGTGGGTACATGGACAATTCAATCTGTTACTCATTTTGAAAATGAAAGTTGTTCTGGTGTAGGAGAGATAGACGATTACATCAATGGTAATTTTTCAGGAACTTTAAATTTTACTGAAGCAGGAGTAGCTACAGTTGTGGTGGGCGTAACTTTATCATTCAATAGTTTTTGTGATGATGCAGATGGCACAATGGTTAATGACACAACTTGTGTCTATGATGGTGATTATGAACTCACTATTAGTGGTTTTTCATCGAACTGTGTTGATGATGGTGGTGAATTTGATGATGACAACAATTGTATTTTCAATTTTACAGAGGAATTCGATTATATTTACGATATGGAGACGGGCGAGTATTGTGAAACATATAATGAAGGTAGTTATACTAATTGTTTTGAAGGAGATGATAGCTATGGCCCTTGTTCTACATGTGGTTACTATGCAGAAGAAGAAGATGCTCAAGGGGCTTATGATTGCATTACCTGCCCGGAAGGTTATGAAATCGATGTTTACTTTGATGATTGTACAGGATATTGTGTCCCAACAGGTACAGCGCAAAATCCAATCTCAACATCAGATTGCGAACCCTATAATCACGAACAAGATTGTGGCACTGCAGCTGTAACTGAAAATAGTGCCATACTTCAAATTACCGACGAAAATAGTGATGAATGCAGGATTGTAATGTTATCGAGATAGTATACTAAGATAAATAATAGTTAATCCCTTTAATAAAAAAAGATGGCTTTATATTAGGGATTGTGAAAAATAAATTGATTCAATTAGTAGACCCCGCCCAGTAGAGGGGTCTTTTGTTTATGGGATGAGAAGTAGATTTACTTTAATATGTAATGGTTTGTAATCAAAATTAACAAAAGGATAAATATGTTATTTCATGCTACACATAAACACAGTTATCAAACTTGCCATGCCCACGATGATAAAAGAAAAGCAAAAATGGTGGAATCATTACAATCTGCCGATGGGCTTGGGATTAAGGTTCATGGAGTATACGTAGACCCTCCAGGGCATGTTTTCTTTTTCATTCTTGAAGCTGATGAAATGGAACAAATAGTCAAATTTTTTGACCCAATGTTTGAACTTGGAGATGCAAATATCAGACCTGTAATGAGTATGCAGGATGCTTTAGCTGCAATTGCCAAAGAATAGTAACAAAATTCTTTCTCATATGCGCCCGTAGCTCAGCTGGTCATGGAAAATATGCCTTAAAATTGACCACTTTTTAACCTCAAAAATATATTATTTTCTTTTAGCTTATCCTTTATTAAAAACCATCATCCCTCTAATAGATTATTTATAAAAACGTTATGACATATGAAATCAAAAATAATTATGTCAACTATATAATTATTTCCTGCATACTTTTTGTTGGATGTGCAAATAATACATCTATTACTATTGAAGATATCGATATAGATGTTCCAGATAGATGGCAAACTACTATCCCAGATTCAAAACCACTTACAGGTGATTGGTGGTCCATGTTTAATGATCCCAAATTAGAACAATTCATTAATGCCATAGAGGAAAATAGTCCTAATATAAAAACGATCATAAACAATCGTAAAATAGCTTTTCAGAATGCTAAGATTAATGGTTCTGGAATCTTTCCAACATTAAATCCATCCTTTAATTCATCAAAAAGCGAGCAGAACTTGTCTGGATTTGGTTTTGGTGAATTTTTCTCAAATATGAATGGTAGTCAAGATTCTAGCGGGGGGGTATCTTCAGATAATGAAGTAATTACATTTGATTCTGAATCATATGGATTAAGTCTGAATCTTCAATGGGAAATTGATGTGTGGGGGCGAGTATTAAATGGTCGTAGAGCAGCATTCAAAGAATACGAATCATTGGATTATGAATTATCGTACCTGGCTTTCTCTACTATTGTTAGATCTACACAGACCTATTTTCAATCAATAGAAGCCTCCGAACAATTAAAAATTGCTGAAGAATCCTACACAAGCCTTGTCAGGATAAGAGATTTAGTTCAGGACCGCTTTAAGCGTGGGATTAAATCAAGTTTGGATTTTCGGTTAGCTGAAACCTCTGTTTCTACAGCAAAAATTGCAATTGAGGATAGAAAGAATCAATTGTACTCCCTAAATAGAAACTTGGAAATCATATCGGGAAATTATCCAGCAGGTATCCTAATTTTAAATTACGAATTACCAGATACGATACCCGAAATATCTGTAGGAATACCTGCAGATATCATTACTCGCCGACCAGATATTAATGCACTTGTGCTGCGTGTAGAGGCAGCCGGATTAAATTTTAGTCAGGCAAAACGAAATTTATTACCAGGACTTACGTTAAATGCTTCTGTAGGAACTTCTGCCAAAAAATTAGAAGATATTCTCAATGAGGATAATAGTGTCTGGTCGTTGAGTTCGGGAGTAGTAAGTCCTTTATTTAATGGCGGTAAATTAAAATCTGCAGTAAAAATCCAAGAATCAGTTGTCGAAAATGCAAAGCAAGAATTGATTCAGGGACTATTACTTGCGTTTTCAGAGATAGAAACAATATTATATTTAGAAGCATCGATAAAAGTTAAACTAGATGCTATTAGAAATGCTGTTAGTCAGTCTGAGTCAGCATATTTACTTTCTACGGAAAGATACGATAAAGGGGTAACTACATTAGAATCTGTTTTAAACAGTCAACGACAGTATAATGATATTCGCTCTCGATATCTTTCATTAAAAAGACAAAGAATAGAAAACCGTCTATCTCTATTATTAGCAATTGGAGGTATCTATGAATCGTAAACCGTTACTTGATAACAAAAACCTTAAAGAAATCATGAAAAAATATATAGGCATTATTGCTCTACTGGTGAGTATTCTAATTACAATTATTCTTGTTACTCTTAGACCTGAAATAGAGGTCGAGGATGCAGTGCAAAAATTACCGTATGTAAAAACAGCAGAAATAAATAGCAATACCATCAATGCCAAAATTTCTTCTCAAGGTGTTATTGCACCGGAAACAGCGCTAACTATTCTATCAGAATTAAG
>ENA-UPTF01001397-UPTF01001397.1-marine-metagenome-genome-assembly--contig:-NODE-1397-length-15184-cov-2.673992_pt1 | contig 15184 bp, 11 predicted proteins | sample MGYA00238166_ERZ767019 | MGnify/ENA primary metagenome ERZ767019 (study PRJEB28930, sample SAMN06266391) | marine metagenome | isolation source: Sea water from 250 m depth | place: Atlantic Ocean...
GAAAACATAAAACCTTTTTCTACATCAATATAAAAATTCCGATCGATTATGTTACTAATCCATTATTTCGCGCATTCAAACTATACCGGATTAAAAATATCGCTATTCCAAAAACCACCATATAGAACTTGGCAGGTGCTTCCGCAGCAGCCCACAACAAGTCAGTCATTAGAAATATTGATCGCTATTCTGCCAGGAATTGAGCAATCACTTCTCGGCCCATGGTCTACTAAACAATTTATGCCAACATTCCAACCAAATTCAAGAGGATTGCTCCACTTGCTATCCAATAATAAAGGGGCTTTGGAGTCGTTGTTGAGCTTTCGCTTGTTGGTTGCTCACTATTAGTTGTTTCATTCATGGGATACCTCCATAGATATAAAGAACCCCACCCCACATCAAAGTATGTTGCTTTGTAGTTTTGATTTGTACTCTTGGTTTGTACTACGAATAACTTTCTTTTGTTAACATCCGCTGCATGCAAAAACCAATGTCCATCGTCGTTCTTACCGGAGCAGGAATTTCTGCCGAATCAGGCATTGAAACATTTCGCGCAGCTGACGGCTTATGGGCCAATCATCCTGTGGATGAAGTAGCAACTCCTGAAGGATTCGAGCGCAATCCGCAACTGGTTTATCAGTTTTATAATCAACGGAGAGAGCAACTTCTTTCTGACGATATCAAACCAAATGCTGCCCATACCGCATTAGCAAAATTTGAGCACGACTTCGATGGAGCTTTCCTGCTGGTAACTCAGAATATCGATAATTTGCATGAGCGAGCCGGCAGTGAGAATGTCTTACACATGCATGGCGAGCTACTGAAGATGCGCTGCTTAAATTCGAAAATGATTTTTAATATTCGTGAAAGCTTCGACTATGACACTCACTGTCAGTGTTGCCGCTCACATGGAAATCTGCGGCCTCATATAGTTTGGTTTGGCGAAATGCCCTTTCACATTAATAAGATCAACATGGCTTTAGAAGCCTGTGACATTTTTGCCTCCATTGGCACTTCAGGCAACGTCTATCCAGCGGCAGGCTTTTACCAAACGGCAAAGATTCGCGGAGCGCACACTGTAGAGCTCAATTTAGAACAGACCGGTTCTTCTTTCGACACTCGTATTTACGGTCCGGCGACTCAAGTTGTTCCCGAATACTTTGAAGGAATCCTCCGCGGTTAATAACAAATAAGCTAGTTTTCAAAATTAAATTCTGAATGTAATTGAAGTCGGCAGCAGACATCTTTGATCATTACAAAGTTGCAACTCGCACTCTAGATGCGAACTAAAACTCAACTCATCATCAGGTACTTGAGTTCGTTTTAGGCTGAGCGCTATTTCAATTTTGTTTTCGTAGATAGGAATCGTATCCCCCTCAACAGTTGTCATAGATGATTCGTTATCTGGAAATTGCGACGCATCAATGACCCAGTGCTTTTCGTCTTCTGCTAGACAAACACTGAGGGGCATATAATTAGTTAAGTTTGCCGTTGGCGCTGTAACATGCCAGCCGTCAGCAATATCTATTATTAAACTTATACTTTTTCCAAGAGTGTCCGCTCCACTTATGGTTCGAGCTTTGACCTTGGCCAATCCATGGTCCATATACTGTATGGGCTCCCTATTCCCTTCATAATAGTTTGCGAGCTGTCGCAACATGCTGGTATGGCTGACAGCGTTGTTGTTAATTTCACCAACAAGCGAGCTGATGCACTGTTCAGCCCTCTCACTAAAAAGTTGTTGGCTGCTTTCTTCTAGATAGGCTGAGCGATCTCGAAGACTAATTAAACAGGCTAAAGCTGTTGCTGCCGGAGCAAATGTCGCACCATCACTGGCACTGCGAGAGCGAGTCAGTTGTGGACCCACTTGATTTGATGGGCTGAGAAAAAATCCCATTTCCTTTTCATCCCAGAAGTCATCAATACATGAACGCATTAAATTATTTGCCTGTTGTAAATATCCAATTGCAGAAGTGATATCGAACAGGGAGATCAACGCTTCAATTAAGTTGGCATAATCTTCGAGCTGTCCTTCGATAGACGTCGTTCCATCCAAATAGATTCGCCGCAATGTTCCATCACCATCGAGATTGTTAGAAAGAGTAAGATCAATGGCTTTTTCTGCTGCAGCAATCCAATGTTTCTGAGAAAAATAATCTCCCGCTTTTGCAAGAGAAGTAATCATTGCAGAAGACCAAGCAACGATTAGCTTGTCATCCCTTAATGGATGGATGCGCTGCTCACGAACTTGATAGAGCTTTTTCAAAATCGAATCCAGTTTGTTTTCAAATTCTGGTCCAAATTGCTCTTCATGATCAGCAAAAGTTTTTGAAAAGTTTAAGATATTAGACCCTTCAAAGTTTCCTGATTCGCTGACACCAAATACATCGACTATAAGCTTTGCTTCATCTTTGGACAGCGCATCTTGTAACTGTTCTACTGACCAGAGAAAGAAAACACCCTCGGCACCCTCACTATCTGCATCAGTTGCCGAGTAAAATCCTCCCTCAGGTAATTGCATATCACGCAAAACATATTCAAGAGTTTGAAAAAGAACTCGTTTGAAGAATGGATTGCCAGAGACCCTATAGGCATGCAAGTTAACGAGACTTAATTGTGATTGGTTATAGAGCATTTTTTCGAAATGGGGTACTAACCATTCAGCATCGACGCTATAACGATGAAATCCTCCAGCAACTTGATCGTAAATTCCGCCTCGGCCCATGGCTTCTATACTGCGTGAGGCAAACTCCACAGCGTTTACATGACGATGACGCTCCCCATGATCCAACATAAACAACAATAATGGCTCTTGAGGAAATTTGGGCGCCCCCGCCAAACCTCCCAGACTCCTATCTTCTCGCTGAAATAATGCCTGACTGACATGATTATTGATTTCTGGCTCTAAGCTGGCAGCTTTTTTTCGTTCACTGAGTATCCTATCGATGGCTTCACCAATTTTTGTCGCACTAGACTCCAGTTCATCAAATTTTTCATTCCATGCTTCTGCGATTTGCTGAAGTAGCTTCATAAAGGTCGGAGGTGGAAAATATGTGGCACCAAAAAATGGCCGACCATCATTCAACATAAAATTCGACATTGGCCAGCCACCATGCCCCGACATAAGTTGCACGCCGGTCATGTATGCCTCGTCAATGTCAGGATATTGTTCGCGGTCCATTTTGATGCTGATGAAATGCTCATTCAACACTTTCGCAATCTCAACATTATCGAAACTTTCCACTTCCATTACATGGCACCAGTGACAGGTTGAATAGCCAATCGATAGGAAAATTGGTTTATGTTCTTGTTTAGCGATTTCGAACGCTTCGCCCCCCCATGGATACCAATTCACTGGATTATGTGCATGTTGTAGGAGATAAGGTGAGTCTTCTCGAATCAATCGATTGATAAATACCGCCGATCCATCTTCATTTAGATGTTCAGTGCGTTTGTCATAGCCTCCCTCTTTTGAAGCTTCTACGTCACGCAATTCTTCTTCAATGGAATTATGGATAGGTGATTCATTCATAAGTTATTCTTATATCTTTCTTCGGGCTTTCAAATGTAATTGATATGATTTTTCCGCAGGTATTCATCCTTTTTAAAGAGGAGCTAGCCTATATTAATTTTTATAGCTTCGATAGTTGGTAGTAACTCGAAGGTGTTTCTATACTAAATAATGGAGCAGGACTGAAAATAGTATGTGTTTTTTAAACAAGGATTGTTATGCAAAGCGTAAGAAAATCTGAAGCCAGAGCTGGAACCCAACAAGATAAATCAACCTGATTTTCCACAATATTTCCGTGGTTACAATCACTGTCGTCATGTAACTTTTATTAGCAATAACTGTTTTGCAAAATCCCCTGTAACCCTTTGTTGCGGTATTGTTCTGGAGCAATCCAACGCTAGATGGTAATTTTCGACAACGCTAGATGGTAATTTTCGACTAAGCTTTAAAAAGGGGCGCCAGTTGTATGGGCACAGAATTTAAACAAACCAGACGCAGTTTTCTTAAGTCTTCGGCAGCTGTCATTGGAGGATCTGCAGGACTCGCAGCCTGCGCCTCTTCAACGAGAACAAGCTCCAGGGCCTCGAATCTTTATCCCCGACACAATGAGCGCACCAAAGGCTGGATGCGCTTTATATGGGATAAAGCAACCACTGCTGACGACTGGAGCTACTCCGAAGACATCGAACGTCCCTGGGGTATCAATATTCCTAGAGGCGATATTGACTTTACTATTAGGGATGATCGCCCCCATCCCTGGTGGGATCAGTACAGCTCAGCACCGATGCTGAGTTACCCGCGCTTTGATCTCTCAGATTCTAGTTACGCGGTAATGTTAATGGCGGATCAGACTCCGGCCTGGCGTGAAGTGTATACCCGAATATTGGATGAACTGGCGATCCGCCATACTTCTTATTGGGCCGCGATAGATTGGAATACCTTTATTGGTCCAAGTCCAGATAGAGAGAACTACACCGCTCTGTGGGCGCCTGGATATCAAGCATGGCCAGACCGTGTACGTGGTAATTACGACGCGCCGGGGTGGACCGCAAATGGTGTCCAGCCGTGGGGACTGCAACCGGATCCCATTGGTGCTGACGGTAATCTGTTTTTCCGCGGTTGGTTAAATCTTCTTCTTTCAATTTATAAGTATGTTTCTGGCGATGACAAATGGGAGCAGCCCTGGGAAATCGCCGGTTACGAAAACGAACACTTCGAGTGGACTCAACCACGTATCGTCGAACATCTTCATAGTCAATATAAAGCGCGCCCTGAAGGGCCGCATTGCGAAAACACAAAGATATGGCCTATCTGTAATTCATCCGCTGGGCTCGGCATGTATCTATCCGATCAATTAGGTGTGACAAATGCTCATGGTGCATTTGAAGATTGGGTCGCATTTATGCGTGACAATTACATGGGTATTAACGATCAGAATCAAATCGAGTGGATGACCTTGTATTACGATCCGCTGGAAGAATTCAAAGTAAACTTGCCTGGTCCTGCGGCCGGTAACGGCCTGGCCTTTTACTTATTGCCTCAATCTCCAGAATTGGCCACGCAAATTTATGATGCCGTTGCCAATGCCAGTGGTTGGCGCGATCCATCAAGGGAAATAGCACCGAGTGCGCAAGGAATGGTAATTGCCAAAGCGCTAGGTGATTATGAAGTAGCAGAGCGATTAGGAGCCGCAGCCGAGCGAGCCTCCGACCCCAGATGGTTCGGCGAAAACATGGACAGGTTTGGCTGGTGGTTTAACAACGGCGAACCGTGGCCAAGAGGTCAAGCTTCAGCACAACAGATGATTAATGAGATTGGAGAAGGAAACTGGATTGAAGCTTTCAAAGTTAAGCATCTTGATAAATACACAGCACCAACTCTTGAAGGCGTAGATTATCCAAACCTGGGTGTGGATACAGCCTGGAATGACAAAGAAGCTGGTGTACTTCATATTAGTACTTATGCTGCAGATAGTAACGCTTCAGGTCAGCAGACTAGTTGGCAGATTACTAATCTACCCAATGCCCCAGAGGTGACGGTCCTCCGTGACGGAACGACCATGAACAATATACAAGTGGTTAACTCAAACACTATTCGAGTTCCAACCGATATCGGCGAGCATAAATATGAGATAGTCACTGGTTATCATGGACAGGAAGTAGCTTTTGCGCAACCGGATCCGCTAACTGTTGCTAGCGCATCGTCAGCTTCTGCGGTTAGACGTACGGCTGAACAGAATGCGAAAGCGGCCGAGTCAGTGATGACGAGCAAAGTAACAGGCTGCCCTTGCTGCGCGTAACCTGATTTATAAATTCTATCTATTAATACGAGAATCAAAATGGCAAGACTAAAAAGTAGTTGTCTATTTATATTAATAAGCACCTTCTTGCTGAGCTCGACTATATCTGCCGATGAGCAAGGCGGCACATCAATACTTACCATCGAAGAAATAATGGTGGGTGATCATCGCAGCCCTGCAAACATCGCCCGTAATCAATTTCGCAACCCGATTGAAACCTTGGAGTTTTTTGGTTTAAAGACGGACATGACTTTGATTGAAATTGGTCCTTCTGGTGCCTGGTATACAGAAATACTTGCTCCTTATATGAGGGATCATGCCGTTACTATGGAGCGCATTTTTCCCCTAATTCGGGCAATGAATTCCAACGGCGTAGTCTGGAAAATTTCGAAGCGAAAATGGCCGCGAATCCAGAGCTATATGGAAAAGCTATTATTCGTCACTTATTACCGCCAAACGAGAGAGCCATTGGTCCTGTTGAGGGTGCTGACATAGTTTTGACTTTTCGCAATGTGCATAACTGGATGGCTCGCAACGAAGACGAAGCATTCTTTAATACGTTTTATGATTCCCTAAAGCCTGGGGGAATTCTTGGAGTCGTTGAACATCGTGCGCCGGACAGCGCTTCTCGTCAGGAAATGATCGACAATGGTTATGTTAGTGAAGCATTCGTTAAAGATGCAACAGCCCGTGCGGGTTTCGAGTTTGTTGCCTCATCAGAAGTCAATGCAAATCTAAAAGACACAAAGGATTATGCGGAGGGCGTTTGGACTTTACCGCCGAGTTATAGGTTAGGTGATACTGACAGAGCAAAGTACACTGCCATAGGCGAGTCCGATCGCATGACCTTAAAGTTCAGAAAACCTCTTTAACGGCACTGGCTAAAAACGCACTTCTGCGAGCGCTGAATTCATCGTTAAAAGGGTTAGTAAATTGTTCACATATCGCTTATATGCGACTCCTTTACTTAGCCCCTTTTGCCTCGACTTCAACTCTCTCGCTAACCGTTCAGCTTTTTAAGAGCAATATTTAATTGATCAAAATATTTCCAAGTACAGGTTTCTTTCTCCGCAAAATTCTTGCGATATGGTCTTGTGTGTTTCTATTTTCTGCAAGCAACGCACAGGAAGTAGTAATTGGTGAAAACACCGATGGCCGAGTGACGGTTCGAGCAACACGTTTCGAGGGTGAGATAAATATAGATGGAGAACTAGATGAATCTATTTACGAAACCATTGCACCAATTTCAGATTTCATTCAAAACATTCCAACTGAGGGGGCCCCGGCAAGCGAACGAACTGAAGTCTGGGTTTTTTACAATGACGACGCCATCTATGTCACCGCAAAAAATTACGAATCCGTTCCAGAAGAAGATTGGGTCGCTAATGAAATGCGCCGCGACACTTTTCAGTTGCGTACTAACGATTCGCTCTCCGTCATGCTCGATACCTTTTTGGATCGGCGCAATGGTGTAGCGTTTTTAGTTTCTCCAATTGGCGGGTTTTCGGATTTTGCGATTTCCAATGAAGGTGATCGCGGTCGCGGGGTTAATTTCGATTGGAATATCGTTTGGGATTCACGTGTAGGACGGTTCGACGGAGGCTGGACTGTAGAGATGGAAATTCCCTTTCGCTCATTGCGCTATGATCCGGGCGAAGAACAAACTTGGGGGCTTCAATTTCGCCGAATTATCCGGCGACTTAATGAAGCTTCTTACTTAACCGAAATTCCGATCTCAGCTACTCTTAGTGGACCTCCTCTCGTCGCTGGTATGTGGCGCATATCAGAAGCTGCCGACTTAACTGAACTAGAAGTCCCTCCGCGCAATTTTAATATGGAAATAAAACCTTATGGCTTAGGAACGGCAACCACTAATCGGCTGGCCTCCCCACCCTTTAACAATGATTTTGATGGAGAAGCGGGACTTGATGTAAAACTCGGCATAACGAACAATCTTACTGCAGATTTTACATACAATACCGACTTCGCCCAGGTCGAAGTTGACGAACGCCAGGTAAATCTCACCAGATTCAATCTATTCTTTCCAGAAAAACGAGAATTTTTTCTAGAAGGTGAAGGAAATTTTGATTTCACTGCCCCACGTACCTTAGATGTTCCAACAATGTTTTTTAGCCGTCGCATTGGCTTGGAACAGGGACAGATTGTCCCAATCAACGCAGGCGGAAGATTAACTGGAAAGATTGGGGATTTTGATATTGGTGCTCTAACTATAGGTACCGATGGCAGTGGTTTAGATGGCATAGAATCCACCGAATTTTCTGTACTTCGTGTTAAGCGCGATATCTTTAGTCGCAGTCGTGTGGGTATGATTTTTACCGACCGCTCAGAATCAACCGTTGCAGATGGCTCAAATCAACTATATGGGATTGATGGCCAGTTTAATTTTCTCGATGATTTTGAAATCAGTACCTATGCGGCCAAGACTGATACTCCAGGTCTTTCCGGCGATGACAAGAGCTACATGGGCAACTTCTCTTACAATGGGGATCGATACGGACTTGGATCTGGTTATGTTGTAGTGGAAGATAATTTTAATCCTGAGATTGGATTTAAGCGTCGCGATAATTTCAAACAGTACGATGGCTTTGCCCGATTCAGCCCCCGCATCACATCAAGCGATCGAATTCGGCGCTTAGTATTCCTAGCTCATACTGAATCATACTGGTCTGCTGATGAGCAAGAATTAGAAACTCGAGCTCATGGGTTTAACTTTACTGCTGAATTCGAACAAGGCGATGCGTTTCAGATCAGATTAAACGATGAGTTTGAAATGCTAACCAAAACATTCAGAATCGCACCTGGTGTTGTGCTTCAATCTGGTGATTACGACTTCACCAGTTACGAATTTTCCTATCTCTGGGGAACCCAACGTGATTTTAGCGGCAGGCTTTCATATCGCGGCGGTGACTTTTGGAGTGGCACTAACGAAGCCATCGGATTTAGCGCCGGTAGAATCGAGTTGTCACCCCAGCTTTCCGTAGAGCCGAGTTACTCAATTAACAAAGTGAACCTTCCCGAAGGTGATTTCCAAACCGAACTGGGTCGCGTAAGGGTCACATACACGATTTCGCCGCGCATGTATTTCAGCGGGTTAATGCAATACAACTCTACCCAAAGCTCATTTAGTACTAACTTCCGTTTTCGTTGGGAATGGGCACCTGGTAGCGAACTCTTTGTTGTCTATAGTGATGATCGTGACACTAATCCATTCGATCGCCCTGACAGCTTTGAGCTCCGCAACCGCGGTTGGGCAATAAAAATTAATCGCTTATTTCAAATCTAGCTCCTCAACTTTTTCAATTGAGTTGTAATTTATTCCGAGAGTGGATTTAATCTTAATTCAGCACCAATTGATGAACTGAGGAAATACGATGAACTCAAGACACTTAGGACTTTTCGTAATTGCTTTAACAGCTGCCATTGCGGCCCAAGCTCAGCAAAATACAATTCTGCCTGACTATCCAAACAACTACACCATGTATGAAGATCTGGTGCAGATGCCCAATGGACGGCAGATGGGATCGGGGAATGCCATCGACGTGGATTCACAGGGCAATATTTGGGTCTTCGAGCGCTGTGGAGGCAATCAGGGAGCATGCTCTGAAAATAACGTCGACCCGATACTCAAGTTCAACCCCGAGGGCGAAATCTTAACTAGCTTCGGCGCAGGCATGTTTGTGTGGCCTCACGGCGTAGTCATCGATGATGACGACAATCTCTGGATTATCGACGCTGGGGTCATCGATGGTGAAAAAGGCAATCAGATTTTCAAATTTAGTCAAGATGGTGAAATCTTAATAGAACTAGGCGAGCCAGGCATTCGCGGCGAAGGCCCAGGTGAACTTAATGAGCCTTCCGATCTAGCAATCGGGCCGGATGGCACTCTTTACATTGTGGATGGACATATTAATCCTGATTCAAATCGACGCATTGTGCACATGACCGCTGAAGGTGAGTTTATTCAGGCTTGGGGTGAGAAAGGATATGGACCATTGCAGTTCGAAGGCCCCCATGGCTTAGCAGTTGACGAACAAGGGAACATATATGTCGGAGACCGCACTAACAATCGTCTACAGATCCTTTATCCCGATGGCAGCCTCAAAGCTATTTGGACCCACTTGGGCCGGCCTAGCGGCGTGCGCATCCACGACAATATGCTTTATGTAGTCGATTCAGAATCCCGAGCCGCGGAAGGACTATATGGCTACAATCCTGGTTGGCATCGAGGCATTTATGTCAGCACTCTCGATGGAGTGATTACCGATTTCATACCTGATCCAGCACCACATGATGGAACAAGCTTTCCCGAAGGTATAGCTGTTGACGACAATGGAGTTATCTGGGGCGCAAGTGTTGGAGATCAAAAAGTTACAAAATTTGTAAGAAATTAACTACGTAAAAACAGATTAAGGAAAATCAACATGTCAGTAGAAGTAGAATTTCATTACGACTTCGGAAGCCCCAATTCTTATTTTAGCCACCGGATCATTCCCGGAATCGAAGAAAGGACTGGAGTAAAGTTTAAATATGTTCCGATTTTGTTAGGCGGCGTGTTTAAGGCAACTAACAATAAGTCACCGATGGAACAGTTCGCCGAAGTTAAGAACAAGAAAGAGTACCAAAGCCGAGAGATAGAGCGATTTATTGAAAAACATAGACTCGACAAGTACACCCGCAATCCAAACTTTCCCGTTAACACTCTGCATCTAATGCGTGGCGCCTGCTATGCATTAGGCAAAGATTGGGAAAGCGACTATATCGAAGCCATGTATCAGTGCATGTGGGAACGCGGTCTTGCCATGGGTGATCCTGACGTCATCACTGATGCTCTTATGGAATATGGTTTGCCGGCTGCCGAAATTGTGCAATCCACCCAAGACCCAGCAGTTAAACAGATCCTGATGAATAGCACGACTGCTTCCGTTGAGAAAGGTAATTTCGGTTCGCCAACATTTTTTGTTCGTAACGAAATGTTTTTCGGTAAGGATAAATTACGTGATGTAGAAGAAGAAATCTTAGCGCAGCAGTAAAAAGAACCTATTTCATACTTCCTCGTGAGCTAAGTTACTGGCAAAATTCTTTGCTGGCAGGACGCATCGCGCGTTGTTCTACACAAAATAGGGCAAGGTCGCGGTCACGATAAATTATGAGATAGGCCCTAATCAATCCGATCGAAATAGCGCACCAATTCTATTGGTTCTCTAAATGAGAGTGGCTGAATAAGCATTTCTATACGAAGGCGATTGCCATCGTTTTCCAGTGTGTAAATTTCGGTAGCGAAGCCGCCATCGCGAGGGCGGGCTTCTACCACCAAGGCATCATCTTCAAAATTCCCTTCTGACCAATCAGTTCCTCCACCTTCGAAAAAGTCATTAGCAGTAGTGCGACGACGGCGACCATCGGTATGAAAAACTCGAAAGTAGTTATCTTCGTAAGTAAAATGAAACTCAGGCTCAGAAAATTCGATGGTTAGAATATCATCATAAGAAATACGATCGTATAATTCGTGTTCTGGCGGACCACCACGGTAGAAATCTTCTTGTCGGTTGAAAAAGCTCCGACCTCCGTCACCGCCGCCAGCTTCGATTGCTTCTTCAACCTGATCATCTGTGTTGTCCGATAAGTCATCATTAATCACCCATTCCCCAACCATCTGCGAACCCACATTTTCCTGAGCAGCTGGAACCGATAACAACAGAACTGCAATACTCAGTAACGAAACCTGAGTTAACACAACCAATGATTTAGATAGTGATTGGCGAAATAAATTCATTGTGATTAATTGTTAATTTCCTTCCGCCATTCTGCAATAGCCTGTCCTATTTCATCAGGAGAGTCTTCCTGCAGAAAATGATTACCGGCAACTGTTACTTCTTTTTGATTTGGCCAGGAGCGGCAAAATTCTCTTTGAGGGCCGGTGAGAATAGCACCAGGTTCCGCATTAATGAAAAGTTTTTGTACTTCAGACTGTGATAGCCAATCTGCATAGCTTTGTACTAATTCTCTAACTTCTACTGGTTCGCCTTCGATTGGTATTTGTCTCGGCCAAGTAAGAGTTGGTCGGCGGTCTTCACCTGGATTTGTGTAAGGCCTCCTATACACAGCCATTTCATCTTCTGTTAAGTCTCTGATAATAGAGCCGGGTAGCACTCTTTCTACAAATACATTCTTCTCCAATACCATTTCTTCTCCGGCGGGAGATCTAAAACCCTGGAACACTCCTCTTGCAGCTTCTGGCCAATCATCCCAGGAAACTGGTCTTACGATTCCTTCCATGTAAGCAATACCCATTACGGATTCTCTATAACGATTCGCCCAATCAAACCCCAGTGCTGAGCCCCAGTCATGAATAACCAAGGTGACATTATTGGAAACTCCAAGGGCATCCAATGCGCCTTCCCAATAGTCGCGATGCTCTAACAAGGTGTATCTATCAGGACCAGAATCTTCCAGCTTGTCCGAATCTCCCATGCCGATTAAATCGATCGCGATGCAGCGGCCTTGATCTGCTAGATGGGGCATGATATTGCGCCATAAATAAGAAGATGTTGGATTGCCATGCTGGAAAATAATGGGCTCGCCCTCTCCCATCTCCACATAGCTCATTGTTTTTCCATTTACGGCAACCGTTTTCTTTGGATGTTCCTCGGCACTAATCATTGTGTTCCCCGGTTGTTTCAAAGAAACTCGAGCATAAACCGTGAACTTTTACATTTCAATTACGACCATTTGATCAAGTTCTTAGTTATTAGTATTCTCCCCTTCCACACTTAATCCAGAGACCAATCAGAAATATAGGGGAAGGCTCGAATGACAATGCAAAAAACGCCGCTGCTAATGTCTCGAATATTAGGCCGTGGCGCGATACTGGATCCGGATATTGAAGTTGTCACTCAGCAAGCTGATGGCACTCACCGACAAACACTAAAACAAACCTGGGATCGCGCTAATCAGGTTGCCCATGCTTTAAAAAACCATGGCATAGAGGTAGGTGATCGGATTGGGAGCTTTATGTGGAGCAACTATTACCACCTGGAACTGTACCAGGGTGTTCCTTCAATGGGTGTTGTTTTGCACACGTTAAACATAAGGCTTTCTCCGGCGGACCTAGAATACATCATTAATCATGCTAATGATCGAGTTATTTTCGCTGATGAGGATCTACTTCCATTGTTAGAACCTCTCTGGGACAAGATTCCTTGTGTTGAGTTGCTAGTTATCTGTCGTCATGGTGAAGGTGGTGAAAGCACTTTCAAAAATCAGATCGATTATGACGACTTTATAAAAGATCAACCGACTGAATATGATTGGCCAGAAATCGATGAGAATGCTCCTATGGGTCTCTGCTACACCTCTGGGACGACAGGTAAACCCAAAGGAGTTATGTACACAAATAGATCAACTTACTTGCATACCTTGACCGAATCCTTAACCGATTCCATGGGATTGTCTTCTTTGGACTCACTCCTAGGAATCGTTCCTATGTTTCACGCGATGGGCTGGGGGTTGCCATTCGCCGCTTCCATGTTGGGTTGTAAACAAGTAATGCCACATCGATTCATGCTGCCTGATGTATTCCTTAAGCTCATGCAAGAAGAGGGAGTCACGGTCTCGGCCGGTGTGCCAACTATCTGGCAGGGAGTGCGGGCGACGCTCGAAGCGGATCCTGATAAATATGACCTCAGCATTCTTAGTCGCATGACTTGCGGCGGCTCAGCTCCACCTTTAGAGATGATGCGTTGGTACTGGGATAAATATAATGTGGAAATGATTCAGGGTTGGGGTATGACCGAAACCAATCCTCTTGGCACCCTTTCGCGCAAGGTTTCTAAACGATCCCAGATTGGCATGTCCGAAGACGAGCAGTTTAAAAATGTCGCTAAAGCAGGCCTTGCTATGGCAGGTCTCGAAATCGAAATTTTCGACGAAGAATGGAATCGCCTACCCCATGATGGTGAGGCCGTTGGTGAACTTTGCATTAAGGGCGCCTGGATTGCATCTGAGTATTTTAATGATCCGCAACCAGACAAATTTCACGATGGCTGGCTAGTAACAGGTGACGTTGCCAAGATCGACCCTGAGCAATACATCATTATTTCTGACCGCTCTAAGGATTTGATTAAATCCGGTGGAGAATGGATTTCATCAGTGGATTTAGAAAACCACATCGTTGCCATGCCGGGAGTTGCTCAAGCAGCAGTAGTAGCACAACCTCATCCGAAGTGGGATGAGCGGCCGGTTGCTTTGGTTGTCATGAATGAAGGATCTGAGCTTAATGCTGATGCGGTAATAGAACATTGCAGCAGCATCTTTGCTAAATGGCAATTACCGGACGAAGTTGTCGAAACTGACAACATTCCTTTAACTTCAACTGGCAAGATTGATAAGAAAGCAATCAGAGCCAGACTCGACGATGAAAGTTACCAACTTCCTGATTTAAGAGGATAAAAATCTAACTAATAAAAAAGGGCCTACGGCCCTTTTTTATTCTCAATAAATTATTGCCTATCAGGATCAGTGGGAGCATATTCGACTCCCTCAAAATCGGCCCTTCTGGCACCAGCTAAAATCCCCGACAAAGCATAATTTCCTTCATGACAAGCATATTCGTAGATCAAGTCGTCACTCAGATTCAATGGCAGTTCACCGCTCCAGGGTTGTGAATAATTTTCTGAATCTTCGATTGTGAATTGATACAGAATCGAATCTTCAGCCACACGAGTGAAACTTTCGATTACTTTCATTTCACTCGATGCATAAAAACGATGATCCAGCGATGAGCGTAAATTTTGTTGTGGATGAAAATTCGTTGTTTCCACAACCAAGGTATCGCCTTCATAGTAACCGATAGAATCACCCAGCCATGGATTCATGGAAGGTTCTTGGAATTCTCCACCCAGACGAACGATACGAGCATCATGTACCATCTCTGCCATTAGAACCACGTAGTTTTCTGTCTGCACGATTTGCGTCAGGTTATTGTAGAGCACTGGTAACTTCGGTGGTCCGGGTGATGAACCAAAACCTATGACGCAACGCTCTCCGATAGGTCTAACTTCCGGTCCATCATAGGTATTCCTGCGATCCATTGCTTCTTCGAAATTAATTCGACCTTGATCATTGTAAGGCAACTGACCATCAGGCGGATCAACGATTATGGATGTTCGGATTTCTCCATCAACAGTTGCTAATCTGTTTCCAGGATCCATCCAGAATGTATTGTAGCCGCCAACATTTTGCCCTGCTGTCGGCGCTTCGCGATCTGGATCACTTGGACGATTACTCGCTTCCATTCCAGCCTGAAACATAGCTTCGATGCGCAAAGCTTCTTCTTCTGATATAACCAACTGATC
>ENA-UPTF01001398-UPTF01001398.1-marine-metagenome-genome-assembly--contig:-NODE-1398-length-15184-cov-2.649566_pt1 | contig 15184 bp, 11 predicted proteins | sample MGYA00238166_ERZ767019 | MGnify/ENA primary metagenome ERZ767019 (study PRJEB28930, sample SAMN06266391) | marine metagenome | isolation source: Sea water from 250 m depth | place: Atlantic Ocean...
TAACAGTTGCCTTCGTACCAAATTTAGCCATAGCCCGGACCAGCCAATACATCTCATCTTAGGATAAATTTGTTCCTAGCGACAATAAGCTTCTACTTTCAAACAGGTTATACAACCTTCCTGAGCCAGGAGATTTAAAATATCTGATGAATCTGGGAAAAAGCGACTAAACTGCCGCTACCTATCGCGACCCCATAAGGGATCCCTTTACGACTATGCAAGTTCCTAAGCCAGCCTATAGAACTAAACCGACGTGGTAAGGGAATTGTCCTATACAACATGAGAATCAGGCATAGGATTCCCCCAAACAACGCAACCCAAAATAACACTGGCAGCAAATCTGAAAAACCAAACCAGACAGCCACGGCAGAGAGCATTTTCACGTCACCACCACCGCAAATATTTAATAAAAATGCTACATACTTAGTAAGTTCATTTACTATAGTCGTTGGAGTTGTGCTAATCCTGAGGCTATTCCCAAAAATATTATGAATACTGGCTTGGCGATGGTGAAGAATTGATTTGGATGAGTGAACGTAACGGATGGAATCATCTCTACCTTTTCGACACGCGAAAAAAGAAACTGAAGAACGCCATCACACAAGGAAATTGGGTGGTAAGAAAGGTTGATCATATCGACGAAGCCAGACGACAAATATGGTTCCAAGTAATGGGGATTTATCCGAAGCAGGATCCCTATTACATACATCACTGCCGTGTTAATCTTGACGGCACAGGTTTGACTATTTTAACCGAAGGAAATGGGACGCACGAATTGCAGTGGTCTCCGAGTCGACGGTTCTTTGTCGATAAATGGTCACGAGTGGATCAACCACCTGTGCACGAGCTGCGTTCAGCTGATGGGGAATTCATTTGTGAACTGGAACGAGCTGATTGTGTGCAACTATATAGAACCGGGTGGAAATTGCCCGAGCGTTTTGTAGCCAAAGGGCGAGATGGGGAAACTGACATCTTTGGAGTAATATGGCGTCCGACTAATTTTGATCCGACGAAGCGCTATCCGGTGATAGAAAGCATCTATGCGGGGCCACATAGCTTCTATGTGCCAAAAGCATTCCGTGATTACTACGGTCAGCAACGAATGGCCGAGTTGGGATTCATTCTAGTTCAAATTGATGGGATGGGAACCAACTGGCGTTCGAAAAAGTTTCACGATGTTTGCTGGCAAAATATTAAAGATGCCGGTTTTCCGGATCGAATATTATGGATGAGAGCTGCGGCCAAAAAACACCCGGAAATGGATTTGTCCATCGTTGGTATTTACGGTGGTTCAGCGGGAGGTCAAAACACAATGAGCGGTTTGCTGCATCATGGGGGCTTTTATAAAGTTGGCGTTTCAGACTGCGGTTGTCATGACAACCGTATGGATAAAATCTGGTGGAATGAAGCATGGATGGGTTGGCCAATCGGCCCGGAATACTCTCAAAATAGCAATGTCACTCATGCCCACAAACTAAAGGGTAAGTTATTGTTGATCGTGGGTGAACTTGATCGGAATGTCGATCCTGCAAGCACTATACAAGTCGTTGATGCTTTGATAAAGGCGGACAAGGATTTTGACTTTCTTCTTATCCCGGGAACAGGTCACGGTGCAGCCGGAACTCCCTACGGTCGTCGCAGGCAAATGGATTATTTTGTAGAACACATCCTCAAAATGAAGCCTAGATGGGAGTGATATCTTCACTGGCCGCTCTAAACTACCCCGTGGCCGCCGACCTCATCCGCAAGCACGGCGGCAAGACACCTGTAGAATTGAACGCTGAAGGGAAATGAAAAAATACATAGGATTAAATTTATTGGGTCTATGGAGCCTTGTCACATTATCAGAATTTGCTTCTGCTGACGTGAGGCTGCCCGCTATTGTGGGCGATCATATGATTTTGCAGCAGCAGACGAGAGCTCCTGTCTGGGGTTGGGCTGATCCAGGCGAAACTGTGACGGTCGAGGGAAATTGGGGCGAGAAAGCCACGGCAACTACCGCCGAGAATGGAAAATGGAAAGTTTTCCTGAAGACTCCGTCACATGGCGGCCCTCACAACCTCAAGATCAATGGCAAAAACGAAATCACCATCAACAACGTGGTAATCGGTGAAGTGTGGCTTTGCGCCGGACAATCGAATATGGGGTGGAGGCTTAGCGCGGTATTTGAGGGGGCGGAGGACGCCGCTTCCGCCAACTACCCGAATTTCCGCATATTCCGTTCGAAACGAAAACACAGCCACGAACCCCAGGAAGATTGTATCGCCAAGTGGACTCCATGTACGCCTGATTCAGCAGCCACGTGCTCTGCTGTCTCCTTTTACTTTGCTCGCAAATTACACCAGGAACTGGGAATTCCCATCGGCATTGTGCTGCAGCCCTATGCCGGAACACCGATTGAGGGGTGGATGCCTAGGGAAATTCAGATGAATGATCCCAGAACCCGCAAGTATGCTGAGGAGATGGACGAGGAATCTGCAGCCTATGACCCCACTATGGCAAAGAAACAACTCGAAAGAGCCATGCAACGATGGAAGCTGGGCGAGCGAAAGGGGAAACCCGTCTTGAGAACTCCAAAAAATTGGGGGCATCAATATCCGGGAAATATATTTAATGGCATGATTCATCCGATCATGCCGTATGGCATTCGTGGCGCGATTTGGTATCAGGGCGAAAGAAATTCCAAAGATGTCCCGCAGGCTTTGAATTATCGCAAGCAACTTGCCCTGCTTATCAACTATTATCGCTCTTCTTGGCATGAGCTTTCCGGTGGAAATGTAGCGAAGGACTTCCCCTTCTACTTCACGCAACTGCCAAGTTGGCATTCCGCGCAAGAAAAACCTGTCGAAGGCCTTGAGGCATCTTGGACGGTGAATCGGGAAATGATGCGTCTGGTGGATTCAGAAGTGGCTAACACCGGAATGGTCGTTTCAATCGACACCGGTGACGCGATCGCACTACATCCGAAAAACAAGAAACCAATCGGCATCCGACATGCCTATTTGGCACTGAAACAAACCTACGAAAAAAACATTGAAGCCTACGGCCCGCGCTTTAAAAAGCAGTCATTTCAGGGAAATCGGATAGTTCTGGAGTTCGATTTGTTCGGCAAAGGATTAATGGCAGCTAAGCCGGGAAAGTTGAACTCCTTCGCTATTGCTGGGAAAGACAGAAAGTGGCATTGGGCGGCTTCTGATATCAAAGGGAGTACCGTAGTGGTTTCCTCGGCGATGGTTCCAAATCCCATGGCGGTACGTTATGCATGGGCAATGAATCCCTCACAACGCAACCTGCTCTACAACAGGGAAGGCATTCCGGCTTCGCCTTTCAGAACTGACAATTGGCCGCTTTTTGATCCAGATATGGATCAGGTGGTGACGGTAAACAAACCTCAAAAACCAGAAGGCTATAAACCCAAAGACTGGGCGCGCCCGAAAATGACGCAGTAGTGTTGATTTCGAGAATCAAGAAAGCTGAAGGCAAATGAAACACCCCCTACTCACAACAACCGCAGCCGTGCTTCTAGTGAGGTGTGCGGGAGTCAGCTAAAGACATTTCAATTCATGAAGCCGCCGAAAATGGATCAATCGCGCTTGACCAGGCGGGTCACTCCTCAAGCTCGTTGACCGCCACGCGGAAGAACCGCAAAGCTGCCAACTAAACCAACCTACCACTTGAACGCCGCAGGGTTGTTGTTCGGCAGCAACAGTTAAAACAGCCCTTTTTTTTCTGGCCACTTGACGGTGAACTGGGAGTGGGTACTCATTTGCTGAGCTATGGAAGAGCATCAAGATACATCAGGAAACGGTGATACCTCAAATACTCCTTTTGTGTTGCTTGCAAGCTTGCGAGTGAAACCAGACCGACTCGAAGAGTATCTCGAATTGGCAAAAAAAACAGACACTGCGGTTAAAGAGAGCGAACCCGGAATGCTTTTGCACACCTTCGACGCTGACCCATCAGACCCTTGTGCATTTACATGGACTGAAGTTTACGAGAATGATGCAGCTCTTATTACACACCTGAATAATCCAAAACTTGATGAATATTTGAAGGGTCATGAGGAAATGGGAGATAGCCTGGAAGTGGAGATTTACGGTGCGTTGGCAGAGGACACCATAAAGCTTCTTAATGACAGCGGGATACAATGGAAGCATCACTGCACACGTTTTGGGTTCTTTGATAAATTTTGTGCAAGAAAGATTTGAATCACTAAATTGAGCCCGGAGGTTAATTATCCGGTTGCCTGATAGGTCATTTTTTATTTCTTTCGAAATACTCGAATTTGGAATAGGTTCATCAAAGCAATATTGATCAATGAAAGGATCGTAGCAGCACAGACAACGCAATTACTGACTTGCTAAGGCAGAATTCAACTCTCAGCCTTCCCTTCGAATCGAATCGGAACAATTGAAATTTCAATTAACCAAATTAATTTCTATCCGGATTATGAGTACTCCACAGTTATGAAACGCCTTTTCTCAATTCTATCTACACTCCTGGTATCCAGCTCTTCTCCGCTTGCGGAGAGCAAGAACACAGACTTTGAACAAATAACGCACCTATTGCCTGCGCCCAGCGAAGTCCGATTGGCGACTGGCGCGCCTGGTCCTGATTACTGGCAGCAGGAGGCTAATTATCAAATAAAGGTCGAACTGGATGAAGCGGAATCCCGTATCCAAGGATCAGAGATAGTGGAATATATCAATCACTCTCCGCATCTCCTTCACTATCTTTGGGTGCAGCTTGATCAGAATGCCTTGGCTCAAGGCTCGAAACGTCAGCGCAGCACTCAAGCCCCTGATTTAGCACCGAGAGACGGCAAGCCCGTGGAAGTTGAATACGACGCTTTTCGCAGTTTGATCTACAGTCAGAAATTTGAAGGCGGTTATGAACTCAAGGCCGTCACTGACCCGGCGGGTAATCCACTCAAATACACAATTGTAAACACGAACATGCGGATAGATCTCGAAAGCCCCCTTCGTCCCGGCGAATCGTTTTCGTTTAGAGTGGTATGGGCGTTTAATATTCAGGGTGAAGCACTATCTTTTCGACATGGCCACAGGAAGCTCAAATCAGGCGAATATGTCTATCATATAGCCCAATGGTACCCGCGAATGTGCGCGTACTATGATCAGGAAGGATGGCAGGTGAAGCCATATATTGGTCAAGGCGAATTTGCTTTAGAGTTTGGCAGTTTCGAGGTGGAAATCACGGTACCTGGAGATTATGTCGTGGCGGCCACCGGGGAGTTAACGAATGCAGAAGAAGTGCTTAGCGCTACGATGCGGAATCGATTAGCAGAAGCCCGATCCAGCGATCGAGTCGTGGAGATTGTTACGTCAAAGGAAGCGGGTGAAAAACTTAAGAAGAAGGCGCAAGTCAAAAAGACTTGGGTTTTCAAGGCCGATCAGGTCCGGGACTTTGCGTTCGGCGCATCGCGGGCATACATCTGGGATGCTATGGGCGTGGAGATTGAGGGTAAGACCGTCATGGCCATGAGTGTCTATCCGGAAGAGTCCGTTCCGCTTTGGAAACGTTTCTCCACGGAGGCGGTTGCCCAGACATTACGTATCTATTCAGAAAACTTATTCCCCTATCCCTATCCGGTGGCCTGGTCGGCCTGGGGCGCCGAGGGGGGTATGGAGTACCCCATGATTTCCTTTCAGACATCGCGGGATATTGATGAAAAGGGGACATACCCCGCTAGTCATCGCGGTTATGTGATCAGTGTCATCATCCATGAGGTAGGACACAATTGGTTTCCCATGATTATCAACAATGATGAGCGTCAGTGGATGTGGATGGATGAAGGCCTCAATAGTTTTATGGATCGCCGGGTGGATAATCTCATGGATCCCGTTTTGCAGGAGAGTAATCTTAAAGGCGTCCGCAGAGTAATCAATACCATGGCCCAGTCGAATGATCCGATTATCATGGTTGCGGCCGACAATCAGATCAATCGCAGCTTTCAATCATACAGCAAACCGGCCTTGGGACTTCATTTATTGAGAGAGAGTATTCTAGGGCATGATCTGTTTGACTTTGCATTTAAGGAATATGCACGTCGGTGGGCATTCAAACGGCCGACACCGGCGGATCTGTTCCGAACGATGGAAGATGCCAGCGGGGTAGATCTGGATTGGTTTTGGCGCGGGTGGTTTTATGGAAATGACCATGTCGATATGGCTGTTAAACTCGTCAATCTTTACCGCCTGGACGACGCCAATCCCAAGACAAGCAAAGCGCTGGATAGAGCCGAAGAAGAAGCGATACCTGACTCTCCTTATGAACTCTTTCTAAAGGAGATTGGTACCCGGGCGGATAAGCACCAGCACCTGCAAGACTGGTATTACAGTTTCGACCCATACAAAGCGACGGATAAGGAAATAGAGGAGTACGATAAGAAGTTCGAGAAGCTGGAGGGCTGGCAGAAAGAACTACTGAAAGTTTCGGAACTGGCTTATGTCGTTTCGGTGGAAAATGTCGGCGGGATGCCCATGCCGTTGGTCCTTCACGTCGAGTTCAAGAACGGAATGTCACGACGGCTGGATATTCCGGTCGAGATTTGGCGCTATGGCGACAAGGTGGTGAAGATACCCTTCCTGTCAGATAAGGAAGTAGTGCGCATCATTTTGGACCAGGACAACGCCTTCGGAGATTCAGATCTCGATAACAATGTATTTCCTCCTAACATCGAAAAAGGTCGGTTTAAACTGAAACCTAAAAAGGAAAAGCCCAATCCTATGCGTAAGGCCTTATTCCCCGATGCCGATCAAGAAAACGGCGGCAAGACGGATGCAGAACTGAAAACTGAAGGCAAATGAAGCAAACCCTCACACTCCTCCTGTTTACTTTGTCGCTTGGGCTATGCGGCCAAGCCGGGGGCGAAACAAACGTTCTGTTAATCGGACACAAGTTAGATCATCCGTTCGGCACCCACATGTACCTGCATGAGTGCAACCTTCTGGCCAAGTGCCTGAATCAAAACCCGGGAGTTAGTGCCACCGTCTCGAATGGTTGGCCAAGCGATCCGGGTTTGTTGAAAAATGTGGACGCGCTGGTGTTCTACTCTAGCCCTGCGGCGGATATTTTATTGAACAAAAAAAACAAGAACCAGGCAGAATCGTTATTTGAGCGAGGTGTTGGCTACACCGCCATCCATTGGGCATCTGGTGCTAATTTAGAGAACGGGCCGCGTTATGAGCAGCTTTTGGGTGGTTGGTTCAATTTCAAATTCTCCGCCATCAATGTGGATAAACAGCGCCTGGTGCAAATTGATCCCAAGCATCCGATTTGCAACGGCTGGAGCGAATATGACCTGCATGATGAGTTTTATCTCCAAATGAAACTAAGCACCAAAGCTAAGCCGCTCCTAAAGGTGACCACCAAGGGTAAGGAGGAAATTGTTGCGTGGACACTCGAGCGGGAAGGTAAAATCAAGGGCCGCTCGTTCGGCATCACCCTTGGCCACTTTCATCCAAACTATGGCATCGAGTCCTTTCGCAGGGCCATCGTGAACGGCATCCTCTGGACGGCTAAAGTCAAGATTCCGAAGACTGGATCCAAGGTGGAGATCAATTCTGACAAGGACATGAAGCTCCCACCCGATCCCCGAAAGAAAAAATAGTCGCCGAGTGCGGGTTTACACCTCTTTTAAGGTTTCTGTACTGCCGCCAAAGCTTTCGGCTTCTACTCCAAGCTTGTGGAGCATAGTAAGGTATAAGTTGGAGAGTGGCATCTCGGTATAGCCCATATCAGCGCGCCAACCTGCGTCGGTACTGATGCCGGAGGTGGCCTGGTTTTTCTCGTTACCCTGACCGTACCGGAGGTGTTGGCCGTGCTTGAAGCCCATCTTACGGCCGCCGATGAGAATCAACGGATAGTTGCGCGACAAATGGAAGGCGCTAGAGGCGGAGCCAAACAGCAGCACGGTGTTGTCAAGCATATCACCTACCCCGCCGGGCTCGGGGGTGGCCTTGAGGCGGGCAGCGAAACGGCCGAGTTCGTCGTTGATGAACCGGCAGTAGATGCCAAAATTCTTGAAACCATCCGGCTCCTTGGTCCCATGCGAGAGTTGATGGGTCAGCTTAAAGCCGACGGCGCGGCCAAGATAATCGCTGATACCCACACCATTCTCTCGGCCGAACTGGTAGGTTGCCACGCGCGTGGTATCGGTCTTGAAAGCCAGGTAGATCAAGTCGTACATAGTCCGAAGGTAGGTGCGGGGATCATCGGGCGTGATATCAAGCTTGAGGTGATCCACATCCACACGCGGCAGAGGGATGTTTAACCAACGCTTGGCCTTCTCGATCTTCACTTCGGTGTCACGCACGGACTGTAAATACTCTGCAAGCGTTTCCCGGTCGCGCTTGGAGAGCGAACGTTTCAGCGAGCGGGCGTCCTCCATCAGATCATCCAGCGCGTTCTTGCTGAGGGCAAGGCGGCGCGCAGCGTCCGGGCCGCTCTTTACGAAGAGCATGTCGAAAATGCGCTTTGGTTTGTGCTCGGCGGGGATGGGCCGGCCGTTGCTGTTGTAGGACATCGTCTGCGCGCCGCGCGGCGAACCGGTGCCGCCATCGGTGGACATCACGAGCGACGCGTGCCGGGTATGCTCGCCGGCATGCGCGGCGAACACCTGATCGAGCGAGATGCTGTTTTGATAATCGCCATCCGCACCGGTGTCCGCGCCAGTGAGGAACTGATCGGCATTCGAATGACCATGCACGCGCCGCACCGCCGGGTGAGATAAACCTGAAAACACCGTAAGGTCCTGACGCAACGGTTTGAGCGTCTCCATACATTTGGTGAAGGTGAAATCCTTACCTTGACCATGTGGAAACCAGCTCCAGTCCTTGAAAGCTGGATCCTCCTCCAGCGGCATAGGCACGCCGTCAGGCAAATAAAAGCAGGCCAGCCGCTTGCGTTTCACGGGTCGCTGTGCTGCGCGTGCCAGACCGGTGAAGGATTCAAACCACGGCAGCGCCAGCCCCACGCCAGCCCCGCGCAAAAATTTCCGTCGATCAAGTGAGGATAAATTCATGTTCATGGCCTATACTCCTGCTCAGTTAATTTAACTGAAATAAATCACTTTTCACAATAAGAAATACAAGGTCAGCCAGGCCGTCGCCCTGCTTGCGAAGGTTGGCAGTAATGCGGTCGACCTGTGAGCGATCGCCAAAAGTCAACGGCCGGCCCAGCGCGTAGGCGGCCATCTTGTGGACCATGGCACGGACGAACTGGTCCTGCCGATTGGCCAGTAGGTACTCCTTCAGCCCTCGCATGCCCTGCAGCTCGTGCTTGTTGAACAACACGCTGGTCGCATCGACGGGATTCCTGCCGATCGTATCGCGCCATTTACCAACGGCGTCAAAATTCTCAAACGCAATCCCCCACGGATCGATCTTTGAGTGACACGAAATGCACGCCGGGTCGTTACGGTGATCCTCCATGCGCTGCTTGAGTGTGAGCTTGAGGATTTCCGGATCGGCCAAATCAATCTCCGGCACAGCCGGCGGTGGAGGTGGGGGCGGATCGTTCAGCAGATTATCCAAAAGCCAAATGCCGCGCTTGAGCGGATGCGAATCCTTGCCGTCCGAATTCATCGCCAGCAAGCCCCCCTGGGTTAGTACTCCGCCGCGTCGGCCGCCTGGCTGCAGTTTCACCCGCTGCAGGCCGTTACCGATCACCTCGGACAGCCCGTAATGCCGCGCGAGCCGGTCATTCACCATCGCGTAATCGGACTGGAGAAAATCCATCACCGTGCGGTTGCGCCGCAACACCTCGCCGAAGAAAGCGACCGGCTCCTCACGCATCGCCTCCATCAGCAGCGGGTCAAAACGCCCGTACGCCTTGGAATCGATCTTTAGGAAATCCAGTAGTTCCATACCTAACCATTGCCGCGTGAAGTGACGTGCAAAGCGCTTGGCCTTGGCATTAACCAACAAACGCTGAGTCTGCGCTTTCAACACCGTCGGGTCGCGTAGCTTACCCTTGGCCGCGAGCTCCAGTAGTTCTCCATCAGGCGTGCTGCTCCATAGGAAAAATGAAAGTCGGCTGGCCAGCTCAAAATCCGAAATACGATCGCTGCCCTTTTTCGCATCCGTTTCGACGGCCCGAACGAGATATAGAAACTTTGGCGAAGACAACACTATGGCCAAAACCTCGACCATCGCCTCCTGAAAATCCGCGCACTTCGGACGCAACTTGGTGAAGAGTGCCAATTTCTGGTCAACCTCCGTCTCCGTTACCTGCCGACGCCACGCTCGGCGCATGAACCGCTCGAGTACAACGCGAGCATACTTTTTTTCATCCGGCGACTGGGATTCTTCGAAGAAAATACTCGTGTGCGATTTCGGCGGCCATTGTTTGAAAGTGGGGGCCGTGATCTCCATATAGTCAATCTGCACCGCTACTTTCGTGCTCGAGTCGTTTTGAAAAGAAAGGAACTCCGCCGGATTAGGCAGGTCACCGAGCTTTTTGATGTGACGATAAGCGTTGCGGGCAATCTCGCTAAGCCGTACGTCCCAGTGATAAAATTCTGGCTTGTTCGGAGGCGCGGTGATGGTGATATCGCGCTCGCCAGCCCTTACGGAGACACGTGAATCGTTGCTCGCTTGGTTTCCAAAATACAATCGCAGCGTAGGCGGATGTTTTTCCTCAGCTGAATAACGCGCTGCTCGAATGCGAACCCGCATGTTGCCTGTGTCTGGCAAGCCGTCTCCCAAGTCGACGATGTACCTTGCATTTGCCGGGATCACCACCACGTCCGGTGAAACCGGCGGCACTTCCGGCTTTGTGTGGATAGGCGGCCATGCGTACTTGGCACCATTATAACTCCAGCGGGGGCCGATGCCCTGACCTGTCACCAAATCTCTGTAGTGCAACCCATTATGATCTTTCGGAAATTTTTCGCCCTGCTTCTCAATTGCTTCCTCAAGAGGAACCCCTTCTTCCTTGATCCGCTTTCGCGTCTCCTCAATGTTCGCCGTGTACTTGGCATTGATCCGTTTAGCGGCGGCCTTCATCGAGATTCCGTAGTAAACGGTCTTTGGTTGTTGGCCGCGTACGGTTGCCCGCTCCAGAGCCTTGCGAGCTATTTGCCGGTATTGATCGAACTGCACTGCTGTCATCTGCAACATTTCGGAGCTGTTCTTGAAACCATCCTCCGAAACTGTTTCCGGCGGCAGGTCGCGAGAGAAATCATGCGGCAACCCCAGCAAATCCTGCAACGTGTACTTGTACTCATAACGTGTCATCCGCCGAAACGACGTGTGTCCCTTTTCGCTGCGGCGCACCTGCGACGCCACCTGAATCTCGCCGGACAACCAGTCGACAATCCGCGCCTTCTCAGCGTCCGTGAGCTGCACCTTGGCATCCTCCGGCGGCATCTCGGCATTGCTGATCACGTCGAACACCTCCAGCCACCAATTGACGTCCTTCCCCTTCAGCAGATCCGGATTCAGCGTATCCACCCGGAACTTCCCCTTCTGCTTCTCCATCCCGTGACAACCCACGCACACCCGCTTCAACACCGGCTCCACCTCCGCCCGGAACTTGGCCAAACGCGCCTTGGGCACCTCCTCTGGATTGGCCAAGCCTGAAGCCAAACTGCCGTTCAGGAGTACACTTGCAATTGTCAAAAAAAAGAACCTCATGAACTCCCGCCTTGGCTACCACCTACCTCGACTTTCCGCGAGCGAATTTAATGCCCAACAACAGATCACGCCATAACTCCGCATATAACCTCAGTCGTCGCGACAAAGCGGATGAAATCTCGGAGACGAATGGCTAAGTGCTTGGCCTACCAGAAACCGTTGGCGGGATCGGGCTTGCGACCTCCCCAGTTATGCAAATCCTTCGGGAACACGAAGATAGCGGCGTGTCCATCACCAAAGAGGGTGTTTAACCCCCTCACCCCCAGTTTGTGCCACTGGGTTTTCTGCGACTTTTCAATCCGGTTGCCGTGCCACGGCCAGTCGGCCTGTATGAGTTTCGTGGTGGGAGCCTTGGCTAGGTCGGACTCGGTCAACGCCTTTTGGCCCGGAGCCGCAGTGACATGCTGGACACCAAACCCGTCCCACGACCACTGTACGAGGTAGCTAGTGCCGTAGTAGTTGAAACAGGTCTTCGGCATAACCGGCTTGGTCCTGGGGAAGTGTTCCGGGTGCAACACGTCACCGGCATCGCTCGGGCAGCGGTATACTTCCGCGGTGGACGTATATTTATTTAACGGCCGCTTGTCAAAATCGGCGAGGCTCCTGTTGTTGCTCTGGTAACCGGGGCCGAGACCAAGTTTGCCGCCGCACGTGGACCACGTCGGGTGGATCGGGAACGTCTCGAAGTCATCCACATACATCATGAAAGCCAACCCGATTTGCTTATGATTATTCAGGCAGGCAGTCGACCGCCCCTTCTCCTTTGCCCGGGCCAGGGCTGGCAAGAGCAGTCCGGCCAAGATCGCGATGATGGCAATGACCACCAACAGTTCTATCAATGTGAAACCAAGTGCTGGAGGACGGGAACGGTTTGGTCGAGAATGATTCATGAGCCAAATCTATATTCTAAAATAAGTCATGGTAAAGGGCAAATACCCACCCATTTGACCAATCAGCTGGTTCAACGGGATACAAACCAAGTTCCGTCTCTCATAATGGACACGCTGACACCGCCAATTTGGGCTTTGGCTTTCCCGTTTTTGGGCAGCTTGGTTTGAATCAACGCGGCAATGGTTCGGGGATGCACCCCTTCATTGAACGGCCTCAATACCGCCAGCCAAACCTGTCTCCTGCCTTCACGGAGGATTACTTTCCCGAACGTGCTTCGCAGGCCCTTGTAACCCAAGTCCGGCGATGCCTGATGCTTCACTTGGCCAAATTCCAATTTTCGATCCGGATGCATGTAAAGCAGCACACGCTTGCGCTGGGTTTGCCACCAGGCATGACTCATCGCGGGGGCATCGTGCCAGTGGCGCTCCGCATCCTCGCTGTCGCCCTCGTCATTGAGCAACCAACTGGGAGCAGCCTGATAGCCGTCCACATCCGGGCCCGGCAAATATTCATCACGGACCACCAGATACCCTTCCTCCGTCAACACCGTTTGCCGTGTCCAGGTACTGTGTGCACCAAAATAATTCCGGTAAGTAAACTGCCCGAACGAGTCACTTCCCCGGTTTTCCGCACGGAGAGATTCGCGCACCAAAATACCACCCCGATTATAGTGGGGCCGATGGTATCGCGGACGGGTGTACTCATTTAAAAACATCCCGGAGCCGCTGCCACGGTAATCGTAGGAAACACGGGTGTACTCGTCATTGGCATCAAACTTCAAATCAAGCCGGTCATAGACCATCGACAGGCTACTGCCCTCACGAACATTTAACTGCAGACTTTGCCCCCCGTTTCTACCGTCCTTCACGACGGTCAATGCAGCGTCCCGTTCCGCACCGGTGAGTTCCATTTGTTCCTCCCCGCGATGCTCGGTGAGTTTGATTTGCCCCGTGATCTGATCAAGTGGAGCAAGCGTAATACTACCTTTCGGGCCGGCCAAACGCAGATTCTGCAGGCGGGTGGGCTTGTCAAACTTTCCGAGATAAACCGAACGCAGGTGATAGTCGTTGTTCAGGTACCAATAGCCGTCCATGTTTCCATAGGCATAACCAAACTCCGAATCATCCGTCCTACGAAAGAGCTTGATCGACTTGTCGTAAAACCAGTTCTTCGAGTCGGGTGCCTCTCGGGAGTTCAGGCAAAAAGGCAGGGACAACGAGGCCAGCTTCCAAACTTCCTCCTGTTCACCTCCCATCTTGCCATCCTCCTCCTTGAAGGGGAACGCCATGTCCGACGGCAAAACGTTCAACAAGTCATAAGACACCTGCCCCCAGAACCGGTTGTTATATTTGCCCGAGGAATGCAAAAACTTCGCGCCATCCATGCAGTACTCATATAACCGACCTGCCGCGTCGTCGCAGCAGTGCATATAGTTGTTGTTTCGGTCGTATATATAAAACGAAACAAACGGCTTGCCGCTCTCGCGTCCCGGACCCAGATAAATTCGCTCAGGCACCTTGTATTTGAGTGGACTGTAATAGCCGATCTTTGACGTTCCGCCGGGCACCTTCGGGGTGATGCCACGCTCAATGAACCATTTATAGCGTTTTTGATAGGCGGCCTCGTAGGCAGGTGACACCGTTTGGCCAAGCGGAGGTCGTCCACCGAGGATGGCCTGCTCGGCCATGCGGTCATGGGGCAGCAAGGTTTCGAAATCAGCACGGGGCTGGCCACGCTGCAGCTCTGGGGAAGCCCTGGATTCCGAACGTGTGAATTTTTGGTTTGAAGCCATGCCTGCCCCCGGACAGGGAGAAAGGAGCCCGGGCCTGCAGAAGGCTCCGGTATGAAGAGAAGCTAAGTAGAGTCTGGCAGGACCGACTCTACAGTGTTGTCGGTCTTCACCTCTTCTGTTTCAGCGGTGGGTTCTTTTTCTGAGGATTCGGAATCTTCGGTAGTTTCTAATACCGGGGCTTCCTGATCAGTTGAGCCTTCCTCAGTTGCGGATGTTTCCTGTTTATCTGAGTCTTTCTTATCGAACTCTCCAATCACCTTCACCGTCAGGGCGGCTTTCACTTCAGTGTGAACACGGACCGAGAATTCGTGACTGCCGACATTCCGAATCGGAGAAAGTAGGATCAAGGCTCGGCGGTCGAACTCATAACCATGTTCTTTGAGGAGATTCATCAGGTCACGGTTGGTGACCGAACCGAAAAGACGACCCCCGGGACCGGCCTTTCGCACGACTTCAAGCTGAAGATCCTTGATCTTGGTGGCTTGTTCATGAGCGAGGGCGATCTTGCCTTCACGAAGTTTTTGGAGGTGATGGAGACGGTGCTGCAATTCCTTGGAGGCACGGTTGCCTGCCTGCAGAGCTTTACCCTGGGGAATAAGATAGTTGCGGCCGTATCCGTCCTTAACTTCTACGGTATCTCCCAGTGAACCAAGATTCGGGACATCTTCAGTCAGTATCAGCCTCACTTCTTATCCTCTGGTCTGTACCTTCTGCGTGAAGCCGGAGAAGGTGTTTCATACTGGGGAACATACCCTGCAGTGTAGGAGAGCAGGGCCAGGTTCCGGGCCCGTTTGACGGCTTTCTGTAGTTGTCGCTGATAAGGGGTAGACACTCCCGAAATGCG
>ENA-UPTF01001399-UPTF01001399.1-marine-metagenome-genome-assembly--contig:-NODE-1399-length-15177-cov-14.174106_pt1 | contig 15177 bp, 13 predicted proteins | sample MGYA00238166_ERZ767019 | MGnify/ENA primary metagenome ERZ767019 (study PRJEB28930, sample SAMN06266391) | marine metagenome | isolation source: Sea water from 250 m depth | place: Atlantic Ocean...
AATTTGAAGCGTTCAATTTTCAAACAATTTTTATTTCCAACTTTGTCAGTTTTTCCACTGCTCCTTCTAATTTATCTCCTCTGTTCAGGGGGCCAACACCTGAAGGAGTCCCGGTGAAAATCAAGTCACCCGGACAGAGCTCAAAAAATCCTGACAGGATGGATATAATTTCAGGTACAGACCAGATCATTTCAGATATATCACCCTGCTGACGAATCTCACCGTTTACCTTAAGAGTGATACTGCCCTTTTCCAGGTATCCAACTTCATCAACTTTATGCAAAACTGAACATGGTGCAGAATGGTCAAAACCTTTTGCTACAGCCCACGGACGACCTTTCTTTTTTGCCTCCTGCTGCAAGTCCCTCCGGGTTAAATCCAGACCCACTGTGTAACCGAAAACGTGATTGAGTGCTTCTGATTTTGAAATTTTGTTCCCTTTTTCTCCAATAGCAACAACCAATTCAATTTCGTGGTGCAAATTTTTTGTCACGGGCGGATAAGAAATTTGTGAGTTCTGATGAAAAACTGCGTCTGCTGGTTTGCTGAAGAAAAATGGGGCATCACGCTGAGGATTTGATCCCATTTCATACATATGTTCAGAGTAATTCTGACCCACGCAATAAATTCTATGGACAGGAAAAACGTCTTCAGTTCCCGCAACAGACAGTACAGGAATTTCATGAATTGGAAAAACGTAACTCATCAAAATGTTTATAAATTTTTAAATAGATTCAATTTAATTTAATTGTTTAATTATAAGTAAACTTCAACCATCATTTTGTTTTGTCAAAGCTTGTTTGTAAACATAGATGATTGCATAATCACTCTGTTCTGCTTATGCTGTTCATCACGACTTGAGAAGCAGGATTAAAGATCAGTAAGAATTTGAATTATACAATCATTTGCAGAGTTATTAAAAGCTTATGTAATGCTTCAGCTGTTTGAGAAACATCAAATCATATATTTTTTTATGTTAAAAAATTCACTCTCCATTAATGTAGCCTGGGGGCATTGTGACCCCGCGAATATAGTTTTTTATCCGAATTATTTCATCTGGTTCGATCAGAGTTCTCATCTATTATTTGACAAAGCAGGGGCAAATATGAGCAGCCTGATGAAGGAATTTGGAGTTGTAGGGTTACCAATAGTTGATGCTCATTCAGAATTTCTTGCTCCATCTTCATATGGAGACATGATCGAAGTTACAAGTTGGGTGAGCGAGTGGAGGGATAAAACACTGATTACATCACATGAAATCCATAATAAGGGGCGACTAGCAGTAAAAGGCACTGAAGTGCGTATCTGGGCTAAACCACATCCTGAAGACCCCAATAGACTGCAGGGGCAATCTATTCCTGACTCTCTAAGATCCCGCTTTGAGGGATAAGTCTTGTTATTTTACTTCCATCTTGAAATCCTGAAAATAGCTTGTTTAAAGCTGTTATATTCGTTTTTTACAGCGAATATATTCAAGTATGCTGTTCATCTTGTTTTCTATAGATTGATTAAATTGAACATTAAATTGTTAAACAATATTTAACATGCCAAATCTTACCAGTTTAGCAAAATCCTGCGGTTGAGCAGCCAAATTCGGTCCGGTCGGACTGAAAAAACTTCTGTCTTCATTACCGCAAAATTTTGATCAAAATGTGCTGGTTGGTTTTGACACCAGTGATGACGCCGGAGTCTATCGTCTGAATGATGAACAGGCACTGGTTTTCACAGCTGATTTCATCACACCACCAGTAGATGATCCATTGATATACGGACAGATAGCTGCTGCGAATTCACTCAGCGATATTTATGCTATGGGAGGCAAGCCATTGTCCTGCCTGAATCTTGTTGGTTTCCCTTCAGGAAAACTTGATAACGAAGTTTTAGAAGGAATAATTGCTGGTGCACTGCAAAAAATAACCGAGGCAGGCGCAGTTCTTTTAGGAGGACATACAACTGACGATGATGAACCAAAATTCGGATTAACAGTAACCGGTCTGGTACATCCTGAAAAAATTTGGAGAAACAGCGGCCTGCAAGACGGAGATCATTTGATTCTAACTAAGCCCATAGGCAGTGGAGTATTGCTAAATGCTAACAAAAAGAAACTGGTTTCTCAAAATGCTTTGCAGGAATGTATTGAATCAATGACCAAACTTAATAAAACTGCAGCGGAATTAATGGCTGATTTTGAGATACATGCAGCAACAGATATAACAGGATTTGGTTTTGCTGGACACGCTCTGGAAATGGTTCAGGGAGATGAGCTGACATTGAATTTTACTTTGGACAAAATTCCTTTTTTTAGAGAAGCATGTCAAATGTACCTGAATGGTATCACTACAAGGGTAAATAAAATCAACCGTGAGATGGTTGAACAACACTGGTCTTTCCCCCATGAAAGTAGGCCTGAGCAACAGGAGTTATTACTTGACCCTCAGACCAGTGGTGGTCTTTTATTTGCTGTCCCGGGAGACCAATCTGCCTCAGTTATAAGTGCTCTTCATAATGCAGGGATCACTTCCTCCAAACAAGTTGGCTTTGTTAGCAAATTCAAAATTGCGAAGCTGATCTTCAGCTAAAGCCCCCTCCACTAAAATACAATTCTAAAATTCTAAACGAACTTATTAGCTTGAAAAAAATTAAGTATACTGGATACAATTAAAAGTTAAACTTTATTTATTGTATATAAATTTTTTCCATAGATTCATTAGACTGGGATATGAAACCCGCATCTCAAAAAATACTTGAAAACACCAGAAACATCGGTATTTCTGCGCACATTGACAGTGGTAAAACAACTCTCACTGAAAGAATTTTGTACTATGCAGGAAAAATTCACAAAATTGAAGAAGTACGTGGTGGCGGTTCCGGTGCGACGATGGATCACATGGAACTGGAAAAAGAAAAAGGAATCACCATTACATCAGCAGCTACAAGTGTAGACTGGAATGATAAGAAAATAAACATCATTGATACGCCCGGACATGTTGATTTTACGGTAGAAGTTGAACGCTCCCTAAGAGTTCTTGATGGAGCAATTATGATACTATGCGGTGTGGCTGGTATTCAGTCACAATCGATTACAGTAGATCGTCAAATGAAACGCTACAATGTCCCACGACTGGCATTTGTAAACAAACTGGACCGGATGGGTGCAAACCCACATAATGGGATAAAAGGCATTTGTGACATTCTTAAACTGAATGCTGTTGCAATGCAGCTGCCGATCGGTCTTGAAGAAGATCATGCAGGAGTGATTGATCTGATCAGAATGAAAGCCAATTATTTTGATGGTGAACATGGAGATGACGTTCGCATCGAGGAAATCCCTGATGATATGAAGGAAGACGCAGAAAGGTATCGGGCTGAGATGTTGGAAGCAGTATCCATGTTTGATGATAAAATGATGGAAGATTTACTTGAAGATAATGAAATTGAAGAAGATACCATCCACGCAGCAATAAAAAAAGGGGTACAGTCACTTGAATTATGCCCCGTTTACATGGGTAGCGCATTCAAAAACAAAGGAGTTCAATTATTGCTGGATGCTGTTACCCGATATTTGCCTTCTCCTTTGGAATCAGTTTCAACAAAAGCAAAAGATATCAAAACTCAGGAAGATGTTGTTATGAGTTGTGATCCTGAAAAGCCAACAGTTGCCATGGCTTTTAAGCTTACGGAAGAGCAATTTGGACAGCTGACATATACCAGGATTTATCAGGGTAAACTGCGTAAAGGAGAGCAGGTAATTAATTCAAGAACTGGCAACAAAATGCGAATTGGGCGCATGGTAAGAATGCACTCAAATGACCGAGAGAACATTGATGTAGCTGAAGCTGGAGATATTGTTGCAATGGTTGGAGTAGATTGTGCCTCTGGAGATACTTTTTGTGGAGATGGTATTCATGTTTCATGTGAATCTATTTTTGTTCCGAATGCTGTAATTTCTCTGGCAGTTAAGGGGAAAAATAATGAACAGCATATGAAAATGAGTAAAGCACTCGGAAGATTTACTCGGGAGGATCCGACTTTTCATGTTGCTACTGATGAAGAGTCTGGAGATACGGTAATTTCAGGAATGGGTGAACTTCATTTGGATATTTATATTGAACGTATGTGTCGTGAATATGGAATAGATGTAATTGTAGGCGCACCACAGGTCAACTACCGAGAGGCAATTACCAAAACGGCAGGGTTTGATTATTTACACAAAAAACAAACCGGAGGAGCAGGACAGTTTGCAGGTGTGAATGGTTCTGTTGAACCACTGCCGTTGGATAATGAAGAGGGATTTGAATTCGTGAACAAAATATTTGGAGGATCAATCCCTTCAGAACATGTTCCTGCCTGCGAAAAAGGATTCAGAGATGTGATGGAAAAAGGACCCCTGGCAGCATTCCCAATGGTTAATATCAGGGTCACACTTAATGAAGGAAAATACCATGAGGTTGATTCCAGTGATTTGGCTTTTCAACTCGCATCACGGTACGCTATGCGTCAGGCAGTTGAAAAAGCAGATCCCGTTTTGCTTGAACCGGTTATGAAAGTTGAAATAGAAACTCCAAGTGAATTTCAAGGATCAGTGATCGGTGATCTAAGTTCAAGGCGTGGAGTAATATACGGTACTGAAATGAAAGGTGATGAGACAGTTATCAATTCTGGAGTTCCCCTTGGAGAAATGTTTGGTTATGCTACAACGCTACGTTCCATGACTGAGGGAAAAGCAAATTACACCATGGAGTTTGAAAAATATTCAGAATGTCCGAAATTTGTTCAGGAAAAAGTGATTAAGGAACGTCAGGAGAGGCTTAAGGAAAATGATGATTAAGAAAGGTGGAATGCTTTAATTTGCTCTATCACTCTTTCCTGCATACCAGTTGTCATTCCCGGATAAACCGGCAGGGCAAGAACCTCTTTAGCTGCAGTCTCTGAAGCGGGAAAATCCCCTTTCTTTCCTCCCAAAAATTGAAAACACTCTTGCAGGTGAAAAGGAATAGGGTAATAAACACCTGATGCGATTCCCTGCGCTTCCAAAAATGACTGCAATTCATCTCGCCTTTCTGTTCTGATCACATACTGGTTAAAAATATGAGGATTTTGCATTGTTTTAGGATGCATGATTAGGGGTGTTCTTATTTTCTCATTTAAACCTGATTCAGCAAATAACTTGTTGTAATTCTGGGCATTTTTTTGGCGTTGTTCGTGCCATCCATTTAAATGAGGCAGCTTGATTCGTATTACTGCAGCCTGAATTGGATCAAGCCTGAAGTTGCCTCCTATCACCCGGTGGTAATAGCTTCTCTCACCACCGTGTACCCTTTTCAGACGAAGCAATTCGGCCAGTTCGGATTTGTTGACTGTTACAATCCCTCCATCACCTATCCCTCCTAAATTTTTAGATGGAAAAAAAGAAAAACATCCAAAATCACCTATACTGCCTGCACATCTTTTTTGCCCATCAATTTTGCATTCTGCACCAATTGCCTGAGCACAGTCTTCAATGACAGGGATGTCGAAATTTTCTGCAATTTTTGATATTTCATCCATATCGGCACATTGGCCGTAAAGATGAACCGGAATTATTGCCTTAACTTGTTTTCTTCTTTCTTCATCCATTTTGGCTAATGTCACTCTCAACTGCTCCGGGTCAATGTTGAAGGTTTTAGGATCTATGTCAACAAAAACCGGTATGGCATTCAATCGTGCTACTACACCTGCTGTTGCAAAGAATGAAAAATTGCTTGTCAGCACAATATCTCCAGGGCCAACTTCTAAAACCATAAGAGAAATCAGTAATGCGTCTGTGCCCGAAGATACTCCTACTGCATCTTCAGTTCCACAATATTCAGCGATTTCCTTTTCCAGCTCATCAATTTCCGGGCCCATGATGTAGCGGGTTGAATCTATTACCCGGGTAACTGTTTCAACTATTTCATCACGCAAATCCTTTAAAGGAGGCTTCAGATCAAGCAATGGGACTTTCATTTAAAAAAGCTAATGGTGTTTTAAGGATTAGTTATATTTAAGGGAAATATGGTTTAAGAAGATAAAATTCACAAATTTAATCTGAAGTCTCAAAATCAAACAAGAACCCAAATATCATAGAGCGCATGCGTGTAAGCTGTTATGGCAAATCCTCGTACAAAGTAGAGGACAGTAAACAATAATCCCGCAGCCCAGCGAAACATGAAACTGTAAAGCTGCCATGTATCTGCCATGGTGCCTACATAATGGCTAAGTGAAAACAGAAAGGAGGCTAGTAAAACTGAAACAACTGCTGCGACTACCTTTTTTTTTAACAAAGGACTTAGCAGCAAAAAAAGTAAATTTAATAAAATTACCCTGAAAATTATTTCTTCGAATAAGCCTGCACCAACTGAAAGAGCAAGATTCTGCATTAACCCACTTCCAGGGCCTCCGGACGAAAGTCCGCCCAGTCGTAAAATGGATTGTAACACTACTCCGAGAACCAGGCTGAAAGCGAGACACTCAGCAAACATCAATGCAAAGTAATTTGCTTTCAACTTTATTCCGCGTGCTCTTGATTTGGCTATTGGGATCAAAGCCAGTGAAATTCCAATCAACACAAAGGTTATGTGTTGTGCCTGTAGATCAAAAGCCATTAAAAAAGTACGGATCCATACATCGGCAGCGTTTCTGATCCCCCAGTATCGTGATTGACTAAGGACAATCAGTATTTCATAAATCACCAGTAAAGGCAGAGCTGCAACAGCGGAGTAATAAGCTGAGCGTGAATAACGCCAATAATTGCTCATTCGCTCCCTGTTTTACCAGTTAAGAAGTCTAAGGGGAAATTTTGGAAGCTTAAATTAGACACAATTTAGAAACGGGTAACTTGGACAGATTCAATATATTTCAGGTTTTTAAGCTTGTCTGCCAATTTTTTAGTTTCTGAACGCGCAACTTTTCCAACGCGCACACGATAAAGCGTTTTGCTGCCTGCTGTGTGTTTAAAGATGAATGCATCCTCAAAACCATTCGCCTTAAGTTTTTCAACTAGTTTTTTTGCGTTTTCATGCTTTCTAGAAGCAAAAACCTGGATTGTGTATGCTGCATCTTCTGTTGTTGCTGCAAATGGTTTTGTAACTGCAGGTTCTTCTGCAGCATCGGGGGTTGTTGGGGTTTCTACAATGGAAGTGTCTGATTTTGGCACTTCAGGTGTTTTTGGCTTAGGTGTTTCTTTTGTGGTAAGATCAGTTTTCTCAGGTGAGGTTAACTTTGGTTTTTCAGGTGTTACAGGTTCAGGTTTTTCCGGAGTTTTTAATTCTGGTTTTTCCGTCACTTTTGTCAATTCTTCAGTCTTCTTTTTTAAGTCACGCAATTCCTCCAGATTAATCGATTCCTGCTCTTTATTACGTTCGCTCAGTCCGAAAAATTTCAGGTCTTCTTCTGACAAAGGTTTTTCTGCAGAAATATCCGTTTCTACATCAGGATACTCGGGGGGGCGCTGCATGCTTTTTTCGATAACCATTCCAAGATAAAAAGCTGCAGCAAGACTGAAAGTACTCAGAGTTGTTAATATTACAACAACCGGTAGTGTAAGTTGAATTCGAAAAACTTTTCTTCCTCGTGATTCCGGCATGTCAATTATTTGTTTGTATTAGCTTAGTTTGCTCTGCCATACCATGATCCTTTTATATCAGGTTTTTCAAGGTATTGATTAAGTTTCCTCAAAAATGATTGCCGATCAATTTCCCGGGCTCCCAAACTTAAGAGATGTTGTGTGGTCATTTGACAATCAATAATTTTTATTCCCACCTGCTTGGAAAATTCGGCGAGTGCGACCAAAGCGGCTTTAGAAGAATCGCTAACAGTACTGAACATTGACTCCCCAAAAAAACATTGTCCTAATGAAATTCCGTACAGGCCTCCTACCAGTTCCCCATTAAGCCAGCTTTCAACAGAATGTGCATAGCCTTCCTGGTGTAGTTCAGTATACGCTTGCTGCATTTCAGGAATTATCCAGGTTCCTTTACCTTGTTCGGTTCTGACATCAGCACAGGCTTTGATTACATTTTCAAATGATGAATCAAAACGAATTTCGAACTCCCGTTTGCGCAGAACTTTGCGTAAACTCCGGGATATTTTTAGCTCTTCCGGAAACAAGACCAGACGAGGGTTTGGGCACCACCACAAAATGGGCTGTCCAACTTCATACCAAGGAAAAATCCCCTGTCGATATGCCGCAAGCAATCGTTCTTTTGTTAAATCACCTCCAACCGCCAATAAACCATCAGCTTCAGCTTCTTCTGCAGGAGGAAATAAAGGAATATCAGGGATAAGCTGATAAACAGGCATGGCAACGAAATAATAATTGCAATGAATTATGTTGTGCCTTAATCAGACTTAAACTAAGAACTGACTTCGCTCAGTTACTTCCGCACATCAGTCAGAAAAGGCAAATCTCATGCCATATAATGGCTGCGTAAAGGAAAGAAATAAGTTTAGGAAAATTATTGAAAATTCCAATAACTTTTAATGGCTCAAATAAGTCCCGAATAGAGATAAAAACTGTCAATACTCCAACAGCGTCAGGAGATTCTTGATTTTTTGGATGAATAGTTATCTGTAATAGATTTTTTTCAGGGAATCTATTCTATTTTGAAGTTTTAAATTGCAACAGCGGTATTAAATTTTTGGTTAAAAGGAATTTATAAATGCATGTAAATTTGAAATTTCCTTATTCAAATGGGGCATTGACGGCATTATTTTAGATGTTCTTTTTGGTCTGTAATTTTCAGGATATTTCCCAGAAACAATTTTTTGGGTTAGAACATCTATTGACACTCCATATACTTCCGGACCAATGCTTCCAGGCTTTTTTGGATTATTATTATGACATGAAACACAATTTGCAAAATAAACCATCCTGCCTTTCTCAATATCAGTTGTTAATGCAACAGTATTGTTGAGTTTTTTTTGGTCCGCTTCTGCTTCTTCCTGTTCGATGCTTTTCTTTTCACAGTTGGAAACAAGCATAATCAGCAGAAGAGCGAAAAATAATCTGCGCATAATCAGTAATTTGTTTATATATTTTTTGAAAGCGGAACTCTTTACTGCTCCCATTGTGGCTTACAGGGAGCAGTAACAAATAGCGGCAGGTAGTGCCTGATAATTACTATCAGGGTTTTATTTGAAGAAATACAACAAGAAATAAAAGTAATTTTTTATTGATGAACAAACAGCACTTACACCAGAATGCCTATAGCTCCGAAGAGAATTACACTAAGGATAACACCTGAAGTGATGACGCCTTTTACACTTGCCATAGGCCCCGGTTTGCCGATTATGGCGTTAATTTCAATTAAACCAATAATGATGGCCAACACCCAAAATAGTACTGTGTAGTTAGTTTCTTCTGTAACAACAAGGGGATAATGACTGGCTGCCCCCATAAACAATAGCATCGGAATAGAAAACAATGTATTTGTTCTTGATGCTAATCCTGCTTTGGCTGTACATTCGGCAGCTTCAGGCAAAGGCTCACCCCCCTCAGCAACCTGATTATTTGATGCAATTACAATTTGCTGTTTAGGCCATATTATCACCCAAACATTTAAAAACATTAATGTTCCGAGAACACTGCCGGTAAGAATTAATATGCCCCAGGATGATGCAAAAACTCCCCATCCTCCTTGCATTCCTTTGCTGTGCAAAGTCAGTACACCTGCCAGGAAAGTAAACATGGCACTCCATCTAAACCACCAAAGTGCCCTGGGGACTAGTTTCTGAATTGCCGCTGATTTTGCGGAAGCATCTGTTTCTTTAAACCATTCACCTTGTACAAAATTAAAATAATACAGTAAACCAATCCATGTGATACCGGCTAGAAAATGAATCCAGCGTAATAGCAAATCCCATCCTTGAACTGAGAAAATCTCCATAGTGCCTCCTTGTTATAATTTAAAAAAATTAATGGTTAAATAATACATTGAAACTCAGTATTATTCAAGAAAAATATACTGCGTTTGAAAAGTTTGAACAGGCAAGTTCCCACCAAAAATATCATACGACAGCACAATCTCAAATGTAGGTACTATACATAAACCTCGATGTTATTTAAAGGTATTATTATCAGATAATGGATTGCTAAAGTTTTTTTCAAATGCACATATTAAGCATGTACGAAGGATTCATGGATTTTTTTCAAAACTTCTTTCCATCATGTCCAGCAATTCATCCACTTCTCTATCCGGACTGTGATGGAAGGAATAATCCAGCACATAATCGGCAATCAAACTGTACCGTTCATTGCGGTATGATAGAAGTTCTTTGTAGCAGCGCCTTAGGGCATTTTGTGGAGTTTCTCCCTTTCGAGGCTTAAATTTACCTTCCCAGATTACAGGTTTAGGATCGTTGATGAAATTCTCAAAAAGCTGCTCATGTTTTTCTTCAGGAAGTCTCAAATGGACCATCTTTGTCAAAGCACGCAGTCGGTTGAGCAGCTTTTTTTGCAGATAAATTAAACTTCCTGTGGTGTCAACTACCACTGGTGCATTTATTTCAGTAGCCTGCTCAAGCTCATCACAAATATGTTCAACAACAGCTTCTTCCAGTTCGAGATAAAGTTTCTCTGCTTCAATGTAACCTTCAGAAAATGGCTGTCCCATCCATTTGGCAAGGTTCAGTGTTGAATTGCCTATTCCGGGAAGTTCCGATCCAAGTCTTTCTGCAATCATTTCGTCACAGTTATACCATCGGTATCCCTTTTCTTCCATTTTCTTGGACCAGTATGACTTGCCTGCACCGGACATTCCTATCAATGCGAGGTTAACAGTATTTGTTTCCCTCAGTGAATGGGGGACCGAAATCGTTTTCATAGATTTAAGTATAAATTTTTGAAAGGGAATTATGTCTAATCAGGAATAATTCAGCAGGGTGGATATTTTAAGAAAATTATTATGTTGTTGCCTAAAATATAAAAAAATACCTTTTATATTTGAAATATTAACGCATATTTTTTCGGAAAAAACCAAGTATCAGATGTTTTCCTAAATACACCAGATCAGAAAAAATAAAGCCGGGTTTATTGAATTTATTTAAATCAGTATCCTGCATTCTCCATACTTTCAAAATAAGCTCTTCAATCAAATCTTGCAGTTCATGTTCATAAAAAGATGGTATATTTTAAAAGGTCCCGGAGAAAGGGAGTATGAAGATGTATTATAGAATTACCTCTTCCAGTCCCTTATCAAATTTTGAAGCAACGACGCGTTCCAAACCAATTTTACACTCATCAGGATTACCTTTTTTTGCTCACAATTTTTTACTTACCTGCATTGTTATTTGGAAGTCAAACTGAATTATGCTTCATACCTTCAGGTTATCCCCTTCTTTTTCCAATAGTAAAGTTTTTTTCTGAAGAACCGTTATCATGTTATTTTAACGTTCCAAAGTATCCAAGGCTCCTTTCTACAACAAAAAATGTAGATACCGAGAGTAAAAGTAAAATTACTCCAACAGCGGATGCATAAGAAAAACGATAACCAGAAATTGCCCCGTAAATTTCAAGCGGCAGCGTACGTACTGTATCATCGGCAATCATCATTGTGGAATTCAGTTCTCCCAGAGAAAGCGAGAAACTGAAGAAAAAGGCAATCAAAAAAGTTTTTCGCAGCCACGGCCACAGAATCCGGAAACCGTGTTCAAAAGGTTGTTTCCCGAGCATTTTTGATTCACTGTGCCATTGCCTTGGAATATTTTCCAAAGTCGGTAAAACAACTCTTATCCAATAAGGACAGGTCAGCAGCGCGTGCATTGACATAACCACAAAAATAAGCGGAAAAATCTCAATCAAATGCCTTTGATAAAAATGGAACCATGCCACACCAAAAACTACTGTTGACAACGCAAGCGGGAAAAGTGTCAGCATTTCCCACAAACTTCGCTGCCTGCCTTTCCGGTACGCAATTAAACTTACAAGCCCAAGACCGCATAATGATGATAAAAGGGCACTTCCAAGGCCAATACGCAGTGAGTTCCAGAGAGATAGTAGAAATTGATTATTTTCGCGCCAGCTGAAAAGTCTGCTGTACCATTCCAGAGTATAAATCCATTGGCCGTGTTCAAACTTGCGGAAAGAATCTAAAACAATTGCAGTCAGAGGACCCAGTGCAAATATCAATACAACAACAATCCAGAACAAACCTAGCCATGCTTTAGGTGAACCGTCCTTAAGTGATTCCGGAAGCCAGCTTTTGAATCCGGACTTCTGTTCAACACTCTGATCCCTCCCTCTGAGTAAAATCGCCATGCCCAACAGACTCAAACAACCCTGGAGGAAAGCTAAACTTGCAGCTCCAGAGAAATCAAGTTCAATGCGGGCAAGCTGATAGATTAAAACTTCAATTGTGGTGTAACGGATACCGCCGCCTAGAACAAGAATGATTGCAAAACTGTTCATGCAGAGTAAAAAAATCAGAATGAATGCTGAGCCGATTGAGGGCAGCAGCAAAGGGAAAGTAATACTGAAAAAACGTCGAGTGTTTCCGGCACCAAGAGAACGCGCGGCCTGAAGATATTTTAAAGAAATATTTTCCCATTGATCTGCAATGATTTTCATTGCAAGAGGGAAATTATAAAAAACATGAGCAATCAATATTCCAGATAAAGAATAAAGAAAATGCACAGGAGGTTCATCGGTTCCCAGCAATGACATCATCGCACGATTGACCCAGCCGTTGTTGCCAAAAAACAAAACCATCGCCAGAACTACCAGAATTGAAGGCAGGATAAATGGAAGGTAGGTCAGCAAGCGAAACCAATGCTTTCCAGGGAAATTGTAGTGCGTAAGCAGCCATGCCCCGGGAAAGCCAAAAATAATTGAAAGGACCGCACTTAAAAATGCCTGATATAGTGAGAAAATTATTACACGTAAATTCCATGAATCACTTAAAAAATCCTTGAAGAATGACCACTGCAAAAAATTTTCTTCCGGATGTAAAGGGTTACTTCCTGAAAGAAAATTCAGAACAGGCCAGTAAAACCCCGTTACCAGTAAAATAAGTGCTGAAATCTGTAGAAATCGCAGGCTGAGCGGAGTTGTGTTTTTTTTCCAAAAATACACAATGGGTAAAAAAATAATTGTGGAATATTTTGAACCAATCAGGCTCTTTTTCCCCATTTATAATGGGATGAATTTTACTTTCAGATCGTCTGTATTGATTCTAATATGTTGAATACCTTATAAAATGCTTCATTAGTCTATTTTTTAAAAATGCATATAAGAGATCTTCTTTTCCAGTGCTTTCTCAGACCTGAATATATAGATGAATGGAGGTGCAAATTATTCAGACATGGCACGTGACCATGCTTTCAGCCACTTTGTATTTTGTTTGAAAACAAGAGAGGAGTTTAACTCAGGTACCGCTTTTGGTTCACGTGCAATACGAAACGAATCCGGAAGCGGCTGATGCTGAATAACCGGATACATCCAATTTGTAAGTGGAATGGCATTCTGGAATTTTTCTGAAAGCATGAAATCAATAAATTCCTGTGCCCGTTTGATTTGTTTAGTACCTTTTATGATCCCCGCAAATTCAATTTGCCGGTAATGTCCTTCTGTAAACAATGCTGCCTGATAACGCTCAGTTTTTTCATATTCTAAATGGTAGGCCGGACTTGTTACATAGCTCAAAACAATTGGAGCCTCACCTTTAGTAAACATTCCGTAAGCTGCTGACCAGCCATCTGTAACTGAGAGCAAATTCTTCTGCAGTTTTTTCCAATAGTCCAGGTAGCCGTCTTCACCAAAAACAGCGATAGTCCAGTGCAGCATGGACAAACCCGGAGAAGAAGTTTTGGGATTTTCAATCACAATTTTTCTTCTGTATTCCGGATCAAGAAGGTCCTCTAAATTACGCGGCGGGTTTTTCAGTTTTTGGCTGTCATAAACAAAGGAAATGAAACCGTAATCAAAGGGGGTCACGCGATGCTTTTTGTCCAAACGTAAATCTGTGGGTACTTGTTCCAGAAGCGGAGAAAGGTATGGGATCCATAATTTATAACTGAATGATTTTTCCAGTTCACTGTTGTTCAGACCGAGCAGAATATCAGCTTTGGGATTTGCCTTTTCAAGAATAACTCTATTCAGCACGGTTCCGGAATCACCAGGAGTAATAACTTTGATTTTACATCCACACTGTTCCTCAAAACTTTTGAATACAACTGGGCCAGGACCCCACTCGGAATTGAAAGATTCGTATGTATAAATTGTTAAATCTGCCGCTGAAGCTGAATTGATTGAAACTCCCGCTAATAATGCTGACAGGGAAAAAATTGACATGATGATAGATTTCATTACAACCTCCAATTCACAACTTAAAATCTACAAGCCACCGGAAATTCCGGAGAACTCGCAAAATATTATCTTCGGAGGGATGAGAAAGAAAAATGAAGGGAACAGTTTGCAGAAAATGCAATATAAAGAAATGTCGTTTTCCTGCGCCAGTATGATCTGGATCAGGTTCCAAGGGACTTTCTCAGGAGGTTTTATTTTTTCAAAACCGCCACCCCTAACGAAGTTATTTCAATTTATAGCAATTGTAAGAAATGTCAAACAAAATAAAGTTTACAAAATGCAGGCAGTGTATTTCTTTTGCTTTTTTACAAACAAGCTATTTCAGAGAAGGAAACGGTACAATCCTTGAACGGCTCAAAACCTGACATTAACAATCTACATACAACAAAATTTGGCTCAACATCGCAAGTAAGGGTCTTTGCTGAACTTTCCCATTACAATCCGTTTATTTATCTTTTGCACGTCATTGCTGATAATTGCTTTGCTCACGGCAAATAAGGCGCTTTCAGCAAAAAAAGTAAACCACTATCGCTCCCACTACAAATCCGCACTGCTGGCTGACGTTGAATCAGGGCGCATACTGTTTCACGACCGTATGCATCAAATAATTTATCCTGCCTCGCTTGTAAAAATGATGGTTTCCCTGATAGTTCTGGAAGAAATTGATTCAGGACGAATCAGTTTTCAGGACAGTGTAAAGGTTTCACGCTGGGCCAGTAAGATAGGTGGGCATCAGGTTTATTTAAAACAAGGTGAAGTATTTCAGCTTAGAGAATTGATGAAAGCCATTGTAATTTCGTCTGCGAATGACGCGTCTGTAGCTGTAGCCGAGCATGTTTCTGGACGAGACAAGCAAT
>ENA-UPTF01001400-UPTF01001400.1-marine-metagenome-genome-assembly--contig:-NODE-1400-length-15164-cov-2.642739_pt1 | contig 15164 bp, 11 predicted proteins | sample MGYA00238166_ERZ767019 | MGnify/ENA primary metagenome ERZ767019 (study PRJEB28930, sample SAMN06266391) | marine metagenome | isolation source: Sea water from 250 m depth | place: Atlantic Ocean...
CTGCGCAGTAGTGGTGGCCGTTGGTGCTGGGCCAAGCGTGTCGGCGGAGATTCAGCGTTTGTGGAACGCCGAACGCCCCGACGAGGCTTTTTTCCTGAATGCCGCCGCCGCCGCCACCGCCGAGCAGTTGTTACTCCGGGCTCGCAAGTCAATCTGCGATCTGGCCGAGCCAACCGGCTTGGCTGCACTGTCGCAAGAAAGCCCCGGTTATGATGGCTGGGATCTGGGCGACCAATGTGCGCTGTTGGACTTGCTGGCCGCGCAGCCCGCTTGGTCAAGCGCGACCAAGTTGGACATCCTTCACAGCGGCATGTTGTCGCCGGAACACTCGCAGCTTGCACTCTTCGGGCTGGGGCCAAGTGCGGTGGTTCAGGCACTCGAGCCCAGCGCAATCCCCTGCGTCCGCTGCAGCATGGATCCCTGTTCGCACCGACGAATGCGATTCGCCGGCGATATAACAGCGCTAGTCGATACGGCATCAAGTGTTGCGGTCGAAACCAAGGTCGCAGCTGTGATCGAAAACCACTACGATTATCCGGATAAGGCGCTGCGCCGCTGGAGTCGTGAGTTGCTCACGATTGATTTGTGTGGCGAGTCCGTCGAGGCCACCTTTCGGCCCGATTGCAAGACGTGCAGCAATATGGGTGTGCCGTTTGGATTTGTTTACTCCATTAAACTGGGATTGCGCCAGGACGGATATCCCATCCGTAAGCTGTCCTGTCGGCCAAGCGACTCGGATTATCAGTGCATGTGTTCCTGTATAGAGGATCCGGATGGATTTCCGCAGGCCATGGTTAGTGCGCCTGGTTTTAGAGGCCAGACCTTGAGTCAAACCTTGGAATGGAATCCAGTGGTAGAACCGGCCGGATGCCTCTGCCGCCAGCCCAGCCGCGATCACAAATGGAAAATCGCCCTGCAAACCGTTCACTACAAACTTTATTCAGATGAGTAATACCCTGCTGGAAACCATCAAGGAGCGTCCGCTGTTGGGTGATGGCGCCATGGGTACTCAGCTTCAGGAAGCCGGGCTTGAGAGCGGCGGCTGCGGTGAGGCATGGAACTTGAATGAACCGGAGCGGGTCGTGGCCATCCAGCGTCGCTATGTCGAGTCCGGGTCCGACTGCCTGATTACCAACACGTTCGGCGGTAGTCGCATCATGCTCAGGCGTCACATGGACAACCCGGACGTTGTTGGTATCAACAAGGCCGCGGTTGAAGTTGCCCGTCGTGCGTTCGGCGACCGGGAAGGGTTCGTGCTCGGAGACATCGGGCCGTTCGGCGGGTTAATGGAGCCGTATGGCGAGATCACGCGCGCGGAGGTTGACCGCGCTTTTGTCGAGCAGGCTAGGGCGCTCGTCGAGGCCGGTGCTGACGCGATCATCGTCGAGACGCAGACAGTGTTGGATGAGGCTGGCGCGGCCATCGCAGCCGCCAAGGCTGCCGGCGCCCCGTGCGTCATTGCCTCCATGGCATTTGACCTCACTCATGAAACCCGGGAGCTTCGTACCATGATGGGGACCGACCCGGATGAGGCTGCCGCATTTTTGGAAGAGGCCGGGGCGGATGTGCTTGGGCTGAACTGTGGCACCAACATCGACATGGCCAGCGCCAAGGCCGCAGTGAAGCGTTACCAGGATTGCTCCGGCTTGCCGATCATGGCTCAACCCAATGCCGGGCAACCCGTCCTGCAGAATCTAAAGGTGATTTACAATCAAACTCCCGACGAGATGGCTTCCCAAGCTGCCGACATGTTTTTGGCTGGTGTAGATATCCTCGGCGCGTGCTGCGGCAGCACCCCGCAACACATCGCCGGCTTGCGTGATCGGCTAAACCACTTTATTGAGACAAAAAACAAAGGCTGAAAAATGGAAAAAGTTATTGAGGAAAACCCGGCCGCTGCCGAGTGGCTGCCTGAGAACAAACCGGACGGCTCCGGCATCGGCGTCAATTATGTCGATGCGTTTCTGAAGCCGCTCAACTGTGAACTGGAGGATGAAGTGCGCCTTGCCTGCAAACGACGGGGTCTCAAGATTACTGTTAGCGTGGGCGACCGAAAAGGCGAGGCCATCCTGCGCCGCATCGAGAACGGCCCCGACGTGCGTGCCATCCTCCACGCCGCGCTGACCGAGGCATTCGCCCAGGCCGGCGCCAAGTGCGAGCACGGCGAGGGCAACATTCGAGTGGAGTATTGAGCAGATTATTTTGATGAATATCTTTGTTTGTATCAAGCAGGTGCCGGACACCACGACGCGGATCAAGTTGCGCGAGGACAGGAATGGAATCGATGAATCAGACATTCAGTGGATCATCTCCCCACACGACGAACTGGCCATCGAGGAAGCGTTGCGGCTGCGCGAGCAACAGCCGGACTCGACCGTCACCGTGCTCTCGGCCGGCCCCGAGCGAGTGACCGACTCGCTGCGGATGGCTCTGGCCATGGGCGCTGACAAGGCAGTGCGACTCAATCTGCCGGGCGACGCCGACTCGTCGATGAACGCCCGATCGCTTGCCGCCGCCATCGGCAAACTTGGCCAGGCGGACATCGTGTTCACCGGTAAGGAGGCTATCGATGATGGTGCGGCGGCGGTTGGCCAGTCGCTCGCTGTGTTCCTCGACATGCCGTGCGTCACGGTTGTCAACAGCATCAACTACGGCGACGGCGCGATCACCTGCCGCCGCGATGTCGGCGGCGGCAGCATAGAGGTCATCGAGGCGTCGCTCCCTGCGGTTGTCGCCGCACAGGTCGGCCTCAACGAGCCGCGTTACGCCACCGCACTCAACATCATCAAGGCCAAGAAAAAACCGATCGACATATTAACCGCGGAAGAGTTGGGCGTCACCGAGGCCAACCGAAAAACACGGCTGAAAAACTTCGAGCTGCCACCGCCCAAGAAGCCGTGCCGAATCATTGAGGGCGCTCCCGCCGATCAAGCGAAGGAATTGGTTCGCGTACTTGCCGAGGAAATTCAGGCCATTTGACCCGAGAAAACGACATGAAAATTTTAATCATTGCCGAGCACCAGAACGGTGCCCTCAGCGAAGCCGCTATGGAATTGTTTGGGCTGCCCTTTGGGCAGGCGGAAGTCCACGCCGTCGCTGCCGGGGAGGGCGTCGAGCCGCTCGCTGGGCCGCTTGGACAACTAGGCGTGGCCAAGTTGCATCTCATCAACTCGCCGGCTTTGGCCAGCTACACGGGTGAGTCATTTGGCCAGGCGCTTGGCCAATTCATCAAGCAACTCGCCCCCGACGTGGTGCTTGCTGCGCACACGCCGCAGGGCAAGGATCTTGCACCGCGCCTGGCCGCCGCGCTCGATGCCGCCCTGGCCACCGACTGCATCCAAGTGAGTCTTGATGGCGGCCAGGTGACCGCTCGACGCCCGGTTTACGCCGGTAAAGCCACGGCCGAAGTTGAGTTCAACGGTGACAGCCTGAAGGTGATCACCGTCCGGCCGCGCACGGTCAAGGCACCGGAGCCGGATGCCTCTCGCAGCGCCGATGTTGCCGAGGTTGCCGTCGAGTTGCCGGGACAAAAAACGGCACTCAAGGAAATCATCGCCAGCGACAACGTGCGTCCGGATGTCACCGAGGCGGCAATCATCGTTACCGGCGGCCGCTCATTGGGCAGCGCGGAAAACTTCAGCATCATCGAGAATTTCGCCGATAGCATCGGCGCGGCGGTCGGCTCGTCGCGCGCGGCGGTCGATGCCGGTTACCGGCCGTATCGCGACCAGGTCGGCCAGACCGGGAAGGTGGTGTCGCCGCAGGTTTACATTGCGTGTGGTGTCAGCGGCGCAATCCAGCACTTGGCCGGCATGCGCACTTCGAAGCACATCGTTGCCATCAATACCGACCCCGAAGCGCCGATTTTCCAGTTGGCCGACTACGGCATCGTCGGTGATCTGTTCGAGGTTGTGCCGCAACTCACCGAGGCGGCGAAAAACCGGAACAGAAGTTGATTCGATGGACACGCTTGGCGACGCAGAGATTGTGGTGATCGGTGGCGGGGGCGTCGGCTGCGGTGTGGCGCACAGCCTCTGTCAGGCCGGAAAAACCGATGTCCTGTTGCTCGAGAAAAACGACGCGCTCGCCGCAGAAACCACCTCGCAGGCGGCCGGCCTGGTCGGTCAGGTTCGCACCAGCATCGAGCGCGTTAAGTTGGCCATGTGGTCGGTCAGGACGTTCTCTGAAATGGAGGCCGAGCCGGAGGCCAAGCCAGGCTGGCGGCAGGTCGGCTCGCTACGCGTGGCGTTAACCGACGAGCGTGTCGCTGAGTTCGAGCAGATGAAAACCGTTGCCGAAGAGGCCGGCCTTGAGACATCGTTCATCAGTAATGGCGACGCCAAGGCCAAGTGGCCGATGTTTGATTTTTCCCCGGCCAAATTGGTGCTGTGGTGTCCGAGCGACGGCTACCTGCAACCCAACGATCTTGCGATGGCTTATGCGCATCGTGCCCGGCAAAAGAACGTTCGACTGGTCACCGGTGTCACGGCCGAGGGTATCCGCACCGAGAACGGCCGCGTCATCGGTGTTGACACAAGCCAGGGTGCAATCGCCTGCGACACAGTCATCAACGCCGCCGGCGCGCACGCGTGGCACATCGCGAAAATGGTCGGACTCGAATTGCCGATTTTCCCGGTGCGTCACGAATATTTTGTGAGTGTCGATGCTGAAGGCATGAAGCCGGAACTACCGGTGATGCGTGTGCCGGATGCCTCGCTTTATCTTCGCGCCGAGATCAACGGCCTGCTGCTTGGGGGCTGGGAACCCGAATCGCTTTCGCTCATGCCGCATGATTTCGAAAACGGCCAGATGCCGCCGCGCGTTGAGGAGGACTGGGACGTGATGGGCTGGTTTATCGAGCAGATCGCGCCGCTCTACAGCAAGGCGGCCGACCTTGGCGTGCGCAGCATTTTCAAGGGCTGGCCCACCTTTGTGCCGGACGGAAAATTTATCATCGGCGAGAGCAGGCAACTCAAGGGCTTTGTAATGGCCGGCGGCTGTAACGCCCACGGTGTCAGCGGCTCGGCCGGCATCGGCCGGCATGTGGTTGAGTCGATGCTCGAGTCGGAACCGTCGCCCTATGTGCGCAGTCTTAGCCCGGATCGGTTCCTCGATGGCGAGTGGGATGCGGCTGAGGCTCAAACCCTAGCCAGGCGCATTTACGAAACTTATTATGGGCTCGGAAGCTGACACACTGGAATCCACTCAACCGGTCAAGCTTCCGGAGCGCGCGCGGGTGGTTATCATCGGTGGCGGCGTCGTCGGTTGTAGTGTGGCGTATCACCTTACGCGCCTGGGCTGGAACGATGTCGTCGTGCTTGAGCGCAAGACCTTGACCGGTGGCTCGACGTTTCACGCCGCCGGCTTGGTTGGCCAACTCCGCAGCTCGGCCAGCATCACGCAACTGCTCAAATACAGCGTCGATCTTTACGATAAACTCGAGGAGGAAACCGGCCAGGCAACCGGCTGGAAGGCCAACGGTGGCCTGCGCCTGGCCTGCAACAACGAGCGCCTTTCCGAGATCAAGCGACAGGCCACCACGGCTCACAGCTTCGGACTAGAGATGCATTTGCTCTCACCAAGTGAAGCAAAGGAACTTTGGCCGATGATGGATGTCTCGGACTTGGTTGGCGCAGCGTTCCTGCCGACAGACGGGCAAGCGAGTCCGTCCGATTTGTGTCAGGCCCTGGCCAAGGGAGCGAAGATGAAGGGAGCGCAAATCATCGAGGGCTGCCGCGTGACCGGTTTCGACATTCGAGACGGGCAAGTTGCCGCCGTGCAAACGGAACAGGGCAACATTGAGTGCGAAATCGCGGTCAACTGCTGCGGCATTTGGGCGCGCGAATGCGGCCGCTTGGCTAACGTCTCCGTGCCGGTGCAGCCGATGCAGCACCAGTATCTCATCACAGAGCCGGTCGAGGGCATCACCTCCGATCTACCGACGCTGCGCGACCCGGATCGGCTCTGCTATTTCAAGGAGGAGGTTGGCGGCTTTGCGATGGGCGGCTACGAGTTGGATCCGATGCCATGGACGCCGACAAAAGGCATCCCGCGCGAATTCCATTTTCAACTGCTTGAGAGCAACTGGGACCAGTTCGAGGGGTTGTTTCTGCTGGCAGCCGGTCGCATTCCTGTGCTGGAAAACGCCGGTATTCGGCAGCTCATCAATGGCCCGGAAGCGTTCACGCCGGACGGCAGTTTTATTCTCGGCGAGGCACCCGAGGTGCGTGGTTTTTTTGTCGGCGCCGGCTTTAACGCCTACGGTATCGCGGCCAACGGCGGGGCGGGGCGGGCGTTGGCGGAGTGGATTGTTGGTGGCGAGCCGTCGATGGATTTGTGGCCGGTGGACATCCGGCGATTCGGCGAGCATCACCACGACACGAAGTTTCTCATCGAGCGCACGACCGAGGCCACCGGCAAGCATTACACGATGGCTTGGCCAAGCGAGGAACACGAGTCGGGTCGGCCGCTGAAGACCTCGCCGCTTTACGAACGGCTCAAGTCGGACGGCGGCTGTTTCGGCAGCAAGTTTGGCTGGGAACGGCCAAACTGGTTTGCGCCGGACGGCGTCGAGCCGAGGGACGAGCCAAGCTACAGTCGCGCGAACTGGTTCGAACATGTGGCCCGCGAACACCGACACACGCGCGAAGCGGTGTCGCTCTTCGATGAATCGTCGTTCGCGAAATACCGGCTCGAGGGACCGGACGCCGAGAAGGCGCTTTCGTGGATCTGCGCTAACGACATCGCTGTCGAGCCGGGTCGGCTGGTTTACACGCAGCTCTGCAACCAGCGCGGTGGCATCGAGGCCGACCTCACCGTTTGCCGCCTGGCCAAGGACGAATTTTACATTGTCACCGGCACCGGCTCGGCTGCGCGTGACTTCAACTGGATTGAACGCAACATCCCCGCCGGGTGCGATGTGCAGTTGACGGATGTCTCGATGGCGAATGCGGTGCTGGGGCTGATGGGGCCGCTTGCGCGAGAGGTGCTCACGCAGGCCGCCGACGCCGATTTGTCGAATGACGCGTTTCCGTTTGCAACCTCGTGCGACTTGCAGGTCGCCGGGGCGATGGTGCGGGCCATGCGCGTGACATTCGTTGGCGAATTGGGTTGGGAACTGCATGTGCCGGCCGAGTCGGCGACGGCGGTTTATGATCGGCTGATGGAGCTTGGCCATGGGCATGGCATCGCCAACGCCGGTTATCGTGCCATTGACAGTTTGCGCCTGGAAAAGGGCTATCGGATCTGGGGAGCCGACGTGACGCCCGATCACACCCCACTCGAGGCCGGACTCGGCTGGGCGGCCAAGCTGAAGACCGACACACCGTTTCTCGGCCGCGAGGCGCTCGAGCAGCAAAAGGTTCGTCACTTGGCCAAGCGCCTGGCCTTTTTCACGGTGGACGACCCCGAGGTGGTGCTTTTGGGTCGCGAGACGATTTACCGCGACGGAGAGCGCGTGGGCTGGATCACCAGCGGTGGTTTCGGGCACACCGTTGGCCAAGGGATAGGCATGGGCTACGTGCGAAATAACGACGGGATCGATCGTGACTTTTTGCTCAGCGGCAACTACGAGCTGGAGGTGGCTTGCGAAAGCGTGCCGGCCAAGCTATCGCTGCAACCGGCCTACGATCCAAAATCCGAACGAGTGAAAATGTGATGGACGATCCGGCGCAAATCACGCGTGAAACGTTCGGCAACATTCCGCCGTCGTCGGTCATTGCGTTTTACGTTTTGGCTGTGGCGTCGCTGCTTGTGTTTTGTTGGGGCCTGTGGCGTCGCTGGAAACTGTGGCGGCAGGGCAGGTCGGTCGCTTTCAGGGAAATCCTGCTCGACAATTATCAGCGCTTGAAGCCGCGTCTTGGCCGGTTGCTGAAGGAGGGCCTCGGACAAAAACGGGTGCGTGGCCGTGGCCTGGCCAGTTGGGCACACATCATGATGTTCGCCGGGTTCATGATGCTCTTCCTTGGCACGACGCTGCTGGAGATTGATCACCTTGCGGCCAAGGTGTCGGAGAAGTTTCATTTTCATCACGGATGGTATTACGTGATCTACGAGGGAGCGCTCGATGTGTTCGGCATGCTGTTCATCCTCGGCATCACTCTGTTCGCATGGCGGCGGATGCATCGACCGAGCAGCGTCGGGCATCGCGCAAGCGATTGGACAGCACTTGGATTGTTCCTCGGCATCGGCGTCACGGGCTACCTCGTCGAGGGGCTGCGTATTGTGTGGGATCAGCCGGAAGGATTGGCGCTGTGGTGTTCGCCGGTCGGCGCCGGCGTTGCCAAGTTGTTCGGCGGGATGAGCGAATCGACCAGCCGCTCGGCGCATCTTGTCGTATGGTGGGTGCATGCCGCGATGGTGTTCGGTTTCTTCGCGATGATTCCGTTCACGCGTCTGCTTCATTTCATCACCGGTCCGGCGAACCTGTTTTTCTCCACGCCTTCGCTTGGCCAACTGAAGCCCATTTCCATCGAGGAGGTCGAGGAAACCGGCGTGGTCGGCGTCTCGGAGATCTCACACCTCGACCAGCAGCAACTATTGAGCCTCGACGCCTGCATGGAGTGCGGCCGATGTGACGATGCCTGTCCGGCGTTTGCCTCCGGCAAGCTGCTCTCGCCCAAGGCTGTCGTGCAGGATTTGAAGGGACTGATGCAGGCCACGGCCAACGGCGGGTCGGTTGCGCTGCACGGCGACACGATTCAGGCCGAGACCGTCTGGGCGTGCACCTCGTGCAACGCCTGCGTGACCGCCTGCCCGGTGCGGGTCGATCCGCTTGGCTTGTTATTTGACCTGCGCCGAGATCGCGCTGCCGAGGGGGCACTGGCCGGTTCCGCCGCCAACTCGATGCGTCAGATGCAAACCAAGGGCAACCCTTGGGGTTTTCCACAGGCCGAGCGCCTGGCCTGGGCGGAGGGGCTCGACGTGCCGTTGGCCAGTGAACATCCCGACTTTGAAATCCTGTGGTGGGTCGGCTGCGCCGGGTCGTTCGATCGCCGCACGCAGAAGGTCACCCGAGCCATCGCTAAGCTGCTGCTCAAGGCCGGCGTGAACTTTGCCGTGTTGGGCCCTAACGAATGTTGCACCGGAGACTCGGCCCGGCGGCTCGGCGACGAGTTTTTATTTCAGGAATTGGCCGAGAAAAATCATGCGACACTGAAGCAGCATGGCGTGCGGAAAATCCTGACCCAATGTCCGCACTGCCTGAACTCGCTGACGCACGACTATCCGCAATTCGGCGACCAATTTGAAGTCGTGCACCATAGCGAGTTTTTGCAGCAGTTGATCGATAACGGTAAACTCACCGCACCCAAACGCAATGGCTCGGTGACTTATCATGATCCGTGTTACCTCGCGCGTGTCAACGGCGTGCACCAGGCGCCGCGCGACCTACTGGGCGAAGGCGTGAGCGAAATGGAGCAGCGACGCGAAAAGACTTTTTGTTGTGGAGCCGGTGGTGGGAGGATGTGGATGGAGGAGGAGGCCGACCAACGGGTATCCGTGCTGCGCGCGCGCGAGGCGGTCGAGACTGGCGCGGAAACCGTAGCCGTCGGCTGCCCGTTCTGCCTGACGATGATGACCGACGGTGTCAAGTCGTGCGGCTCTGATGCTGTGGTTGAGGACGTCGCCGAAAACTTGGCCAAGCGGCTCGGTCTTTAACTTTTTGAACCAATGACTGCTACCGATAACTTCCGTGACCGTGCGCTCCAGTTTTTCCCCGGCGGCTCGAATGGTGAATACGGCATCCCGGAGGGCGATGCTCCGGTGCTGGAGCGTGGGCAGGGCTGTCGCGTGTGGGACACCGAGGGACGCGAGTATCTTGACATGACTATGGCATGGGGCGCGGTGCTCGTGGGCCATGCGCATCCGAAAGTGCTTGAGGCAGCCGCAGCTGCAGCGTCCAAGGGCGCCAACTTCGCTGCTGTCAACCGGCCGATGGTCGAGTTGGCCGAGCGCATAGCCGACCTCAGTCCGTGCGTGGAGCGCATTCGGTTTGTTGCCAGTGGCACCGAGGCGACCATGCTGTGTTTGCGAACGGCACGAGCGACAACCGGCCGGCCAAAGATTTTGAAATTCGAGGGCGCTTATCACGGTCAATATCCCGAAGGGGTGACTAGCTTGGTTGGCAGCGATCTGCCCGAATTGCCGCAGCCGGATTCCTCCGGCACCGGCGCGCCGTCGGTCGAGCGCGATGTGTTGGTCGCGCCGTACAACGACCTCGCCTCAACACGTAAAATTCTTACCGATTACTCAGACGAACTGGCCGCCGTGATCGTTGAGCCGCTGCACCGATGTATTCCGCCGGTGGACGGTTTTTTGCAGGGACTCCGCGAGGCTACGACTAGGCTGGGCATTGTGCTGGTGTTCGACGAAGTGGTCACCGGCTTCCGCCTGGCTCTGGGCGGCGCGCAGGAATATTACGGCGTGTCGCCCGATCTCGTGGCCTACGGCAAGGGGCTGGGCGGCGGCTTCCCGATCGGCGCGTTCGGGGGGCGTACCGATGTAATGGAGGCGGTGAACGAGCAACGGTTACCCGGACCGAACTATGCGTGGTCGGCCTCGACCACCGGCGGCAACCCGGTTTCCTCCGCTGCAGCGCTGGCCGCCATCGACGTGTATAGCGAGTCCGGGGTTTACGATCGGTTGCACGCGATGGGGAGGCGATTCCGGGAGCAACTTGATCAGGCACTTGACCAGGCGGGCGAGACGGCGCAGGTACTCGGTGACGGACCGCTGGCGCAGGCGGCATTTCTCGATCGCCCGGTGCAAAGCCATCGTGACTGGCTCGCTGCCGACCGCGACCGCGGCCGAGCCGTGATGTTTGAATTGCTCCGCCGCGGAGTGTTCCTTAATCCAATGGGCACAAAACTTTACCTCTCCCTTGCTCATACCGAAGCCGATCTCGACGAGTTTACCGCTCACTTCGCTGCCGCACTGCAATCCACCCGGCCGCAATGAAATAGAAGATTTTGGATGAGGAGATATTGGTTGAGACCTGGAAGCCCTCAACCCGTATTCTGCCCGTGCTTGGTCTGGAGGCGCACGAACCGATCCCCTTGAGAAGAATGATATCAAGGAGAAACATCCCGAGGCTGTAAAGGAACTGACAAGGATAATCGAACAATGGCAGACGACTCTGCCGACCAAATCAACGGGCAATGTTTTCTCAAAGCTTCGAAATCCCAAGAAATAATATGAAACCAAAAAATAAACTTAACCAAACTCTTACTGCCACCACCTTGTTGGCGGTCCTAACCCTGTCGGTTCCGGCTCAGGACTTGCCTGATCCGGACGGCAAACCGGCGGATATGAGTAAGCCGGTCCAGGTTTACATCCTCTTGGGGCAATCCAATATGCTGGGGGCTGGAAAAATCAAGGGCGGTGAAGGCTCGCTCGAACACGCGGTTAAGGAGAAGAAGTTTTACCCTTACCTTGTGGATAAGGCAGGCAATTGGACCGAGCGCAAGGACGTGCGAAACGTACGCGTGATGGGCAGTGGCACCGGTGGAATGCGGGGTTTCAATAACGAGTGGATGACCATCAAAGGCGGAAAGATTGGTCCGGAGTTTGGCATCGGCCACCACATTGGCAACGCCGTTGACGCACCGGTCCTGATTCTTAAGAGCTGCATCGGTAACCGTGCCCTGGGCTGGGACCTGTTGCCGCCGGGAGGCGAAGGCTTTGAGTTTACCGATGCCAAGGGTGTCACCTGGGTTCATCCCGGGTACAAGGGCACACCTGAACGCTGGGTGAAGGGCACGGAGCCGAAGAAGATCAAGTGGTACGCTGGCATGCAGTACGACGGTGATATTGCCAGAGCGAAGAAGGTCCTCGCGGAACTCGACAAGTACTATCCTAGTGCGAAGAAATACGAGGTCGCCGGATTTTTCTGGTGGCAGGGCGATCGGGATAGCCGCAGTGCCGCGCTATCCAGCCGATACGAGAAGAACCTTGTCCATATTATTAAACAGCTTCGTAAGGACTTCAATGCGCCCAAGGCCAAGTTTGTCTGTGCCTCACTCGGCCAGACCAAGAAGGGTGCTACTGATGGTGGCGGGAAAATCTTGGATGCCATGTTCGCGGTCGACGGCAAGTCCGGCAAATATAAGGATTTCAAGGGTAACGTTGCCTTCGTCTACACCCACCCGCTATCTAAAGGAGGCAGCTCAGGTGGCCACTACAGCGGTAACGCCGAGACCTACATGAACGTAGGCGAAGCCATGGGCCGGGCCATGGTCGATCTATTGGGCCTTTCCAAGTGATGCCCAAACTGACGTCCGCCCCAATGAAGAGAATATTCAGCCTATTGGCAGGATGTTTCTTTGTCGTAGCCACTCCGCTCCAAGCGGCTGAAAAGCGACTACCTCTCAAGGGTGAGGTGTTCACCATTGATGAGTGTACTGCGTTTCTGATCCTTCCCGAGAAACCCAAGGCGGATCAGCCTATTCCATGGGTGTGGTATGCACCGACCTTGCCGGGGCTTCCTGCCAATTCGGAGAAATGGATGTTCGATAGGTTTCTGAAGGCGGGTATTGCCATTGCTGGTGTGGATGTAGGTGAATCCTACGGCAGCCCGAAGGGAAGGTCGGTCTACTCCGCGCTGCATGAGCATCTGGTGTCGAAGCGAGGATTGGCCAAGCAGGCGTGTCTCTTGGCCCGGAGTCGTGGCGGGCTCATGTTATACTGCTGGGCAGTTGAAAACCCCGACAAGGTGAAGTGCATCACCGGCATCTATCCGGTCTGCAATATTGCCAGTTACCCCGGGCTAAAGAGGGCCTGCGGGGCTTATGGCTTAACGGCCGAAGAGCTAAAGGCCCAGTTAAGTAAGCACAACCCGATTGATCGGCTGGCTCCTTTGGCGAAGGCGAAGGTGCCCATCTTTCATATTCATGGAGACAATGATTCGGTGGTTCCCGTGGATAAGAATTCAGCCATCATCAAGGAGCGGTACGACAAACTGGGTGGCCCCATGATGCTGGAAGTCGTCAAGGGGCAGGGCCACAACATGTGGCTCGGCTGGTTCCAAAGCCAGAGCCTGGTTGATTTCGTGATCAAACACGCCAAAGATGTGAACTTGAGCAAAGATAGGTAGAGTCGCCTAAGTAACAATCAACCATGTCCCTGTTATCGTGCGACCTTGAACCTCTCCTAAATCAGGCTGGCGGATGATGCTGCAGAGTCTCTGTCTTTTTAAGAAACCCAGCTAAAACGCAGGGCTTAATTCAAATCTTTTTCCTGGGTAATGCTGTAGAGGTGGGTGCGGCCCCGTAGGAAGAGTTGATTTCCGGCAAGTGCGGGTGAGGAAACGATTTGTTCGCCGAGATCGTTTTTGGCGATGATCTTGAGTTCGCGGGAGCGTTTGAGGACGAGGGTCATGCCGCTGCGATCGTTCAGATAGATTCGGCCGTCCGCCCCGACGGGCGACGCATAAACGTTCGTGAGGCCCTTAAGGCGTGTGCGGTCGATGTAGGTTTTGCCGCTCTTGGCGTTCACGCAGGAGAGAAGCGCCTGGTTGGATTGAGTGAAGTAGAGCAGGCCATCGTACAGGATCGGGGAAGGGACGTACGGAGTGCCGCGGCGTTTGGTCCAAAGGATTTTATCGGAACCGGTGATATCGCCTTTGGCATTCAACGGGATGGCCATCAAGGAGTAGCCTTTATAGCCGGTCATGCAGTAAACGGTGTCACCTTCGGCGATCGGGCAAGGGATAGCGTTGCCGGTGAGGCCGGCGCATTGCCAGATGAGGTCGCCATTGGCGAGATCGTAGCTGCGCACTTTTTTGGAGGCGGTGGTGATGACTTGTGTTTTGCCGCCGTGCCGCACGATGGCCGGCGTGGCCCAGTTGTTACCTTCAGCGCGGTTCTTTTTCCAAATGGGTTCGCCGGTCTTGGCGTTGAGCACTTCGATGGTCGATTGCTTTTGATGATCGCGCACGATGACCAGTTTGCCATCGTGAATCACGGGCGAGCAGCCTTCGCTGAGGTGCGCGCCCATTTTCACTTGGCCGAGTTTGCGATCCCAAAGTTTTTTGCCGTTGAGATCGTAGCAAAACAAACCGGCGGAACCGAACCAGCAGTACAAACGTTCCCCGTCGGTCGTCGGAGAGGCCGAGGCAAAATCGTTGTCACCATGTGTGCCCTCATGCGGGATGCGCCGGGTCGCCAACCGGCTCCAAAGCACATTGCCGGTGTTTCGGTCGAGGCACAGCACTACAAACTCGTAGAAGGTGTTCGGATGCGTGATGCCGAAAATCCGCTTCGGTTGATCCTCCGGCCGCGGCAGGCTGGGATCAACTTCACCGGTGTTGATTGCCGCAAGGAGGAACAGCTTGTTCTCCCAGACTATCGGCGTGGAACTGCCGTTTCCCTCGATCGGGACCTTCCACTGGATGTTGTTGGTTGGGCTCCATTGGACGGGAGGCTTGGCCGTGGTGGAGACTCCGTTGGCATCCGGTCCGCGCCAGTGATGCCAGTTGTTCGGCTTGGCCTCCTCAAATTGATCCGCATGCACTTGGCTAAACGGAAGCGTCGCGGCGATCAGGCCAAGCGTTGCGAGCATGGTGATTTTGTTCAGTGTCATTTCCTTTATTTTCATTTCAAGAGAGTGTGAGTTCACTCGGGCGCTTGTTTGTTATTGGATTACTTGGCCAAAATCAGGACAAAACCAAAACGCTTCACGCCCGAAAGCTAGGTCCAAAATCCTACTTTCGCAACGGCGGGTTGTCCGCTGGGCCAATAAAAAAGGCAGCTCGTGGGAGCCGCCTTTTGGGTAATTGGTTTCGCGGATCTTAGATGAATTCGTTGATCAGGTTCTCGAGGAAGTAGTCGTCGTCGTTGGTCATGACCTGTACATGCTCGAAAGCCAGCTCGTTTGCCATCGCCAACATCTCTGCGTTCTCCTCGCAGACGATCACGCGTCCGTAGTCGGCCCAGGACTTCCCAGCGATGTCGGCGGTGGGTAGGTGCTGAAGCTGACGTTCCACTTCGGCGATGGTGTCCAGACCCAGCTGACGCGAGGTGGTCAATAGCACCGCAGGCGATGTTGGGCCGTGCTCTGCCTGGCCCAATAAGTCGGTGGCGCAGATCTCGCCATCCACTGTGTCATCGGCCAACAAGAGGGTCTCGGTGGGGCCAGCGAGTAGGTCAATACCAACCCGTCCATACAGT
>ENA-UPTF01001401-UPTF01001401.1-marine-metagenome-genome-assembly--contig:-NODE-1401-length-15161-cov-3.325842_pt1 | contig 15161 bp, 9 predicted proteins | sample MGYA00238166_ERZ767019 | MGnify/ENA primary metagenome ERZ767019 (study PRJEB28930, sample SAMN06266391) | marine metagenome | isolation source: Sea water from 250 m depth | place: Atlantic Ocean | study...
GTTCGGCACGGCATATGCCCCATTGACCATCAACAGATAACCAGAAACTGCTGGTCGTGAAGGAGTCGGTTCCAGTCCCAGAGCAGGAGTCGGTGCATCAGCCGGCGCAATAGTTGGGGTAAATACCTCGATCGGCGTCGGTGTTGGGTTAGGTGCTGATGTGCGATACGGTGTATGGGGCACTTGTTTCGGTGTTGTGGGCGCGATTGTCAGTGTTGGATCGGTCACCTTCGTAGCGGTAGGCTTAGGACTCTTAGAGATAGGTTTACTGGCCGCGACAGGAGGATTAGGGGCAAGAGAAGGCGGCGCGCTGTTATTGCTATTGTAGGCATTGCGTTGAATGCAACCGACTATTGCAATAGATGCAATCAAAGCACATAACAGAATCAGCGCAAGCGAATGTAAGGAGTTTTTTGAGGAGTAGGCCTGATTCTGTGTGCTCGGCAAAGATAAAACCCTACGCAGTGTTTCTTGGAATCGGTTGGGTTTGAATAAAATGCTACCATTGAGGCAATAATTTGTTTCCCGACCTGTAATTTGAAGCTTTATTTGTACAGTATCATAAGGCTTTTCTTCGTCGTCATGCTTGGTGCCGTGATTGTTCACGTTACGTCTGATAACGTATCAGCAGGTGCTGAAGAAGACTTTGTTGCCGAATTAAAGGGATGGGAGATCACGGTCTCTCCGGCCGCCTTTAGATATGACGACGAAATTACCGTCGCTATGTCCGGACTTCCTAGAAATTTTCCTTTTGATACGAGCTCAGTGAGTTTGGGTGGGGTCAAACTCACTGTGCCTAATCCGGGAGACGGGCCGCGGGGAAAGCTTTTTTCTGACGCCGATGGGAAATTTGTGTTCAAAACGACCGTACCCGTTGGTTTATCATCTGGCCCTCATTATCTGAGGGTAGATATCCCGGGAAATTTCGTTGCAAGGACCCTCGTAGATCTACAACCGGTCACGTTGCGTGTTAGTTCGGCGTCGATAGTTCCCTTTCAAGAGCTGTGGGTCGCCGGTATGGGATTTACCAAGGCCACTGGTATTGGAGGGAAGAGTTCTAAAACCATAAAAGATATGTACCAGAAGATCCCGTGGTCAGCCGGTGTTACGATCTCCGGCGAGATGGTCCATGAACCTTACATAGAATATCCAGTGCGGCTTGGGCGGGACGGGTCCACATTTTTCAAGATGATTGTTCCTGAATTGGAATCAACCACCACACCAGGGCAAGTGGAATTGCGCGTTATGGACTCTGAAGGTAGAGAAGGAGTCGCGACACTCACAGTACCCACCGTTAAACTTCAGCTCGATAGTTATGTCTCCTACCCCGGAGAAAATGTAACTTTTTCAATTACCGGGTTACCAGTGCCAAGGGAACATATTAACGATTATGTCGAAGTGGTGTATGGGTACGCTATGGACACGTCGGGTACTAAACACGCACCGAAATCTTTAGGGTCGTTTATTCCAAATGGAACTGGGGGGATCTCCGGCAGTTTCGATATACCGGGAGAGTCATTATTGTCATCTTCTAACAAGGTTTGGGTTACAGCTTCAAACGGGATGAGATGGGCTTTTGACCACCACCTTGCTGGACGGTCAATCAGCATCGAACCAACTTCGGGTTTACAGGGGGATCTTCTCCATATAAATATCAAGGGAATGCCTAGGAATTACCCTTTAGCGGCTGGATCTATATCTCTTGGAGGCCACCGGATCAAGGTACCTGGTCATCTTGGTGAAAGTGGCTCTAGTCCGATTTCTAACCAAGAAGGCTTTCTTTCTTTCGTAAGTGTTATACCGACGGGAGTTGAACCTGGAGACAGATCTCTAATTTGGGCTCCGCCTGGAGGTGGCGCGGTATCAACTACGTTTCATGTGATGGAAAGTAAATTAAACTTCTCTCCACAGTTTGTAACACCAGGCCAAGAAGTCACAATGACATCCGAATTACATTCAGCAAAGATGCAGGGTGTGGAAATATCTGGAAGTGATTCAAGTTACGTTTATATCGACGATGAGAAGAAGTTTCATGAAGTTATTGACTATCCAATACCGGTCTCTTCGGATGGCGGCTTTGAGACCGTATTTAACGTTCCGGTCAATAGGGATATCGCTGCAAAAACTAGTGTCGTGGTAACTACTAAAGATACGGCTGGGAGGACCGCCCGGGGCACTCTCCTCCTGAAACAGAGGTCAGTTACAGTTACTCCGACTGAGAGCGTCCTCGGCAGCACGATATCTGTAGAAGGTACTGGCTTATTCGCTAACGCTGACGGAGCAAAGTCTTTACATCGAGTGGTTATATTTTACAAGGGAGTCCGGATAGGGTCTGAGACTCTTAACGCTAGTGGATCATTCAAGAAAAAGATGAACGTTCCAGCTTTCGCCTCTGCAGGAACGGAGAATCAAATAAAAGTTGAGCCGGAGGGGTGGCGTTTGTTGACTGTATATTCGAGTCATCGAATACCTAAATCTGAGGCGATTGTCACGCCTACCGCTGCGTCACCCGGTGATACAGTTTTTATATCGGGTACAGGATTTACTCCATTTAGACAAGTCACGGTAGGCATCGGTCATTTATGGGCCAGGACTTTAGGGTCTGTGGTACATACCGATGAGCTCGGTCGATTCGAGGTTTCAGTAAAGGTTCCTATGGGTCTTATCCAAGGTGTGGTAGACCTCAAAGTGTATGCTCATTATCCGATAGAAGTAGCGAGTATCCCGTTCAATGTGCGGTAACACAAAGTATTCTGGAGGGACATCGATTGGGTGCGTAGACTGTCTGATCAGAAATTTTAAGGTAATATGCGGCTTCCCAAATGGACAGTGATATCAGAGCCTCTACAATAGAAAACCGACATCGGTTGCATTTCAGATAATAGCTTAAACGGGGTGCCGTAAAGACTTTCGAAATCGAAGTCTATTGAGTGGTCTACAACTTGGTTGACTGGCCATCGAGGATGTTTTACCTCGTATTCGACCGTGGTATTTAGATTTGGACTTGAATAACCCCAGTAGTGTTCCGTTATATACGGCTTTAACCCTTCTTCGTTTGTCGTTTCGCCGTCTAAAGAAACTACCGCAGAAAACTGATTGGACAATTTGCCTGTACCACATCTATACGTGAGCTTAAGTGCTTGGTCTCTTGTAAATTCGTGCTCCATGTCCATTGCGATGTAATTTTCCTTGTATAGGGTTCGAGCGACCCATGCAATGAATCGGCTTGGAACTATCTCCTTCACGAAAACTACGCCTGTCTGTTCACGACCATTTGATAGATGTCTCTTTACGTAGAATCGTAGGTTAATCTCATCGAAATTGCGCCAAGTGTACGCAGGAAATCCGAATACTTTTGTATTTAAAAACTGAAAAGCGACCAAGCTGGTAAAACAATGACCTTCATAAAAATCCAGCGTGGTTCCTTCTGGGACGAAAGGCATCAACACCTGAGGGTCTATGGAGTAATTAGCGAACAAAATGTTTTGCCATGTAGCTGACAGGAACACAGGACGATTGCGCGGCTGCTTCAAAAGTATTATCCCAGGAACCTAGTAACTTCTTGGTCGGTTGGGACTCGGCAGGTACTTCGTTTCCCGAAAATCCGATATCGGCATTTGGCTAGACGGTCGTAAGCAAAGTCTCTCACTACTCTAGGTAGCAGATAAGCCAAGCAGCTTACTTTGTAGATTCCACCGAGGTTCCAAAGAATGGATAAGACCGCATCTGATTTTATTTTTAAGACGTTATTCCTGAGATATACGATATTACTGAGAGTTTGGATGTTCGTTGTTGGATATCCTTTTTCGAGTAGGATTTTGTGAGAAAACTCAGACTGGAGCGATGCAAATCGAAATTTATCAAGTTGGTCTCTGGACAATATGAAGTCTACGGATTTGCTGCACAGTACACAGTATCCATCGTAAAAAACGATATGGTTCTCACTGTTTTCTGCCACAGGGTGACTCCCCATTATGCTGTCTCACAAATAATATACGGTGGACAATAACTATAACCTAGGTTTTGACAGAGTGACGTTATAAGAAGCTGTCAGATCAAGTGGCATATGCGGACTTTTTGCAGGTAATTTCTATTAGAAATGTGGGTAACTTGACGTCGGGTTCATTGGTAATTAACATCAACAGCCATTGCATATTCGCCATAGAGGAGCAGCACATTGCAATACGACACAATTGTAGTTGGTGCCGGATCTGCCGGGTCGATCGTTGCATCTAGGTTGAGTGAGGATCCTAATCACTCCGTCCTTCTGTTAGAAGCTGGCCCTGATTATCCTGATTTCGAGCAATTGCCAGAGGAAGTAAAACAGGGATATGCAACCGGCCTGGATATCATGACTAGTGACCATAACTGGCAATTTATAGGCAAGGCTACAGAGACTGCGCCTCCTATGATGGTCCCTAGAGGTAAAGTCACTGGGGGCTCAAGCGCGATCAACGGACAGGTGTTTCTTAGAGGAGTTCCGGAGGATTACGACTCATGGGCGTCCATGGGGAATGACGAATGGGCATTCCAGAACCTAATACAATATTTCCGGAAAGTTGAATCTGATACGGACTTTCCGGACGACGATTTCCACAGTTCGGAAGGAGCCATAGTAGCGAGGCGCTTCAAGAAAGAAGAGATGAGAACGGACCAGACTGCGTTCTATCAAGCTTGTCTCGATTCGGGATTCGCAGATAGCCCGGACCACAACGCCCCTGATGCGAGTGGCGTAGGTCCGACCCCTTTGAATAACCCCAATGGGATCAGGTTCAGTACTGCCCTCGGGTATCTGAATCCGTCTCGACACCGGTTAAACCTTACGATTCGTCCGAATTGCACCACTCGGAGAATAGTATTTGACGGTGACAAGGCTATCGGGGTAGAAGTCGAGAGTGGAGGGGAGCGTTTCGTCGTAGAGGGTAACGAGATAATACTCAGTTCTGGTGCTATAGGGTCGCCGCACCTCATGTTACTTTCTGGCGTTGGGCCGGCCGGACACCTTCAAGAAATGGGAATCCCGGTCGTAAAGGACTTGCCGGGAGTCGGACAGAACCTGCGGGATCATCCAGTCGTATTTGTCACTTGGAGCACGAAACCGGATCATCCTCTAGACGGGTTTGCTCCGAGACTTCAGACCACGCTGAGGTGGACTGCCGAAGGTTCTGATCTCAGAAATGACCTACTTATATTCATGTTGTCGTATGCGACCGACCGGGCTTACAGAGGGGTCGGAGATATGCCACCGTTGGGTATTCGGATGATGGCGTCCCTTGAATTGGCCCTCAGTTCTGGAGAATTGCGGTTGACCTCTACCGACCCGGATGAGCAGCCTTTCCTGGACTATCGCTACTTCGAGGAGGAAGAGGACCTTAGAAGGATGAGGGAGGCAGTCCGTCAGTGCGTAAGTCTGGGGGACCACGAACAGTTCAATGACATCATCGAGTCTAGGCTCGAGCCGACAGATGAAGAGCTGTCTTCAGACGACGACCTAAATACCTACATGATCAGAGAGGTAACGACAGGACAACATATATCAGGTACCTGCAAGATGGGGCCAGATTCAGATGATATGGCCGTAGTTAATCAATTCGGAAGGGTGAGAGGCCTCCAGAACCTCAGGATAGTAGATGCATCGATAATGCCAGATTGCATACGCGCGAACACCAATGTCACTACCATGATGATCGCGGAGAGGGTCTCGGACTTTATCAAGGACGGGAAGTAGGTCTTACTGTCTGTAACGCTACTAAACGTCCGCCGCTCAGGTGGATCTTCCATGCCATCAAGCAACAGGTTTTTGACCGCCAGTAATTGTTAAATACCTAGAGTTGCTCTGCGGGCCTCAGTCGATGTCTGGTCTAAAATCAGCCAGATTGGTGGTCTGTTCGAACGTGTGTCCGATTCGGCACAATTGTGGTTCGGAAAGGTGCCTTCCTACAAATTGGATTGTAAGAGGCAGTCCTTCGCTGTTCTTGCCGCAAGGTATAGATATGCTTGGAGAACCGCTGAAATCATAAGGCACGGTAAACCGCCCCCAGTGAGGGTTGTCCAGTAAGAACGAGGGGCCGTACATTTCCTCTAAGTCGATTGGGAACGGAGGCGACGTCATAGCGGGGCAGCAGATTATGTCAACATCGTGGAAGATATTGTTCAAAAGCCCACGGCAGGCTGAACGGATGTTGTTCGCCTTTGCATAATCTGCCCCTGTGACCTGGGCGCCGTTGTCCAACCATCCCTGGAACCACGGTCCGTAGTCATCTCGGTGTGAGGGGTATGTAGATTCATGTGCTGCTAGTGCCTCCGAAGAGCAAAGGACTCCCCAGGCCTCCATATACCCACTAAGGTCCGGCATGGTTATTGGCACGATCGTGGCACCCAGTCCTTCCAACGTTTTGATACCCGCCAACACACTAGCCACCAGCTCAGGGTCGGTATTTTCGGAGATGTACTTATCATCGAGTCCGATCCGGAGGCCTTGGACGCCTTTTTCTATATCCCTGAGCATATCCGGTACTGGGTCTGGTAAAGAAGTGGGGTCATTCGGGTCTAGCCCGGATATCGCCTGGAGCATGATTCCTGCGTCTGCCGAGGAACGGACCATGGGGCCAATGTGATCTAAGGATTCCGCAAGCGCAAGTACCCCATAACGGCTTACCCGCCCCCAGGTGGGCTTTAGACCCACAATGCCGCAAGCTGCAGATGGGAACCTGATCGATCCACCTGTGTCACTGCCGAGCGACCCATAGCATAGACCAGCTGCGGTAGCTACGCCGGAGCCGCTGGAGGATGCTCCGCTCCAAAGGTGAGGCCCCCACGGATTGACCGGTACTTGGAACTCGGGGTTGTAACCCGCCATGGCTCCTTCGGTGAGGTTCAACTTTCCTAGGATAACGGCGCCTGCGTCGTTCAACTTCTGCACTACCGTACAGTCGAAGTCCGGGACGTGGGTCTTTAAGGCTTTGGTGGCGCCCATCGTCGGAACGCCTTTGGTGAAACACAGGTCCTTGACGGCGATAGGCACTCCGTGGAGCGGCCCAAGGTAATTCCCAGAAGCGATGGCCTGTTCAGCAGCTTTGGCTGATGTCCGGGCTTGTTCTGCCATGACCGTGGCATAGCTCTTGTACTGAGGGTCCTGTTGGCCGATGCGCTTTAGAGCTGATTCTGTAACCTCTACGGGCGATAGGGTTTTGGACTCGATCATGGATGCGAGTTCAAGGATCGTCTTGAAGTGCAGTGGCGTCTCAGTCATCAGTCGACTCCTTATGGCCTTGGAATAGATTAATGGGAATGCGACGATATTTCGGGGTAACTCGGCGACCTGATGCCATGCTGCGCTCTGGGAAGATACACGAGCCTGTCACCGGCGCGTTCTTGGCAGGCTTATTCTAACGGAGTCTTGTTCGTCTGGTAATCCCCTCTGTATTAGCCTGCTCGGGGGCTGGATTGCTCCTGAAGAGAGCTTAATCCACAGGGGCTTTGGACGTAGCGATTAGTGATGCGGCGACGAAGAAGGACGCTATGATTGCCACGAATGCCCAATGGTAGCCGCCAGTGAAATCGAACCATACTCCCACGAGCACCGGCGATACGGCCTGCATGAGCAGAGTAGGTGGGTTACTTGCTCCTCGAATCGCTCCGATGTACCGGCGTCCGAAGTAGCGGGCCCAGGTGAACTCCGACAATGGGATCGTGCCGCCAAACCCAAAGCCATAGCAAAAGAATCCGACCATTAAGAGGGGCACAAGTTCTATTAATCCGGCGGTCAAAATGAGGGTCACTCCGGTTGCTGAAACGCCGAAAGCTGCTGGGACGAGAATACGAGGACTGAACTGACTTAACCCCCATCCCCATACAACCTTGGACACGAGGTTACCGAACCCGTTGATTGAGAGACCGATGGCCGCCAAGTTTCGGTCAAAACCCGACTCAGTGACGAAAGGGAAGGCGTGGATAAGGACCGCCATCAACGCGGCCTGATTTAGCCCAAACCCGACTGTCAGTTGCCAAAACGCCCGGGTCCGGATGGCATGTGTGAGGGTTAGCGATCGGTCGTTGTCGAGTGAGTTACTTTGGGTAGTCTCCGTAATTCCGATGTTGTTTTTTGCGCCGTCTGGGAGTAAGCCGTGGTCCTCTGGTTGCCGCCGCATCATGAAGGCTATCGGGATAATGACGACGGCAACGAATACCGCCAGGGTCATGTATCCTCCGCGCCATCCTGACCAAGCTACGACAGCGGTCATGGCAAGAGGTGTGATCAAGCCACCTAAGGATACTCCGGTCGATCCTATCGCCAGTGCCCAGCCTCGTTTCTGTATGAACCACTTGCTTAATGTGGAGCTGACCACTTGCGGTCCAAAGAATGACCAACCGAGTAGTCCGTTCAATACACATAAAGACCAGAATAGCCACAACGAAGATTGTAAGGACAACCCCCAGAAGCAGAGAGAGCAGACCGTGCCTCCTAATAGTAAGAGAGGCCTGGGCCCATTTCGGTCCAATATCGGCCCTGCGATCATTCCAGAGAGCGCACCTACTGCCGTTCCCAGTGACGCGCCTAGAGTGAACTGCCATATTTGCCAGCCCATCTCGTCCACTACTGGACTCATGAGCACGCCCACCACGACTTGACCGACGCTTAAGAAGGTGAACTGACACACAACGGCTGCGCCCACCAGCCACCAGCCGTAATAGATATTTCGGAATATAGCCTTGCTGATGGCCAATCTATTGATCAGGTCCAATTACCGATTTATCCGTGAAAAGAGTGCAGTAGCAAAGTACATTGTGTCCGCTAGATTGAAAAATAATATCGCTGCCAATCGTATATATGCGGTATTTGCAAATTAATAAATTCTTACAGACATCACGAAGCCTGGAGCCTTCGCAGTTTGGGGGCTAGTACGGTCAGTAGCAGAGCTAATATGATACCCATGCTCCCGACAACGGTGGCAGCTAGCGGTGGGCTCCAAAAATCAGCGATCGCTCCCGAAGATATGCTTCCTAGAGCGAAAGCATAGATTGCCAGGGACCTCAGACTCATCACTCTGCCCCGATATTCGGATAGTGTGTTTCCCAGCAACGCTGAAAGCATGAAAAACTGGGTGGACGCGAATCCTGCCCCTGTTACAACAAGTATCGTCATGGACACGTAGAAGGATTCTGAGGTAGCAAACACTAGGATACTGGCATGCCATACTACTACCGATCCAATCATGTATTTCCCTACCGGACGTCCGCTTCCAATCATGGTCCAGATCAGCGACGCGGTCACCGCTCCGGCCCCAAAGGCGAATAACAATAGTCCCAAACCTCCGGAATCGGCGTTCAACTCGTTACGGGCAAAAATAGGGACTAGTGTCGTATGGAAAGTCCACCCTGAGGATTCAAAAATCAAGACCAACACGAGGGTGGCCCATAGGGCTTGTTGACCTTTGACGTACTTCAGTCCGCTAATTACGGATCGAATCACAGACTCTTGTGTTTTGATTATTGCACTTCCCGTCGACCTCACGTGGAGGGCGACCCATCCGCTCAATATATACAGGGCTGCGATGGCGATAAAAGACCCTTCGGGTCCAAAGCCTTTGAATAGGACACCGCCAACCAGGGGACCGATCAGCATTGCTATGTTTCTGCCTAACGTATTGAAGGCTGCACCGTTGGCTATACGGTCTTCAGGCAGAGTATCAGCAACCAGTGCTTGGGATGATGGCATTTCGAAGACGCGTACCATACCGGCAGTCATGGCCAGAAAAAATATGTGCCATGTCTCCAAGAACCCAATCATGATCAGCAGTATCATAATCCCGGCGAATGCTGCCATTAAAAATTCTACGGTTGCGAGTACTCGTTGTTTTGGAACTCTGTCGGCAACAGCGCCAGCAAAAAGGGCGAGTATGTTTAGGGACATTCGGGCTGCTGATATGGCACCTACCAGAAATGGAGAATCCGTCAGGGTGAGCACGAACCAGCCAATAACTACCATCTCCATCTGGGTACCCATTGTTACTAACGTGGTGGATGACCAGGCGAACAGGAAGTTACGGTGTTTGAAAACGGAAAATGCGTAGCCCGCTCGAGTTAGGGAATCTTTACATGTTTGCAATTTATGTTGATCTAAGCCTTTCGCTCGTTACGGATTGGCCTGCGTAGGCATTTAAGCCTGTCGATATTCTGTAAAGAATGAATTTTTTAGAATAGAAACCTTTCGGGCAGATACACAATGATTCTTGGCATTATGTCATGTTATCGTAACGTGTGGATTTGATTTCGTTCCGTATCTGAGAACGAAATATTCGATGGAGGAACAACGATAACTAAAACGAATACTTCGTACGAGGCTGAGTCCGATCCTGTGACTTTGCTTGTCGTACGGCCCCACCCGGACGATGAAAGTAGTGCGACAGGCGGCATGCTCGCTTACTACAGCGCCCGTAACGTCAGGACAGGGGTCGCTATATGCACAGGAGGAGAGGAAGGTGAAATTCGGGATCCCAGCCTTGACCCGATTGCGGATAAGCCGCGGTTACGGGAACTTCGGACTCACGAAGTAACAGAAGCTTGTGAAATCTTAGGTGTAGCCGAGTTGCGTATGCTGGGTTTCCGAGATTCAGGGATGGCAGATACGGAAGGCAATAAACATCCAGATGCGTTTCTGAATGCTGATCGTACCGAGGCTGCTGGTCGCTTAGTACAGGTCATTCGAGAACTTCGTCCGCGTGTAATCGTGACTGAGCCGCCTGGAGGCGCCTATCCACATCCGGACCATATCATGTGTCACGAAATCACGATGGACGCATTTAGATATTCCGGAGATCCTGGAGTTTTTCCAGAGGCAGGGTCTCCCTGGCAACCGGACAAACTGTACAGTATTGCCCAGGTAGACGACGGGGTATGGGATGAATTGATGCCGAAGTTTGTCGCGGCGGGGTTCGATATGGACTGGATGAAACGGAGACAAGATCACGATCGGGGTCCTGGACCTGATACTGCGACGGTAGCATTAGATGTTAGGTCTTATAGCGAGGAACAACGCCGTGCATTGCTCGCACATCGTACTCAGATTTCACCTGATAGCTTTTTCGTCAGTCTTCCGGAGGAACTTCGCAGCCTTGCTTTCGCTACCTCCTATTTCAACCGGCTTTTTCCTCCGTGCGTTCCTGGAGAGCATGAACCGGACCTTCTGCACGGGTTAGACTTGAAGCCATGAAGATGGTAAACCAAGATCGATAACGTACGACTACCTGGATGGGCTAGTTTCGGTTAGAACCTACTAATGTAAATCAGCTGCTTACAGGTCTTTGGACACGGTCACCTCAATAGACTGCTATGCACCTTACCCAAACCTATTGACCTTAGACGTCGATTCGGAGAAACGATGGACAACCCAATCCCTATCGCCCCAAAAAGACCTGAAAGGATAACGACTCACGGGGATACTCGTATCGATCCCTGGTTCTGGTTACGGGACGTCGATGACCCGGAGACATTGGAATATCTCAGGGCTGAAAATGCTTATACGGAGGCCGTCATGGCCCCGGAGGAAGCTCTGCAGGAACGGCTTTACCACGAGATGCGGAGCCGGATCAAGGAGGACGATTCAACGGTCCCTGAGAAAGAAGGGGACTATTACTATTACACCCGGTTCGAAGAAGGACAGCAGTACCCGATCCACTGTCGTAAACACCTAACCCTTGATGGGTCTGAAGAGGTGTTGATCGATGTAAACGAATTGGCGAAGGACCTGGATTATTGCCGGGTAGGTAACTGGGAGAACAGTCCTGACCACAGATGGCTTGCGTATTCAATTGATACAGATGGGTCCGAGATATACACCATCATGATCAAAGACCTCGAGAAGGGAGAACTCCTAGAAGAAGCTATCCCTGGTTCTTACTACTCACTCGAGTGGGCTAACGACAGTCAGACCATTTATTATGATGTGCTTGATGAGAACCACAGGCCGGTCAAGATATTCAAACATCGCCTGGGTGACAACCCGTCTTTAGATGGGCTGGTCTATGAGGAACTGGACCCTCGGTTTTTCGTTGGGGTTATGAAATCGTCTAGCAAGAGATTCTTATTTGTCACATCAGGTGGCAACAATATGTCCGAGTGGCAGTTCATGGAGGCTAACGATCCTGACAGTAACTTAACTATGATCGAACCAAGGTGTGAAGATTTCGAATACGATGTAGACCACCATGGTGAGCGGTTCTTCATCCGTAACAACGGTGACGGTGCAAAGGATTTTAAGGTGTCTGAAACGCCAGTGTCTGATCCAGGATCTGAGAACTGGAAAGATTTTGTTCCCCACGTGCTTAAACGTCCGATCGCGGGTATCGGTGTTTCTCAGGACTATTTCGTCCTTTATTACAGGGCTGGTGGGCTACCTCAGGTACAGATTATGGAACTGGCTACCGGGATTACCCATGATTTGAGATTGGACGAAGAAGATTATGCTCTTAGACTGCAAGGGAGCCGCGAATGGGATAGTCCACTTCTGCGTTTCTCTTATGCTTCTCTCACGACGCCGGCGACTGTGTATGACTATGACATGGGTACCCGTGATAGAGAATTTAAGAAACAAGTTCAGGTGATGGGAGAGTTCTCTTCGGAAAACTACCGGTCCCGCAGACTGTCAGCTACAGCGCCTGATGGTACAGAGGTCCCTATATCTATCCTCTATGCTAAAGATACTCCACTAGACGGGTCCGCACCCTTGTATCTCTACGGATATGGCTCTTACGGGATAATAGTTGAGTCTGATTTTGGATCGGCACGGTTGAGCTTGGTTGACCGAGGATACATATTCGCAATCGCTCATGTCAGAGGGGGTATGGATCTGGGTTGGGACTGGTATGAGGACGGTAAACTCCTAAAGAAGCGCAATACGTTTACCGATTTTATCGCCTGCGCTGAACATCTGATCGACGAAGGTTACACCACGAAAGGTCGGATAGTCGCCTCAGGAGGTAGTGCCGGTGGGATGCTCATGGGAGCTGTCGTGAACATGCGCCCTGACCTTTTTAAGGCAGTCATAGCAGATGTTCCGTTTGTTGACGTACTGAATACCATGCTGGACAGTTCCCTTCCTCTCACGACGATGGAATATAACGAGTGGGGCAATCCCGAGGACAGCCAGTTCTATACTTACATCAAGTCGTATTCACCATATGACAACGTCGGATCGCAGGAATACCCGCATATGTTGGTTACTGGAGGGATAAGCGACCCTCGGGTGACTTACTGGGAACCGACGAAATGGACTGCTCAACTTCGTGAATCTAAGACCGATGAAAACCTTCTGTTGCTGAAGATCCATATGGATTCAGGCCACGCTGGTGCCTCAGGTCGCTTCGATCGGCTTAAAGAAGTCGCGCTGGAATACGCTTTCATCTTGAAAGTCTTCGCGGCCGGACAAGAGTAGTATGGTAAGACCTAACATTTGGTTAAGTATAAATAGTTTTTCATGCCTGCTGATGGGGCCTCTATGATTATGGCTCTCCAAGCTCAGGTCTGGGAATTTTTAGCACAGTTTTAAGGCTAGGGCGAATACGACAAGCTTGAACCCGGAAGATTTCGTACGAACTTGGCGGAATCTAGGTTCATGTTAATAAGGTCTTTCCGTACGTTTAATTCGGGTATCAGTTCGTTAGCTTCCTCTACTGAATCGATTTGTCCAAGAATCAGCCATCGGGCCATTAATTCGAAGTACAGGTCCGCGTCTCTGTGGAGATCTCGAAAGGCTTCGGGCGGCGTAACTTCAGCAAGCGTTCTTATGATTTCTGAGGTGTTTGCGATCCATTCTCCATACGCTTGGTAGTTGTTTGATGCACCTGATTTCAAGAATGCGTTACGTTGCTTATTGACTTCATGTGATTTAGCAAGGAGTACGTCGAGCTCTTGGAAATATCTCTGCACTCCCGAACGTTCAGGATCGTCCCAGGCGGAGATCCAACTGATAAACCCGGATTCAAATTCCTCATAAGTCACGCCAATTGCTGTCCTTAACGCCTTAGGAAAATCCGCTCCAGTAGAGATCTCATTAAGCACATTGAAAGGTGAGGAAAGGCCAAACTTCTCTGCCATATAGCGGACGCACATGTATGATTGGTCATACTGAAGAGCGATCTCTTCTGGTTCGGCGCGATTGTTCCATTCAGCGCCATTTTCCAATGAAGAGAGAGGAAATATCGATCCTGAGATTGCGGCTGACTTGGCGTTGTAGGCACCAGATATCATTGGCCTTCTGAAGGCATCTGGGCGAGTTCGTCCTAGGCCTAATTCATATTTGTAGAATTCGGCTATGCCTTCGTTCAACCAGATGGGTAGTACAGGCAGGTACTTGGAGCCGACGAGTTCTCGGTTAACGTGGTGGATGTACTCGTGGACGAGGATAGATTCGAGGTCAGCCCGTAGTCTATTGGCGTTGATGTATATTCCGGGTTTGAATCCGTGACTACGATAATAGCCACCTTCCCATCCGATGTCGACCAAAGTTGCCCGGCTTAACAGGTCGAGAGTCGCCTGGCCTCCTACAAGATATACGTCAGGGACTGCTCCTAAACCGATGTCTAGGATTTGTTCCATCTGGGCAGAGGCAAGTGTCAATCTTGCCTGGACATCGGTTGCGATCGCCTCGGTGACATCGTCCGAAAAAAACACCCCTGCCTCTTGTCCAATAAGGCCATTCATTCGAGGTCCGAGATAGAACCATTCCAAGCCACTTAAACCCAACTCTTCCAGCTCGTAATCGACAGATTCCTTCTGATTGCCAAAATTAAACGCGACTTCCCAATTACCTTCTACGTCCTGGATTCCATATCGCGTCCATGAAACCGTCCCGTTTCTGTCGGCGAAAACGGTATATGGGCCAGGAACGTAGGTGTATTCGGCATCTCCTATCCATCCTGCGATTTGGCCGTATGGGTCAGAGAAAGTGACTTCTACAGTCTCCCAAGGTGAGAGCCCGGTCAAGGTGAACTCTACTTCTCGGCCAGCGATGGGGCGCTCTGGGGATATGAAGAAGTATATTTCTCCGCTCAAATTGAAAACACCGGTATTTGATAACCCGGAAGTGGATGTGGGAGTAGGCGTGGCAATAGGTGTGAGAATAGGCGTGGCAATAGGTGTGGGAATAGGCGTGGGAGTAGGCG
>ENA-UPTF01001404-UPTF01001404.1-marine-metagenome-genome-assembly--contig:-NODE-1404-length-15149-cov-4.277800_pt1 | contig 15149 bp, 11 predicted proteins | sample MGYA00238166_ERZ767019 | MGnify/ENA primary metagenome ERZ767019 (study PRJEB28930, sample SAMN06266391) | marine metagenome | isolation source: Sea water from 250 m depth | place: Atlantic Ocean...
CAGTCCGCCCGGTACTCGAGCCATCACGGCCGGCATAATTGTCGGATCGAGTCCATCGGCATCGATCGTCAGGTAGTACGGCCCGCCGTTAGGTATTCGATCCAGCACTTTGTCCATACCGATATCATGCATCTCGTAAGCCGTGATGATGTCTGCACCGTAGCTGCGGGCATCGGCGACTTCCGCTTCGCGGGCACTGCCGATTCCCCGGATGCCGATCTGTACGATCGGGCCGAACCAGTCCATCTCGGAAGCCCGGCGGATCGGGCTGGAGTAGCCTTCGGTCACGCCATTGACATCGTGGCGCCAGTCCAGGTGGGCATCCACGTGCACCAGAGTGATAGTCTCGTCGCGTTCCAGAGCTCGCATCACGGGTATGGGAATGCCATGATCCCCTCCGATGCTTATTAGAGTCGCCCCGGCATCGAAAATCTTTCGGGCGGCCTGTTGCGCCCGGCGGTAGTGTTCCTGCAGGTCGGAAAGGTCTGTGGTGACGTTGCCGCAGTCAACGACTTTGACATCGCGGTTGTCGAGCAGTGGGCCACCCAGATCCCAGTCGTAATGGGTCCGACTGTAGGACGGGTGGTGAGACAGTTGCCGGATAGCATCGGGGGCCAGGCTCTGGTCGTTTGCCATCTCGTCCGATCGGTAAGGTAGACCGTAAGGAATGCCAAGAACAGCGATATCTGCATTCAGGTCGTCGAGATCCAGTGATAGCGGGTAGTTAAGAAAGGTACCCGGCGGCGAGCTGGGTGCTTCGGTCAGTGACATATGGGGCGCTCCTGTATATAGCCTCTCATAATACAATAGACTTGCCGCGACTGGTTTCAGAATTGAGCCAACGCGGTATTGAATAACAGTCAACAAGACAATCAGGGGATTCAGATGCGATTGGGTGTTGAGGTGGGCGGAACTTTCACGGATCTTGTTGCTATTGGTGATGGTGGAATTACGATCACCAAGGTACCGTCTGTGCCGCAACAACCCGACGAAGGCGCATTCAACGCGTTGGTCGACAGTGGGATTCCGATTGACAGCATCGAAGAACTGGCACATGGCTCGACAGTGGCCACCAATGCCGTACTCGAAAGAAAAGGGTTTCCCACGGCATTTATCACCACCTGCGGGTTTCGCGACATCCTTCGCCTGCAGCGCCACGGCCGCAGTCGAATCTACGACCTGGAATACGCCAAGCCTGAACCAGTGGTTGCCCGTGCTGCCTGTTATGAAGTCGTCGAACGGGTTCTGTCGGACGGCAGTGTCGAACAGCCACTCGATCGCAGCAGTATCGAAAATTTACTGGTGCCACAGCTCGAAGCCGGTGGTTACGATGCCGTGGCAATCTGCCTGCTCAACGCCTACGTGAATCCGGTGCACGAGGAAGCCTTGGCGGAATTGTTGGGCGAGAGCCTACCAGGTCTTCACGTTTCGCTGTCGTCACGAGTTTCCCGTGAGTTCCGGGAATACGAACGCGCCTCCACGACATCGTTGTCGGCCTACGTACAACCCGTGGTAGATCGATACATCTCACGGTTCGTCAGCCGCCTTGAAGAAGGCTGTTTTACAGGGCGCTTTTCGGTGATGCAGAGCAACGGCGGACGTCTGCCGGCCGAGGCCATGCAGTCCAACGCGGTGAACGCGTTGCTGTCCGGCCCTGCGGCTGGGGTGATGGGCGCCACTCGCCAGGTCGGCTTGTCGGGATACTCTAACCTGATCACCCTGGACATGGGTGGTACGTCGACGGATGTGTGTATGGTGACCGATGGCAAGGCGCAGCTAACGCAGGAGTACAGTATCGACGGCCTGCCGATCAGAGTACCGCTGATCGATATTCACACGATCGGGGCCGGAGGTGGATCAATGATCTGGACTGACGATGGCGGTATGCTGCGAGTCGGTCCTCAATCCGCCGGTGCCGATCCGGGGCCGGCCTGTTATGGCCGGGGCGGCCAGGTGCCGACACTCACCGATGCCCATGTTATTCGTAACACAGTGCGGCCTGAAGCATTTCTCGGCGGACGAATGGCGATATTTTCCGAACGTTCAAGGGCGGTGTTTCAGCCGATCGCCGATCAATTGGAAATGAGTCTCGAAGATGCTGCCGACAGCGCAGTTCAACTCACCAACGCGAACGTAGGCAGAGCCATCCAACTGGTTTCGACCGAGCGTGGGTTCGATCCCCGTGATTATGTGTTGGTGCCTTTCGGAGGTGCCGGGCCACTACACGCCGCCAGCGTGGCTTCCGATCTGGGGATTGCCCAGGTTGTTGTACCACCGAGTGCCGGTGTGATATCGGCCTACGGGTTGATTGCCAGTGACTTTACTCAGTTCACGAGTCTGACCCGTCGGGTGAGAGTCGATGATTCAGCGCCCGATATTGTCCGGCAGACTTACGCGAGTATGGCCGAGGAAGCCTCGGCCCGGTTTAGGGCACTGAATCTCGAGGGTGAACCATCAGTAGATTTCATTGCCGACATGCGGTTTGTCGGACAGGCATTCGAGGTGCCCGTGCGCTTCGACGTGTCGACGTTGGCTCATCTGACAGCGGATGATATTCGGATCCGTTTCAACGAAGAACACCACAAGGTATTTTTCTTTGGGGGTGCGAGCGCCAAACCCGTCGAGTTGGTGTCGTTTCGCCTCGGTATGACGCTGGTGCTTGAAGATGTCCCGGTACTGTCAGAGAGTGATGCGACGATCGATCACAACAGCGAGATTGAGGTCTACACCGATCGTGCCTGGCGCAAGGGACGATTGACCAGTCGTGCCAGTCTAGTTACAGGAGAACCGGTAACGGGCCCAGCTTTGCTGGAAGATCCGACCTCGACCTTGTTTCTGCCGACTGGCTGGCAAGCGGTACGTGATCTACACGACAACACCATCATGACGAGGACCTGACTATGTCCGAGCAAGCAGTCCAGGAAACGCCAACGATGACCAGCACCCCGCTGGATCCGGTCGAATACGCCGTACTCAGCCAGGCGTTGATGGCGGCCGGTCGGGAGATGGGCGTGAAACTCATCCGGTCGTCCTATTCCAACATCGTCCGCGAAGCGCAGGATGCCTCAGCAGCCCTTTTCGATCGTGCCGGCAACGTGGTGGCCCAGGCCGAGCTGATTCCAATGCAACTCGGCCCGATGTCAGATATTTTTCGAGCCTGTGCGGCAGTCGTACCGCCGGAGGATTTGACGGAAGGGGACTTCTATATCAATAACGATCCTTACGGGGGTGGCCAACATCTGCAGGATGTCTTTATTTTTTCGCCGATATTCGTATCAAACGAGTTGGTCGGATTTGCCGGGACTGTGTCCCATCACCTTGATCTGGGAGGGGGTAATCCTGGGCTGAGCCCGGATGCGGTCGATGTCCATGCTGAAGGCATTATTTTTCCACCGTCGGTGTACAACTTTTCACGGGATTGGAACGGCGGACCGCTGGAGCGACTGGTCGCGGCCAACATTCGTGTTCCCGATCAGACGATCGGCGATTTCTATGCCCAGTTTGCCGCCAATGCCATCGGCGCCGAGCGCGTGAGGCAATTGTGCGAGAAATACGGGACCGACAGCGTCGCTCGATCGATGACTGAACTGATCGACTACTCCGAACGACGCTTCCGGGCAGCCTTGCGCGAGGTACCTGATGGGGAATATTTCGGTGAAGACGCGATCGACGATGACGGGCTGAGTGACGAACCGCTGGTGGTCAAAGCAAAAGTGACGGTTCAGGGCGATTCAGTGCATGTCGATTTCGATGGCACCTGTCCTCAGGTTCGGCGTAACCTGAACTGCCCGTGGGCATCGACGATCTCGGCAACACTCGCTGCGATCAAGGCAACGTTGACCAGTGCAGATATTCCGTTCAACGAAGGGATGAAGAGTGCGGTTACCGTGACGGCGCCCGAGGGTTGTCTGGTCAATCCGATCTATCCGGCACCGGTGCGCGCACGCATGCTGTCGGCCTATCGCTGTTTTGACGCTGTGCTCAAGGCGCTGGCCCAGGCTGTGCCGCACAAGGTCATTGCCGGCGGTAACGATTCCACGCATTCGACGGCGATCTCTCATCTGTCGGGTTCACGTTACAAGGTGTACTTGGAGATCTTCGGCGGCGGCTATGGGGCCTCCCCCCGGGTCGATGGGTGCGATGCGGTGGATTCGACTTTGTCGAACTGCACCAATGTACCGATAGAAGCCATGGATATGGATTTCGACCATTTTAGAGTGGAGGCCTACGCACTGGTGCCTGATTCGTGCGGCCACGGCCGGCAGCGCGGTGGCCTGGCGCTGATGCGCCGCTATCGAATTCTCAAGGACAATACTAACTTTGCTCGTTATTCAGATCGCGCCCGCATTGCTCCGTTCGGATTGTTCGGTGGTACCGACGGGGGTAGGTCCTACTGCGAACTGACCCGGGATGGCAAGACCGAGTTGATGCCGAGTAAGGGCCAGTTCGACCTAAAGTCGGGAGATATTCTGACTTTGTATACTGCTGGTGGTGGGGGTTATGGGTCCGCGGATGACCGCAACCCTACAGCCATTGCGCAGGACATCCGGGAAGGTTACGTCACGCGCGAAGCAGCCTTGGCGTTCTACGGCCGAACGGACTAATGATTAACGACAGGTTGTCTTAACTAAAAGTACATACTGACAATGGAAAAGAAAATAAACCTCGTGATTCAAGGAGTCTCGTCAATCGACGAGATCCAAGGTATTGATCGAATTGCCAAGCATGCAGAGATACGCTGCGCTCCGGATCTGGATAGTATGAAGCGGTGTCTGCCTGAAGCAGAAGTACTGCTGGGCTGGAATTTCCGGGCAAAAGAGCTTAGAGAGACCTGGCATTTGGCACAGAACCTTCGTTGGATTCAGTGGAGCGGTGCGGGTGTCGATGCTGTACTGTTTCCCGAATTTGCAGCCAGCGAGGTTCAGCTCACTAATGTCCGGGGTGTTTTCGACCGAGCCATGGCCGAATACACACTCGGATTGATCTTCGTTTTTGCCAAAGGAATGGTCGAGACGATTGCCGCACAAAAAGAACACCGATGGTCCTATCGATTGACGGAACAGACACTGGGGCAGAAGGTACTGGTCGTCGGCGTTGGCAGTATCGGTCGGGAAATTGGACGTTTGCTGAAACAAGCCGGCTTTGAAGTCTCTGGCGTCGGACGTAGTGCCCGCGATCACGATCCAGACTTCGATCAAGTCTATGCGGTAGATGACTTGATTCAGTTGCTTAAAACACCTGACTACGTTGTACTGATCCCTCCCTTGACTGATCAGACCCGAGGGCTATTCGGAGCGGCTGAATTTTCAGCGATGAAATCAACAGCTAGGTTTATCAATCTTGGCCGAGGTGAATTAGTTGATGAAGCTGCGCTGATTACGGCGTTGACTTCAGGTGTTATTGCTGGTGCTGCGTTAGATGTATTCCAAGATGAACCATTGCCAGAAGACAGTCCGTTTTGGGATCTTGAAAACTGCGTTGTCTCGCCACATATGTCTGGTGATTACCACGGGTATAAAGAACCTGTAGTAGAGATGTTTCTCACTAATTTTGAACGTTACCGGGAAGGGCGAGAACTGATCAACTTAGTCGACAAGGCACTGGGGTTTGTGAATACCTGATCAGTTGCTAGATCTTTATTGACGTAACAGGTATGCGTCGAGGTTTGCCACATACTGGCCTTTCAGTGTCTAGTTCTGCTTGGCAAGTGCTATGCCCGCAATCAGAAATGCGATGATGTAGACAATGGTCCGGTAAATGACCATTGACCCCGGTGGTATGCAGATAAATGACATGCCAGTCAGACCTCGTAGTCCGATCTCATGGGCAAGCCGAATGATTTCGTAATCAGACATACCCATGGGTTCAGCCAGTTCGCCGAGGATATCCCCAGGAGCAGGTCCTGCCCCACCAAGGATGTCCATATCGAAGTGTACGTACACATCGTCTGTACCGTCGTAGGCGTGCCGTAGTTCCCGGCACAGTCCATCCATGCCCAGTTCACCGCGCACTTTCCACATGGGATAGAAGTGAGCACCGCGGTCACGATAACCGCGAACAATCTCCGCTCGCTCCAGCATGCCGCGCTCGCCAATTTCGACCAGATGAGGCACCGAAAAATTAGAGTGCGATTTATAGGTGTGGGCCTTCCAGTTGCCGCTACCTGCGATCCGATCATCGTTGGTTAGGTAGTCAAGCGGTCGGGAATCCCAGTGGGTATCGGTGCTAATCATGCCTACTTTGCCGGTACTGCGCTCCGCAATCGGCTTGGCAATGGCATAACTGCTGCAAGGTGAGTTTTGACCGATGACTACGGGTACGGCACCAGCATCCAGAGCCAGGTTGACCAGTTTCTCTACCGAATTTTGTGCTTTGAGAATATTTTCCGCAGTCGGGTTGAGGTTCACCTCAGGTGAAATGTCAGCGTCGCCCATATCGACCACCCGCATTTGCTCAAATATATCGACATCGAGTTCCTGGATATAGCCAGTGGGATAGCGTGCAGACTGTTGTCTAACGCGCTGAGGTGCTAGTACCCATTCGGATTTATCTACTCCAGCATACTTACCAGCGGCACCGGCTACATAGGGCGCACCGATGATAGCAACCTCGGCACCATTTAATGCTTCCGCGTCTTGTGCCAGGGGCACTCCCATAAATGTTGGCGTCTGTGCATCGATCATCGGTAACGTGGAGCTATCAATTTCGGTGTATCCGCCCATACCTTCCCAAGGTGGTTTTTCCATTGTTACGCGCTCCTATTGATTGGATCGAGTTATGAGAATCGGTTTCTGGCCGTCGTATTAGATAATGCCACCATTTACGTGCAGCACTTGTCCCGTGATGTAACTTGCTTCTTCGCTGACCAAAAAGTTGACTAATGCAGCGACTTCTTCGGCACGACCGAGTCGGCCTAACGGTATGAGACTACTGATGCGCTCGAGTTCCGCGGGCGTAAACAGGCTGCCGAGGTGTTCGGGATTAGCATTGATCATGCCCGGTGCGACAGCGTTGACAGTTGTAGCAGTCTCACTGATTTGAATGGCGAGCGATCGTGATAATGCCTCTATGCCAGCTTTGGCAGCGGAAGATGCTGGGAAAACCGGAAAGTCACTTCGAAACGTGTGTGCGTTGAGGGAACTGATGGCGACGACTCGACCGCAGGTACTTTTGGCAAGATGTGGCATTGCTGCGCTGACCATTCGGAAAAAACTCTGGCTGATAACCCGGTAAGCGTAGTCCATGTCGTCTGCCTCAAGCTCGCCGAATGGCTTAAGAACTGGAAATCCAGCATTCGCTACGAGAATATCCAAAGAGCCGAAAGTATCCACGACATGGTTGATTAGCTTGCTACCTGTATCTGGCTTGGACAGGTCGCCAAGCATGATCGCTGCGTCGCCACCGGCAGCTTTAACGGCCTCTGCAGTTTGTTCACAGCCGGCTTGGTTTGTCTTCGCGTGAATTAGAACTCGTGTACCAGGCTGAGCCAGGCGTTTTACGACTGCTGCGCCGATCCCACTGCCTGAGCCGGTAACCAACGCTGTCCTTACTTTGGGTTCAGATGATGTAGTCATAATTCAGCTCTTAGCTCTATTGTCATTTTAAGGTATTCCTCTGGTGACGTAGTATAGGCTTAACTAGCCGAATGCCCGATTGAGTAAAGGGGTCTAAATTCAGAATTTTGCGAGGGCAAGGTAGGAATCTGAGTAACAACGGAGTCAATTGATATGAATTTATCCAACATGATACAGGCGATTGATCTTCACGCTTGCGGTGAGCCTGGTCGGGTCATTGTCGGCGGGGTGCTTGATGTACCGGGACAAACCATGTTTGAAAAAATGCGCTATCTCGCGACAGAGGCGGACGATCTTCGTCTGCGGATGCTTCGTGAACCACGTGGCTATCCGGCTGCTAACTGCAATCTTGTTCTACCACCGACGCACCCGGATGCTGATGCCGGTTTCGTCATCATGGAGCAGGTGGAGTATCCACCAATGTCCGGTACCAACACCATCTGCGTCGTTACGGCACTAGTCGAGACCGGTATGGTTGCAGTTCAGGAACCGGTAACGCGCCTCACCCTAGACACACCCGCTGGCCTAATAGTGGTCGAGGCGAGAGTCGAAGCTGGAAAAGTCAAACAGGTTACGTTTGAAAATGTTCCGGCCTTCGCCGTGCATCTAGACGTTCCAATCGAGGTGCCTGAACTGGGTACTGTTATGGTGGATGTAGCCTGGGGCGGTATGTTCTATGTGATCGCTGAAACCGAACCCTTAGGACTGGAACTTACACCGCAACGAGCTGGTGAAGTCGCCCGAGCCGGGGAGATGATTAAAACTGCAGCCCAAGCACAGCTTGAGTGTGTGCATCCGGATAATCCGGAAGTTTCTGGCGTGACTATCGCCGTGATGTCCGGCCCACCAACTCAGCCTGGCGCGACGCTGAAAAATGCAGCCGTAGTGTCGACTGGGCAGTTAGACTGGGAGCGACCCCAGACTTGGACCGCAGCGCTTGATCGTTCACCGTGTGGTACTGGGACCAGCGCCAAGATGGCTACCTTGCATGCGAAGGGCAAACTGAAATTGAACGATGACTTTGTCCATGAAGGGATATTGGGAACAACCTTTACTGGACGCCTCATCCGCGAGACAACTGTAGGGGATTACAACGCGGTTGTGCCGACCATATCGGGTCAGGCCTGGGTCACGGGCATTGCACAGTACGTGCTTGATCCAGGCGATCCGTTTCCGAACGGATTTATCGTGGGTGATATCTGGGGTGGTGGATAAAAATAGATTCTGTGCTAACTAGCGTTGTAGTCGTAATTACATCCAGTTTATAAGGACGACGCCCGCAACCACCACGGCCACACCGCCCGCGATTTGGAGTGTGATTTTTTCCTCTTTCAAGGCCAGCGCCGCGAGCAGTGTAAACACGGGATAGGTTCCTATGACGGGCGATACTAGAGTGACGGAGTCACGTAGGAGTGCCGAATACATACAGGCGATAGCAATAGCGATGAAGCAACCCGACAGTCCAAAGGCACGAAGACCAGCCCCGGATGTGTTGAGTGGTAACCGACCACGCCGAAGTTTATAGACCACGAGAACGCCCAGACCACCGACGGTATGGGATAAAAAACCGGCCATCATTGCGTTCGGCATCAGATCAAGCCCAAACTTTCCAGTGGTATTGATTAACCCGCGTATCACGGCAGCGGCGGTTGCAAACAACAGCGCGATACGCATGACCTTTGTAATACCAGTGCCTGGAATCCATGTCAGCGACATCACACCACACATTGTGACCAGAGTACCGATTGCAATCAGGAGCGTCATGTTTTCGCCCAGCAAGATCATTGCCGTCAGTGCTGCGAAGATCGGTGACGTAGCAGCCAGAGTGGACGAGACCGTTGCGCCGGCCCGATCCATGGATTCCAACGTGAAGTAAAGCGAGAGAGCTGGGTGGAATAATCCAGTAGCCGCAAATATCCAGAAACCGGTCGTAAACCAATCCGATGAGCGCATCCACCATGGCGATGAAATCAGAAAAACAGCCACGACAGTCAGAATGCTGATCAGGGCACCGGTTTGAGTGTCAGTATGTGAGAGTCCTCGTTTAGCAGGAATGGCAGACAGCCCAAAAAATATTGCAGCTAAGAGTGCAAAAACAAGAGTGCTGTTCACGCGCGATGTATTTAGCGTTTAGCGGCCGTGCTGCAATTGTGTACTGTGTCCCCTAAGGGGCAGCACAGTGCGAGGTAGCCGATCAGATGTGACAAATGGGCGGGGCTAGGTCGAGAGTCGGATTGCGTTCGAAAAAGCCAACCGGCTTTAGGGTAAAGCCCACATATTCAACTGGCATGACTGGGAAATCTTCAGGTCGTGGCAGGTGAAGTACACCAATCGTATGCCAAATCACAACATCAGTATCTATCAATGGCCTGTTCTCTTGTATCCATTCCGGCAGTCCGGGTCCACCTTCGTTTTGGCTTACATATTGGCCTGGCGCATGTAGCTGATTGGAATCATAGGCAGTAACCCAGAGATCATGATTAACAAATCCTGCACGTCGCATGAATGGGGAGTCGGGCTGATGCATTGGCTTGATATTAGGGCCAGGCATCAGCTTGTAGCCGGCATGCCACCCCAGTGTGTTGGTGCTGGATCGGTTAATAATTTTCCAGAATCGCCCATTTTCTGGAGCAATGTCTCGCGCCCCATTTATTTCTGAGCTAATGATGGTTTCTTTGGAAGTGTGTGCATTACCGTATGGGTTCTCGGAACCTATCGGTATTCTTTCAGCTTCTACCTCAACGACGGTATTGTCGTCACCATCTATACTCATATCGAGTCTGATATTGAAATAATGCTCATGTACCATCCCGTTGACACCTGGAGCGACGAGTGCCCCATACGGGGTTTCTTCTCCCTCGTGAATAGCACGCAGGTAGAGTGTACCGGTGAGTTTTGCCTCAAACTCAATTGTGCCGTCTAGGTAAAGGTACCAGAACAGGCCATAGTCGTAGTTGCCGATGGTAAAAAACGATGACACAACCAGTCGACGGGAGCGACGGATCTCGCTGTGATCGCTTGCAACATCTGTATGCTTCCACAGAGTGCCGTAATCTTCTTCATGCATGCAAACTATTTTAGAAAAGTGTTGCACATTTCCGTGGCCGTCGACCTGATCAAAATCGAAATAATGAATTTCACCCAGGCAGTCGCAGCCGAGTCGTAATGAATTCACTTGCGCCCCGAAGATAGTCTCGCCTAAATCAAACGAATGATTCATGTAATGATCGCCAGCCGTGTCCCCATATGGAACGACCAGCTCGCTGAGCGAGGCGCGATAAATCACTGGACGGTCTGTTTCCCCATCGCGAAACGAGAGTGTGTGTAGAACCAGGCCTTCTTTCGGTGTGAAGCCGATACGAAACTTCCAATTCTGCCAGTGGACAGCGTACCCATCGACTTTGAAGTCCGGTCCGTCTGGCTGGGTAATGTTGAGTGCGGCCAGTGCCGGGCGAACTTCGAGGCGATCTGCCCGGTAGTCACCTGGATCTGGTGGCAGAGGCACTACCCCACTATCTTCGACGCGAAGGACGGTCATCGCATTTAGGTCAACGACTGGAACCAATCCTTCGACAGGGCGGGCGTAGGTGTTGTCACCGGGATTTTCAACGTAAAAGCAGTGGGCTCGTGTATGGCGAAGATGTTGCTCGTCAGGTTCGGCTAGGTTTGCAACCGCAAACGCCTCAACGTGAACCTGCTGGATATTCTCAATCCCCCGTCGTTTGAGTCCCGCAATAAAATCAGGATGCTGCCTGACGATTTCCTGAAGCTCAGCGCTTTCTTCGGCCAGCATGCAAACGCGAACCCCTGGTACCCATGTATAGGATTGCAATGTAGCGTCATTTAGACGAACGATTGCTTCGTATACCTTGTCAGCATTGCGATCGAGGACAACTGCAAATGCTTCTCTTTCAATGGAATGACCAGCCAAAAATTGTTGAACAGACAATTTTTCAGGTTCCTTGAGACGTACCTGCTCAAACAGTGCGCGTGAATCGAGTTGTGCTTGTTGACGGATGATTTTGACTGCGAGAGTGAGTTCTGAACTACTTAGTGGGTCGAGAGGATGCGGTGAATGAACCTGAATCGCTTGATGCGCTTTTGACATAAAATTTTTCCTCGACAGGCGCCGAATCACTTATGGATGTCAACGCCCAAAGCTACGGTACTAGAGCGATTGGAGATCAGGAGTCTGTTCTAGTTCCACTGGAGCAGCGGCTAGTTCAGCATTGTTTTCCGAGCTTTAACTTTCCGATCGGTTTCCATCATGAATCCAGCGTCTTTACGACACAGTGCTTCTGTTTTACGCATGATCTCGTCATTTGATTCATCGAGATTAAAGTCGTCGCCATAGGGTTGTGGTACATACCAGGGTGTGTGGACATAAAGCTCAAGGTAATTGCCTTCAGGGTCGGAGAAGTAAATAGACCATGCGTTGCCGTGGCAGGCGTAGCGATTGACGTCTACGCCAGCGGTGACCAATCGATCTCGCATTTCGCGAAGTTCATCAAGGTTTTCAAGTAGGAACGAAAGTTGTTGAGCAGCGCTGTAGTCGGCGTCATCGGGTCGACCACCAATGAGCACGATTTCGTGATGCTCTTCTGGGTTTGTGGACAAAAACATCATTGGATGAGAACTAATTGGGTGCGGGCCATGGTCGGTGACTGTGAAACCCATTACCTGTGTATAGAAGTCCTTCATTACATCAGCATCACGGATATTGAGTCCTATATGTCCGATCCGTGGTTTAGGTTGAGTCGACATGGCAGTTTACCTATTTGAATTAAGATAGATTATTGTGGATCATTTAGGCAGCCGCGACACTTAGTCAGAAGCAAATTCGGGCCTAAAGTCGTAGCGCCAGATATTCCCATACCTCTTGTGCCCTGACAAGCACAGAGCATCATTGGGAAGGGCTCGGCAGAGTAAGTGTGCCTAGGTAGGTGCTTTGTGTGAGTTCTGTTGTAATTTCAAAGTCACCGTGTTCGGCACTGTGAAACTGCAGCGTGAAATTACCACTGTCGACGTTTAGGCCACTGAATTTAAAATCACCGTATTCGTTAGATTCACCAGTCTGAAGCGTTACTCCACCTTGGGTGAGCTCAATTTCTACGCCACTTGCAGCGTCCGTTACGCCGTCTTTGACCGCCAGTAAGGTGCCGCCGATAAAATACTTGGTGAAGTTGTCCAGATTTTTATAGTAGACCCTGGGACTTGCTTTGAACTCGGGGTTAAGAACCTGCAGTTCTTCATCTTCAATAATCCGGTTCATTTGATCGTCTTCTACTTTGAGGCTGCGAAAAACACCCGTAGGACAGACCTGCTCACAGCGCAGTCGGGGTTCACCTCGGTCGAGTAAGTGGGCATCAAAATTCCACTTCTGAGCGACCTGTTCTTCTTCGTTCCACCATATCGCACCATACGGACAGGTGTTAACGATGTCGGGTTTTCCACGTGCTTTGTCGGGATCAATCATGACGATGCCGTCTGGACGCTGGTAGACAGTGCCGTCAGTTGACTTTCGGACACAAGGGGCGTCATTGCAGTGATTGCAAGTAGTGGGTCGGTAGGCAACATCCACCATCGGATATTGGCCATGTTCGCGCGACTCAATATAGAACCACTTATGACCGTGTAGCGGTTGAGGAGCGGAATAACCCGGGAAATCATTGCCAACATATTCATCTTTGCACGCCAGGAAACAGTTGTTACAGTTGGTGCATTCCGCAACGTCGATGATCAGGTTCCACTTTTCCATATTGCGTGACAATTTTATAGACGACGAGGAGCTCGGCAAAATAATAAGACATTATAGTTGGTGGCGTACCGCCGGCAATATGTGCAGTTTATGATACTGTCTCAGCTTACGGCTCAACGGAAATAAAGTATCTTCTAGCGGGGTTACAATTGTTGCGTACTTAGTTTTATGGAACTCGTTGGGTGAGCGATCAGTAGCCTCCATGGCACGGTCCTAAGGTTGTGTCCACACGGTAACGACAGGGAGACTCGAACTAATGATGTCGGCACCTTTGCCAATGCTGTTATGGGGAATTGCTATAGCACTGCGTTACAGTGCGGCCAGATACCCGTCTTTTAAACGTCGCCTGTCCGAGAAAGAGTTAATTGCCCAGATAAAAACGCGTGATGGCTTGACCGGTCGCTGGTATCAGTTCAGAAATGGACGACTTCGATCGCGCGCTGGGGTGCATCGGGACGCCGCGGTCAGCCTGACATTCAAATCTACCGAAATTGGTGCGCACCTGCTTACACCGCCACTGGACCATCAAAAGTTTGTTAATGCAGCAAAAGCCTTTACGGTTGTGATCGACGGTCCCGAGGAATTGTCACTGTGGTTCATGGAAACAATGCGAATGATCCAGACAGTAGCATGGCGACATGGATCGCCAGCTGCTGATGGAGAGTGGCGTTACGTCAACAACACCAATGGTGGCCCGGTTTTTGTGTACGTAAAGAATGGGAAAATTGTTCGTATTACGCCAATTGAGTTTAATGATGCTGAAGATGCACCGTCTTGGTCCGTAACCGCACGAGGCCAGACATTTACGCCGCCGCGTCGCACGACGATCGCGCCGCACGCACTGGCTTCGAAGTCTGTTGTCTACTCGAAGGATAGACTGTTGTATCCGCTCAAGCGGGTTGATTTTGATCCCAAAGGAGATCGTAACTGCGCCAATCGCGGAAAGTCGGCGTACGAGCAAATCAGTTGGGACGAAGCTCTGGATATCGTTGCTAACGAGATCAAACGGGTTCGTCGTGAGCACGGCAAAGGCGCAATCCTCAGTAGTCATAGTTCACACCACACCTGGGGGAACGTGGGCTATTACATCAGTTCAAATTTTCGGTTCATGAATACTATCGGCCACACCAAGATGGTGATCAATCCGGATAGTTGGGAAGGATGGTACTGGGGCGCAATGCATCACTACGGAAATAGCATGCGAAACGGAGCCTTCGAACCCTACGGTCAGATGCGCGACTGTCTCGAGAATTGCGAGATGATCGTGTTCTGGTCCAGTGATCCCGAATCGTCGAGTGGCTCCTACGCAGCATTCGAAGGGACTGTTCGCCGCCAGTGGGCTAGGCAACTTGGGGTCAAAATGGTGCATATTGATCCGTACCTTAATCACACCGGTGCGTTCCTGGGGGGAAAGTGGATACCTGTGTTGCCGGGTACAAGCCCGGCGTTGGCGCATTCAATCACTTACGTTTGGATCGCCGAAGACCTTTACGACAAGGACTACGTGGCGACACGCACCACCGGATTTGATAAGTGGCGCGCCTATATCATGGGAGATGAAGACGGTACTCCTAAGACCCCGGAGTGGCAGGAGTCTGAGACCGGGGTACCCGCCTATGTCGTACGAGCTTTAGCTCGGGAGTGGGGTTCAAAAAAGACCTATCTGGCGGCTGGCGGTAAAGGCACAACCTTTGGTGGTGCTTGCCGCTCGGCAACAGGCACACAGTGGGCCCGCGCAATGGTATGCCTGATGGCCATGCAGGGCCTGGGTAAACCGGGTGTAAATTTTGGTAATTTACAGACTGGGGCGCCACTCA
>ENA-UPTF01001405-UPTF01001405.1-marine-metagenome-genome-assembly--contig:-NODE-1405-length-15147-cov-2.914665_pt1 | contig 15147 bp, 17 predicted proteins | sample MGYA00238166_ERZ767019 | MGnify/ENA primary metagenome ERZ767019 (study PRJEB28930, sample SAMN06266391) | marine metagenome | isolation source: Sea water from 250 m depth | place: Atlantic Ocean...
CTCCGTTTTCAATTGTTAAACCAGAGTTTTCCAACCATTCAGTGTTTGGAACAGCCCCAATTCCAACAACTACAAGATCCGCTTCTAATAGGGTTCCGTCTTCAAGAAGCACTCCTTCGACCTTGTCCTCACCTTTGATTTCTTGGACTTCGACACCGCATTTCAACTGAACACCATTGTCTATGTGTAATTCCGAAATGACTTTTCCAGCTTCCTCTCCTAAAACATGAGAAAGAGGTACGTCCTGAGATTCGACGACCGTTACCTCAATCCCCAAAGTGGATGCTGTGGCTGCAACTTCACAGCCGATGAAACCCCCTCCTACAACTACAACTTTTGGATTTCCTGCTTTAAACGAATCTCGTATTTTTATACTGTCGTCGAGACTTCTTAAGGTGTGGATGCCATTGATTTTCTCAGTGTCAGGCAATTTTCTTGCTCTGGCTCCCGTTGCAATTATCAGAGCATCAAATTCTTCTACTTCTCCTTTGACCTCTAGAGTTTGTGTCTCGATGTCAAGGTTTGAAACCTTACTGTCTGTTCTGATTTCAAGTTTTAGTTCATTGATCTTTTCTGTTGTCAACAAGGAGAGTTTTTCGGAGGCCATCTCTCCTTCTAAGAAACTCTTTGACAAAGGAGGTCTGTCATAGGCTATATGTGGTTCGTCGCCTAAAAGTTTAATATTTCCCTTGAAACCCTCTGTTCTTAAAGCTTCAGCTGCTCTAACCCCAGCCAACGAGGCTCCTACAATTGTTATAGAACTGTGCATCGTTAACTTTCTTTTGCGGTTGGGTTATTCCTCGATCGAAATTGCTTGCTTGGGACACCGCTGAACGCTTTCTTCAAGATTTGATCTGCGATCTTCACTTGGTGTTTCATCCAACACATAGAGAAAGTCATCATCTCTGACTTCGAAAATGTCTGGGGCTATTTGCATACATATGGCGTTGCTTTCGCAAAGGTCAAAATCGACTACCACTCTCATTTGAACTCCTTAATTTGGTTAACCAGTAAACCGGTTGCACCTTCTCTGGGTGACTCCATATTAGGCAATTTTTAGCCCTAAGTCTTACCGTTAAGGTTTTTCAGCGCCAACTATCCACATAGCGAAGTATTGTGCTCCTCCGCCATAAGCATGCCCGAACGATTTTTTGGCTCCATCAACTTGGTGATCTCCTGCCATGCCTCGTACTTGTAAAGCTGCTTCAGCAAAGCGAATCATACCGGAAGCTCCAATGGGATTGGAAGAAAGGACTCCTCCTGAGCAGTTAACCGGTAATTCACCTCCCGAAAGACTTGTTGTGCCATCCTCAACCATTCTCCATCCATGATCGAGTTCCGCGAAGCCCAAGCTTTCCAACCACATGGGTTCATACCATGAGAAAGGCACATAGATCTCGACGGCATCAATCTCTTTTAGAGGATTTGTGATTCCTGCCTGTTTGAAAACATCCGCTGCGCATTGTCTGCTAGCGAGAGGATTAACTTCATCTCTTCCTGGAAAATTATTAGACTCTGAGCGCATAGCAGTGCCATGAACCCATGCCACTGGGTTCTCTGCTCTGTCTCCTGATGCTTCATTACCTAAAACCATCGCGCATGCCCCGTCTGATGAGGGGCATGTCTCTGAATAGCGAATTGGATTCCACAACATCGGCGAGTCGACAACTTCTTCAAAAGTTAAATCATTTTGATGCAAGTGCGCATAAGGGTTTTTCAATGCATGTTGCCGGTCTTTAAAAGCAACCATGCAACCAATTAATTCAGGAGCTCCGGAGCGACTCATATATTGTCGCATAATTGGAGAAAAATAGCCTCCTGCTCCGGCATTAATTGAAACAGAAAATGGTTGCGGCATAGAAAGCGCCCAAGTCGCATTCGACTCAGATTGTTTTTCAAATCCAATTGTTAGAACTTTTTCATGCACACGGGATTGTATTAAAGAAGCGGCAACTAAGGCAGTGGAACCACCTACCGACCCCGCTGTGTGAACTCTAAGAATTGGTTTTCCTACTGCTCCCAGGGCTTCAGCCAAATACAACTCTGGCATCATTACTCCTTCAAAGAAGTCTGGAGCTTTACCAATAACCACTGCATCTATTTCTTTCCAGTCTAAGCAAGCATCTTCTAAAGCTCTGTATGCCGCTTCACGACAAAGTCCTGCGATTGATACATCTCCTCGTGTCGAGGAATACTTTGTTTGGCCTACACCTAGGACGGCTGTCAATTCTGCTGACATTATTCACCCTCCAAAATGCATACGAGGTTTTGTTGAAGACAAGGTCCCGAAGTCGCATGCGCTAAGCCTCGGTCTACTTGGCCTGAAATAATTCTTGAAGCAACTTCAGAGATACGTATTAGCCCTGAAGCCATCATTGTGTCAGAAGCGAGACAACCACCCGAAAGGTTGACTAGAGTTTCCTCACTCAAATCAAACTCTTTTTCCAGAATCAACTCTTGAGTGGAAGTCATTCCGTGAATTTCAGCCAAGTCAAGTCGGTCGGCGTTTCTCCCTGCTTTTTCAGCCGCCAAAAAAGCTGAAGGGGATCTTGTTAAATCTCTTACACCTAATGTGTGAGAGTCGACCCTGTGATCAATCCCCTTTATCCATGCTGGTCTCTCACAAAATGATTTTGCTTTATCCCCTGCAGCCAAAATTACTGCACATCCCCCATCAGCAATTTCAGCAATATCACTTGCTCTGAGAGGATCCACTATTGCAGGTTCATTCATAAGGTTTTCGAGTGAAACATCTTTTGAGCTTCTAACCGCATTCGGATTATTGAATCCATTCTTTTGACTTCTCATGGATATTTCGGCCATTTTTTCTAAGGTTATTAAACCTTTATCAAGTAAAACTCGGGCTTGAAGAGCTGCTAATGAAAAACAATCAGGCCATAGCGGAGAAACATAATAGGGATCTAGTTGTGTAGCTAAAACATCAATTACCGATCCAGCAGAAGGTTTTCCATAGCTATAAACAAGAGCGGTATCAACTTCACCTATTTGAAGTTTCACCCATGCTTCATATAGAGCAAATGCTCCATCCATTTCAACGTGGCTCTCGGAAATAGGAGGAAAAGCGCCAACTGAATCAAGGGTATGAACGAATGAGAATGCTTGTCCGGCTAAAAAGTCACTACTCCCGGAACACGTAAAACCAATCTCTTCCTGCGTGACACCAGCTGATTTTCTACAATTGCTAATAAGGTCAGCCATTAACTGCACTTCGTTTACTTCGCTTAAAGTTTTGGTCTGATGACTGGCGACAGAAACAACCGCTACATCTCGGAAACTATTACTTTTACTCATCTGCTTGATCCCACGCGCGATTGCCAGCTTTTTCAATCGGAACTGCAGGTTCTCCAGTGGGCTTCCAATAAAGAATATTCTCAGCGGTGTTTCCTAACTCTTCTTCTTCTTTCCATACCGCTTGGACGCGCATACCTATATGAACTTCATCATTTTCACAGCCAGAGACCAACCCTAAAAAACCCACGTTTGCCCCATCTAAATGAATCCAAGCACTGACATAAGGAGTGTCCAAATCATCTCTACCTGGAATAGGCAAATGTGTTATGCAAAAATTTCCTACATGTCCCGTATCGGAAAGTTCAACACTCTCTTCTATTAAGACACCATGTCGAGGGTCAACTCCTCGAGGTGGCACGAAGACAGCTCCATCAATAGGTGAGCGGTGGCCTAAAATTTTCTTTTTTTTATATGAACGTAAATATTCTTGCACAGGTGGACTTGGTACAAAATCATAAATAAGCCTTATTGGACTTCGCACAGAACGAACTGGCTCTAATCCACTTATTGATTCAGGGATCTCTACTTCTTCTGATAACGATGCAGGCGGGGAATTTGGATCAGTCATGTCAAGAATGAACCTCTTCAGTTTCTTGTATGAATCCTTTCAGATCTGCTATGTGACCTACACGTTCCTCTTTCCACTGAGCAGTGACACGCATCCCAGTTCTCATCTCTGAACGCGAACCCACAAGTACAGCATGCAACATTGAGGTGTCTGTTCCATCGAGTCTTATCAATGCCAATGCATGCGGGTCATCCCATGGGGATTGCGGACGAGGAGGGTCGATCCAAGTCCAAGTTTCTACTACTCCGCTCTGAGACACTTCAACCATTTCTGTTAGTGGCTCGCTTGAAACTGGGTCATACTCCAATGGGGGAACTAAGACACTCCCATCTGATCTCTTAATTCCAAATAAACGCTTTTCTCTCAACCCTGTCATAAACGCACCGATTACTTTTCCAGTGGTTCGCGTAAATGGGTACTCAACAGTCAGTTCAGCCCTTAGCGGTTTTTCTAATTCACTCATTCTAAAGCTATAACTCCTCTAGAAATTTAAAAGTCAATTACCTGTCTGATCACATCAGCATCACCCAAACTGCCCAATGCATCATTGACTTCATCTAATTTGATCCGCCGTGAAATCATCCCATCAAGATCCAACTTTCCGGACTTATAAAGACCCAGAAAACGATTAAAATCGGTTCTAACATCTGCACTTCCATACATGGAACCAATCAGCACTTTTTCGGAGAAGAACATTTCGAAAGCTGAAAGCTCGAACATCTCATCGGGTCTGCCAACTCCCACTATGCAGCAAGTTCCACCGCGACGTGTCAAATCAAATGACTGTCTCATCGTTGAGGCTAAACCAATGCATTCCAACGTGAAATCAAAACCTTCACCTGAAGTAACTTCAGCTAAGGCCGTTGGAACCTCGTCAGGTGTTACACCGTGAGTCGCTCCGAAAGCTTTTGCTCTCTCTAACTTTCCTTCGTGAAGATCCACTGCAACGATTTCAGATGCTCCAGCTATTCTCGCCCCTTGTATTGCAGCGATGCCAACACCCCCAGCACCTACGACTAGAACTGATGATCCCGGCGTAACTTTTGCTGTGTTTAAAGCTGCACCAACTCCGGTGGTAACCCCACAGCCTATTAATGCGGCTATATCCAGAGGTATATCGCTATCAATCTTCACAGTAGCTATCGATGGAACAATAGTTTCTTCAGCAAAAGTTCCACACCCACAAAAAGATCCGATAACTCTGTCTCCTTGTCTGAACTGTTGGTTGACACCCATTGCCATCAATCCATTCATACATAAATTCGGCTGATGTCTGCCTGTGCAATGAGGACAGGTTCCACAAGGAGGAGAAAATGCAATAATCACATGATCTCCTTCTGCTACATGTGACACACCTTCACCTACTTCAAGTACGACTCCTGCACCTTCATGACCCAATACTGTGCCTGGCTCCGTCGGGATAGTTCCGTTCATTCCAGAAAGGTCTGAATGACATACACCACTATGGGCTACCTTTATTTTTACATCTCCTGGACCGACATCTCTCAATGTCACATCATCAGCTATAACGAGCTGATCGGTTGGCACAGTTTCGAGGACTGCTGCAAGCATCATTTCTCCTAGCAAATATTTTGTTTATGCAAAGACCCTAACGGACTAAAGCTATATATATGAAGCCGATCAGCAAAAATTAATCGTTAAAGCGGTATGTTTTTTTCAACACTCATTTATTAAAAGGAAGATGATGCTTCTAGATATTGGAATTACTACTGATTTGTCTTTGGTTCCGAATCGAGTCACCGAATTGGCTAGCGCAGGATTTGACGGGGTCTTCACCGCAGAATCTAATCGTGACGTATTCGCGCCTCTTGTCTTAGCAGCGGAACACAGCGATCTTTATTGTTACACGAACATTGCGCTGGCATTTCCTCGTAGCCCCATGCTTCTTGCCTGCACTGGTTGGGATTTGCAAAACTATTCACAAGGGAAAATGGCTCTTGGTTTGGGAAGCCAAATTAAACCCCATATAGAAAAGAGGTATTCAGCAATTTGGCAGCGCCCCGTTACACAAATGCGTGAAGCGATCGAATCCATAAAAGCTATCTTTGAATGTTGGTCAGAAGGGTCAGAGCTAAACTATCAAGGAGAGTTTTACAAATTCAGTCTGATGACTCCTATTTTTGTTCCCGATTCAATGCCATGGAAACCCCCTCCTGTGTGGCTAGCCGCTCTTGGCCCCTTAATGACAAAATTGGCTGGAGAAATTTCTGACGGCGTGCTGATACATCCCTTTAGTAGTCGTAAATTCCTTGATGAAGTAACTATCCCAGCTCTTACAGATGGTGCCAACAAGGCTGCTCGAGAAAATAAACCTAAGCTCATTGCAAATTCAATCGTATGTTCTTATCGATCTGATGAGGAATACGAAAAAGCAATCAAAGGTGCAAAATTTAACTTGGCATTCTATGGATCCACTCCTGCCTATAAGGTAACGCTTGACGTTCACGGCTGGGGAGACATGCAGCCTGTTCTTAATCGCCTGACTAAAGAAGGTCGTTGGGACGAAATCTCTTCTGTCATAACTGATGAAGTCCTCCACACTCTGGCAGTTGTGGGCGAACCTTCAGAAGTTGCTTCTCAACTGGTGGAACGATTCGGAGATGTAGCAGACAGAGTAGGTCTATCTATTCCTTATGATGCCCCTGTAGATCTACTAGCAGAAATTGTCGATCATGTGAAACTTAGTTCCTCCAAGCAACAAAAAGATTAACTGAGATTTTACCTACTTAATAAAATCAGCTATCCGATCCTTAGGGCGCCCAATTATCGCTTTTAACGGACCATTGCCGTCAATTTTTCCTTTAACCAGTAAAGGTCTTTGCAGTAGTGCTTTTTGATTAGAAAGTATTTCAACGACTGCTTTTGAGTTGCCTACGTAGTCATCAGCCTTAAGTTCCATTTTTTTAAACTTTGAATCTTTCCTAACTAAATCTTCAACCGGATCTTCAAGTCCTTTAGTGATTCGAGTTAGAAGCTTCTCATCAGGTGGCTCTTTCATATAAAGAACTATTTCTACCTCTACACCCATTTCCTCGGCGACCGCTAAGGCATTCGTGGAAGAGTTTCAATGTGGATTATGAAAAATGGTTATGTCGGTCATTATTAGACCTTAGCCCACTCTATGTGTGCGCGTATCAACGTCTCATTATTTTCAGTCCAACCTTTTGAAGTTGCGTAATCAAGCATTTCGGTAAAACCCATTTCCCACTCATCGTCGTTCGCATCGGGAGCTAATTCTCTTATAAGTTCATTACATAACCAAAGATGCTTTTCATCGATTACTTTATTTCCTTTCCGCAGCAGTTGTAATATTTCACAAACCTCAACTGCAGATCTGGATTCAGAACACTGGATACAAAACTCCTTAAAGTCATTTGGATTCAGAAGTCTCACATTTGCAAAGTCATCAATTTCAAGAATCATTACTTCTTTTAGTACCCTTTCCATTCTGGGTTTCTTTTTTCTTGAAATGCAACAACACCTTCTTTTGAATCATGTGTAGAGGCATTGACTTCAACTGCCCAGGCTTCATACTCGGCTAATGTAATTCGGTCCACATCTAAAGATTTGTTGAGCATCCATTTTGTAAACATATAACTACGGGATGGCCCCGAAGCTAAACGTTCGGCCCATTCGCGTGATTTTGTTTCAAGTTCTGACGCTGGGACACTACGGTTACAAAGACCCAGTCGAAGAGCTTCTTCAGCAGAAACATCATCTGCAAAAAACATCAATTCTTTAGTTTTCTGGATTCCAATAAGCCGAGGCAAGATCCAAGCACCTAAGCCATCTGGAACAAGACCTCTACGGGCAAAAATTTCGATAAAGCGTGCGGTATCTGCGGTAACAACTAAATCGCTACAGAATGCTAAATGTGCACCTATACCAGCAGCAGTTCCGTTTACTGATGCTATGACCGGAATTTCACAATCTAAAACAGAATTCATTAGTTTGATACTCCCGTCGAGCATCATTCTCCGAATCTCACCAGTAATGGACGAAGGGGTTCCCTCGGAACGATCATTATTTTGGCGTGAAGCGCTCAGGTCTGCTCCTGTGCAGAAAAACTTCTCACCAGCGCCTGTTATTACTGCTGATCTAACTTCAAATTGACCGTTAAAACTTTCAAACAGATCTATCAAATGATCTCTCATATCAGGGGTTAGACCGTTGCCTTTTTTCTGATTGTCTATAGTTATCCAAGCAACATTGTTTTCGACTTGGAATTTGATGGACTTTTCTATATCCGATTCTGATTTTTCATCCATAAGTAAAAGGTATCCGAGTAAACCAAAAGGTAAACAGAATATGTTTAACTAAACTGCGTCGCTGTCTCGTTCACCAGTTCTAATTCTCACTAAAGATTCGACTCCAGTAACCCAAACTTTTCCATCACCGATTTTTTCAGTTCTTGCTGCTGCAACTATTGCGTCTACAACGCTTTCCACTTGATCATCATCAACAACAGCTTCAACGCGTGTTTTTGGAGTAAATAAAACCTTGTATTCAGTTCCTCTGTAAGTTTCGCTGTGTCCACCTTGCCGTCCAAAACCTTGAACTTCGCTAACAGTCATACCTTGTATATCTAAATTGGCAAGAGCATCTTTGACGTCATCGAGTTTGAATGGCTTAATTACTGCGGTTACTAATTTCATATTTTCTCCAAACGGCTAAGTAGTACAAATATCCTATGTATTAATCAATTTGTCCATTTTCAAACGAATAAACAACAATCGAAAAACACTAACGTGAACCATAAACTGACTCTGGTGGGGGACTTTTTTCCATCAACCTATTTACTGCTTCACTAATTTCATCAACTTCAAACTTCCTTCCCTCCACCTCTTCTGAAAGACCGTGTCTCCAACCATCACATAGGCTTATTTTCCCACCTGAGATTTCGAACATTTTTCCTGCAACGTTGCATTCCTTACTTGACAGCCAAACCACAAGCGGTGAAACATTTGCAGGGTCTTTTTCATCCCAACCTTCCGGGATTTCTGCATCATAAAAAACCCCTTCAGTCATACGAGTTCTTGCATCTGGTGCGATGCCATTTACTTTAATGCCATACTGCCCCCACTCTGCTGAAGCCTGAACCACCAATAGTGCTATCCCTGCTTTGGCCGCCGCGTAGTTACCTTGACCTACGCTTCCCATAAGACCGGCGCCTGAAGAAGTCATCACAATTCGCCCCTCGGTATCTTTCCCTTCCTTAGCTAAATTTCTCCAATAAATCGCTGCATTGCGGGCAGGTGCCAAATGACCTTTCAGATGAACTCTTACAACCGAATCCCAATCATCTTCGCTCATACCAACCAACATGCGATCTCTTAAGAAGCCAGCGTTGCATATTAATGCGTCTAATCTTCCCCATTTTTCAACAGCATGTGAAACAATATTTTCAGCTTGCTCCCAATCAGCTACATCATCTGAATTGGCTTCGGCTTTCCCCCCAATTTCCAAGATTTCATTCACCACTCGATCTGCCGGAGAGGACTCTTTACTTTCCCCGTCACGTGAAACCCCTAGATCATTGACCAGTACAGAAGCTCCTTCTCTTGCGAGAGCTAACGCGTGAGCTCTACCAAGTCCTCTACCAGCTCCCGTTACGATAACCACTTGACCATCGAGCCTTGTGGACATTTTCACTCTTTTCTTCAGCGTGTAACCGCGACCACAGCACCACTGGTAGCTTTTACAAGTTCTTTTGGTTGTATCGGGAAAACAGAATCAGGCGTTCCTGCAGCGGCCCAAATTTCTTCAAATTCCATTAAGTGTGGATCCACCACTGTCTTAAGCGGAACAGTGTGACCCAAAGGTGGTGTGCCTCCGATTGCATAACCCGTAGCCGCACGCACCTCACTAGCTCCTGCAATTCTTATTTCTGTTCCGATATATTCAGCTAGTTTCTCCTCATCAACTCTGCGCGCTCCGGAGCAAAGGATAAGTATCGGCCGGACGTCAGCCATGAAAACCAAGGACTTGACTATCTGATCTATTTTACAACCGACTGCTGCTGCTGCGTCAGCGGCTGTCCTTGTACCATCCGGATAACGTTGGATTTCTATATCTAAACCCGAAGCTTCAGCTTCGCCGATGAACCTGTCAATTGCATTCATGCGAGCCATCTACTGTTTTCCTCCTGAAAATTTTCGAAGGCTCCGCTGAACAACCTTCTCAAAGTGCAATGCTACGAGGCAAATAATGCCTGCTCCTCACGTAGGTCAAAAATTTTCACAAAAATCACAATCAACGGCGGAAAAATGTTCTAATTAAATTACCCCTCCCTACAAGAGATAACATTTCTTTTAATGCTTCCAGAAATAGTAAGAGACGCTGCCTTAAATTTTGAGAACAAAATCGCGATTGAATGCGAAAATGGTGTCTCCCTTTCCTACAAAAATTTAGACATTATTTCTGACGAAGTATCAGGTGCTCTACTTAAAAAAGGCTTGATGGAGGGTTCAGTCGTCTTACTATCTCTACCCACCAGCATCGAGTATCTAATTATTTATACAGCAGCATCGAAAATCGGTGTAATAACAGCTGGTATCAATCCGCGTCTTAAAGCTCCCGAAAGGGAATCGATTTGCGGAATTGTAGAGCCTGATCTTGTTATTGCAACTTCTGAACTATTAGATGGAATTCCAACAGATGCTTCTGTTGAAATTATAGAACTTGCCGAAAGTAGAGAGAAGTTGCTAAAAGGGTTTCGTGTCGACTCCTTCCAACCAAAAGAACTTGAGAAGAATTTTGATCGACCAGTCTGCGTGTGCTTCACATCTGGCTCAACTGGCACTCCAAAAGGAGCTCTGTTCACGAATAAAGAACTTTTAGCAATACAAAAAATGGACACAGAAGGTGTTTGGGGTTCAGGTGGTCATCTGGTTCCCAGTACAGCTTTTGCACATGTGGGGAGTATGACAAAACTCCCTTGGCAGTTATCTAAAGGAGTGACCCTTCACATCCTTGACCGGTGGAAAGCTCAAAAGGTAATGAACCTCGTCGAAACGCATCGAATATCTGCCATTGCGGGAGTGTCGGCGCAGATTGCATTACTTCTAAAGGTAAAAAACTTTGAGAATTATGATCTAAGTTGCGTCAAAGCAATTGTTGCTGGCGGAGGGCCATCCCCACCTTCATTAGTAGTAAAAGCGAAAGAGAATTTTAGTGCCCCTTATTCAATCCGCTACTCATCAACAGAGTCAGGCGGAATTGGCCTAGCTACCTCTCTCGAAGCCGCAATGGAAGAATCGCTTTACACAATCGGAAAACCAAGACTAGGAGTACAAGCAAAAATACTCGATGAAGAAGGGTGTCTTGTCGAAACTGGAGAGGTCGGAGAACTCTTTCTTAAAACTCCCAGTTCCATGAATTCATATTGGCATGATTCAGAGAACACTAGAAAATTTTTACAGGATGGGTGGTTGAAGACAGAAGATTTGGCGAGACAAGACCACAATGGTCTATTTAGACTTGCTGGAAGAACTAACGAAATGTTTATCAGAGGCGGTTACAACGTATACCCGCAAGAAGTTGAATCAGTTTTAAGCGCTCACCCTAAGATCGAGCAAATGGTAGTGATTCCAAAGCCTCACCACACTCTGGGAGAAGTAGGAGTTGCTTTTGTCGTACCTGCACGATCTGAAGAAAGTCCGACTCTGGATGAATTGGTTAAATTCGGAAAGGAAAAGCTCGCTGACTACAAGCTTCCAGAAGAAATAAGCATCATTGATGAGCTGCCTCTCAAAAATGGTTTCAAGATTGACCGTTCTTTTTTAAAGAATTCTTTTTTAACAGATAAAGACTAAAGCTTCTTATTTGTTTTTACGTTTTGTTGTTTTCTTCTGTTGGTCTGATAATTCTTTCAAAAGAGCCTGATATCTAACCAGTCTTCTCTCGTCCAGCACTCCCAGTAAAACGTCTTCAATCACTGCACAGTCTGGTTCACTTTCATGAATACAATCACTAAAACGGCAATCCTTGGAACGTTCCTCCAGATCAGCAAAAACTTTTTTTAAAGATTCTTGTGCATCCCAAATACCAATAGAACGCAGACCTGGAGTATCCACCAACAAGCCCCCATCAGGACAAAGAAGGATTTCACGAGTAACAGTGGTATGTCTACCTCTCTTATCACCTGATCTAACTTCACCTGTTTCCACAATCTCACCACCTAGCAAAGCATTTACAAGCGATGACTTGCCGGCACCAGACTCTCCGATTAATGCAGCTGTACAACCTGGTTTTACCATGTCCTTTATTTTCACTAACCCCGGATCAGAAGTATTAGCTGAATCAACAGCAACAATTGAAACTTCAGGAGCTATAGCTTCAATTGTTCGAATTGTTTCTTCTAACAATTCGTCTCTTTCTTCAACTTTTGTTAAAACAACTATTACTTCGCTCTGGCTATCCCAAGCTAAAGTCAAAAGCCTTTCGATCCGGCCAGGCGGAAGTGGGCGATCTATGCCGTGAACTATTATCACTAAATCCACGTTAGAAACTAAAACTTGCTCCACTCTTTCATCTGATGGGTCACGGCGAGACAACTTATTCTTTCGAGGTAAAATCTCGTTAATAACGGTTCCGACCTCCGGATTCATTATCAATTTGACCCAATCGCCTGTTACAGGAGCAACTTCCCCCTGAGATCTATTGGAGTCTGATATAGCTCTCACTGTTCCTTTTTCTGAAATTACATCACATTCTCCACGGTCAACTCGAATGATACGTCCAAGTTCATCGGAATTAGATAAAAGGTTCCCACTAGCCCCATAATCTGAAAGGTCGACAGTCATATGAGAAATATTAGGTCCAAATCGTGTTAACCGAGGCGAAGGGTCTCCAAAGGTTCAAGACGTGCTGCCTTCATAGAAGGGTACAGACCTGATGCAACAGCGACTGCGACCGAAACCAGACTCCAACCTATTAATGAGGGCAAAGAAAGAATCATGACATAATCACGAGACCACGAAGTGAACCAAACAACACCCGCTCCCGCTAAAGCCCCAAAAATGCCCCCAAGGACACCTACTACCAAGGCTTCAAAAAGAAACTGCATAGCTATTGTCGTACGCGTGTGACCTAAAGCACGTCGTATGCCTATCTCAGAGGAGCGCTGAATGACAGAAATAGACATTACATTTGCTATTCCCACACCACCCACTATTAAGGCCAGTCCACCCATCAATTTTGTCAAAGTATTCAAACTCTCATCTACTTGAGACTCTGCATTAAGAAGATCTGTCGGGACACTGGTTCGGGCTCCGTCTGGCCCTCCTAAACTGACCACAGTCGGTATTTCTTCTGCTACCAATTTAGTATTGGTGGGAGCGCGAACATATAGGCGAGTCGGATCTTGATTTTCTATTTCCCAGTCTTTTTCTGCAGTTGAAAAAGCTATAAAAACTGCAGAATCCATCGATGGTTCGAGTAAAACCCAATCAAGCACACCTACAACTCCATAATCAATTCCATTTAAAGAGATAGTTCTTTGCTCTCCTCTCATGTAACCGTATTCATCAGCTAGATCTCTTCCGATTACAGCCGCTCGAGCAGAGTGATCATAATCAAATTGATTGATAAACCTTCCGCTTACCATTGGGACTTCCATGGTTTCTGGAAGATTTAAACCAGTAGCAAGCACTGGAACTGGAAAAGCCTTGTAATAATCTTCCGCATCATCAAAGGGCAATGTCACTACATTAGAAATCTGATACGTGCCAGTAACCGAAGTGACATCGGGAAGGCGTGAGACTCGCCCAATAGCATCTTCAGGTATTCGTGGTGTTTGCCCGAAACCACCAAGAGAGTCCTGAGCATTAGCTACTATCAAATCTGTACCTAACTCTTGAAGCTGAGACTTTAAATATCCTTTTGAACTTTCATTTATTCCTATAGCCGCAACAATCGCACCAACCCCTAAAATCGGACCCAGTAAAATTAAAAGAGTCCTAACTTTTCGAGCCGTGAGACCCGCTATAGCTACTCTCACTAACTCAAAAAAACGCTTCACTTTTTGTCACCTTGGATCAAATCTTGAACTATTTCCCCGTCTTTCATGGAAATTTTTCGCTCTGTAGCATCTGCTATTTGCATATCATGAGTAACTAGACAAACAGCTCTTTCCGGTGATTTTAAATCTGCGAAAACTTTCATAATATTTTCAGCATTTTCAGAATCAAGTGCCCCAGTGGGTTCATCAGCCAGTACTACTAAGGGGTCTGTAACTATGGCTCTTGCAATTGCGACTCTCTGTTGCTCCCCACCTGATAATTGAACTGGCCTATGATCTTCTCTACCTCCAAGTCCTAATTTGTCTAAAGATTCGGCTGCCTTTTTCTTACGCGTCTTCGGTGATAAGCCACGATAAAGAAGAGCGGTTTCTACATTACCTAGTGCACTCAGGTGTGGAATAAGGTGAAATTGTTGAAAAACAAACCCTATTGCGTCTCCGCGCAAGCGTGAACGTTGAAAATCATTCATACTTGTTGCATCTACACCTTTTACTTTGACATTTCCCTTCGTTGGGACGTCTAGAAGTCCCAATAATCCCAACATGGTCGATTTACCAGACCCAGAAGGACCAACGATTGACATGAAATCACCCGAAAAGATGTCTAAAGACACTTGATGCAGAGCATGCACTTCAACATCAGTTCCATATATACGGGACACTGACTCCAAAGAAAGCAGACTCTCAACCATCAAGAAATATCCTCTTAAGAACGATCAATTTCTATAATCACAAACTCTTCTGGTGAAACTCCGGAAATTATCTCCACCCATGCCCCGTCCAACATGCCTGTTTGCACAACACGTCTTTCAACAGTCCCGTCGCTTGTGACAACCCTAATTTTCTCTGAAGAGTTCTCAGTTAAAACTGCGGCAATTGGGACAACAATGGCATCTACTACTTCAGCTACCACCACATCTATTGCCACTACAGCCCCTTCGACGGCAACTAACTCTTTTAAAGTTGCAACTTCACCTTCATAAAGTTCACTTGCTCCATTTTTAGTTACCGCATCGTCAAGTTGTGAAATTGTTCCATCTGATTCTTGATCACCAGCGTCCATTTCTATTGTTACTTTTTGACCTATTTCTAATTTCGCTCGATCTCTTGGACTTGCAAATAATGTAACTTTAAAAGTTGGCTCAGTGAGAGACAAGATTTCTGCACCTGAAGTAACTAAGATCGGAAGAGCACACGTCTGAACTCCAGTCACACAGTGATCTCG
>ENA-UPTF01001406-UPTF01001406.1-marine-metagenome-genome-assembly--contig:-NODE-1406-length-15128-cov-3.170553_pt1 | contig 15128 bp, 13 predicted proteins | sample MGYA00238166_ERZ767019 | MGnify/ENA primary metagenome ERZ767019 (study PRJEB28930, sample SAMN06266391) | marine metagenome | isolation source: Sea water from 250 m depth | place: Atlantic Ocean...
CAGAATCGGATCTTGTCCACTCGTTGGACTCGTTCCGAAATCAATTCCGCAAGCTGAATCTCTAGTTCGGTCGGCATCGAAAAACAGGTGCCTTTGCTCATAGCCTCACTGACGGCTGCAAGAACTTCTGGATGCGCATGTCCGTGTATCAGTGACGCAAAATTATTCATAAAATCTATTCGCGGCACACCATCTGCATCGATGATCGTCGCTCCTTGTGCCTCGATGGCGTAGATCGGAAAAGGCTGAACCAGCGTTTGTAGCCTTGAAATACCGCCAGGCAGAACCTGTCGTGCTCGAGAGTACAAAGATCGCGACCGTGAGGATTGATCTGGCCAGGTCATAATTCTTTATAGTATCCGTCCAGTCCGGGCCCCATCCACCATAGCGTGTCGTAGGTGCCGCGGAGCGAAAGCGTCTCCGATCAGGTGGAGTTCGTAGTTTTTCGCTTCCGCGAGTTCGTTATAGAGGGTATCGCGCCCGACACCGCTGGAAGACAGGACCACAGTATCCGCTTGAATGAGTCGCTCTTCATCTGTGAGTACGTGCATTAGGCGAACTCCGGATGTCGTTATCTCGACTGGTGTATACAGGGTGGTGATGTAAACGCCAGCACGTAGCAATCGCTCATGCAGGACGGCCCTGACTGTAGTTCCAATGTCTTCACCCAGTGCATATTGTCGAGTAACGATCTCGACCTCATGACCCAGCTGACTTAGAACATCCGCTGTTTTGACTCCAGGGGTATATCCTGTTTCATCGAGGATCACGCAGCGTCCTGATGCGTTGGTGGAGCTCGTTAGGATGTCCGAAACTGTGAAGACGTGAGGTAGGTTGACGCCTGATAGATTCGGTTTTCTTGGTTCCGCACCGGTCGCAACAACTACAGCACTGGGTGACAACAATCCGATCAACTCTGTTGTTGCCTCAGTCTCCAGTCGGATATCGATCTTAAGTTGTCGCAGTTGTTGCTCAAGCCAGCTAATGCACTGCAAGTAACTTTCCCAGCCTGGTGCACGTGCGGCGAGTCGTATAGCTCCGCCCAACTCGCCATCGCGCTCGAGTAACGTTACCCGGTGCTGTCGCAGTGCAGCCACGCGGGCCGTTTCCATACCCGATGGTCCACCACCAATCACAACAATGTGCTTGGCCCTTGTGGATGGTGTAATTTGTCCCCACGATTTTTCTCTTCCAACAACGGGGTTCTGCACACAACCAATTGGCAGTCCCAAATACAACCGGTCAATGCAACCCTCGTTAGAGCCCATACACACACGGATGTCCGCAGTCTTTTGGTTTTTGGCCTTTGTTGGCAGATCAGGATCTGCAATCAGTGCTCGGGTCATTCCAATTAAGTCAGCAGCCCCACTCTCAAGTACTTGCTCAGCCTGGTCTGGTGTCACGATCCGGCCCGTCACAATTACAGGTGTTTTTACGACAGACCGAATTCGTCCCGCCAGACTGACGAACGTACCAAGACCATAATAGGCGGAGGGGATGTTCCAGCCGCGTGACCGGAATGTCGAGATTGTGCCACCGGTCACCGTTAAATAATCAAGATGCCCCGTACGATCCAACCGTTGAATGATCTCAAGAAGATCCTCTGGCGACAGTCCACCGGGTAGTCTGTCATCGCCGGATACTCTGGCACCAACGATAAAGTTTCGGCCTACAGCGCCTCGTATCGCTTCCAGAATATCGAGGGAAAATCTGATTCTATTGTCTAGTGACCCACCGTAAATGTCACAACGTTTATTCGTCTGAGGACTCCAAAACTGGTCTGGCAGCTGGTCGTCATAAAAGGCAAGATCAGCCCCATCAAAGCCGCAAGATTGGAGGGTGACACAAGCTTTAGCATAGTCAGCCGTGATCTGTTCAATTTCTCCAATCGTCAGTACATGGGGGATCGATGGAGACAGTTCACAGGAAGTGGCTGAAGGTCCACGACCAATAATATCAGCGTGAAGGTTTGTACGGCGACCCATTGATGTAACCTGACTAATAGCGAGTGATCCATGTTGTTTGATTGCTTGCGCTGCATCGCGCAGTCCGTCTTTCGCGCGATCATCCCATAGATTGACATGGTTGCTCATGATTGGGGTAAGCGGCGACGCTGCACCGCTTCCGAACATCATTACGGTGCCACATCCGCCCTTCGCTTTAGCCTCGTGGTAGTCAATCAGCTGCGGTGTAGGGACACCGGCACTTGCCATATTCGTACCATGGCTTGTCGAGACAATACGGTTCGGTGCTTCTGTATGGCCCAGACCGAACGGGGAGAATAGGCGTGGAAATTTGTCGGCACTTCTACTCGTCATTTGGGTGCCCTAACTACGTTAGATGACACTAGGAGCGACGCCAGACTCTGTGAATCTATCGAGCTAAACCCTAGCGGTCTTTCGGTGGCCTGCATTGTATTCTCATTATGCCACGCAAATAATAGTTTCAATTAATCAATCAGCGTCAGCTTAAGGTTAGACTCAACCAATCGATACGTATTTGTGAAAGGTACAAATTGTGACTTTTGGATCGCGCTTTCCAACTACGAGAACGTATGGTTAACATGAGCTTAAGGGGTAGATAATGGACCAATTACCTAACCAGAAAACTAAGTTTGATATTCCAGAGAACATCGTTTACCTCAACTGTGCTTCTCAGGGCCCTCTACTGAAAACATCCTGTAGTGCGGGACAAAACGGTGTGATGAGAAAAGCGCAGCCATGGAATATGCAAAGTCGTGTCGATACCGCGAACGAAATTGAACGTTGTCGTAAAGCTTATGGTTCACTTATTGGAAGTGGGCCCGACAATATTGCGTTGGTTCACTCAACCAGCTACGGTATAAAACTGGCTGCTGAAACCCTATCTGTTGCGGCAGGTCAAAATATAGTCGTTATAGAAGATCAGTTTCCCTCAAATTTTAATGCTTGGCACCTTAAAACATTGGAATTTGGTGCTGAGCTTACTATTGTTCCTACACCTGATGATTGGGATTGGACTTCAGCAATTCTCGCAGTCATTAATCAAGACACTGCGATCGTAGCAACGGCGCCCTGTCGGTGGACTGACGGCAGTTCGATTGATCTCGTGGCACTGGGTAGGCGTTGTCGGGAGGTAGGAGCTGCCTTGGTTGTTGATGCCACACAGGCGGCAGGTGCAATGGCACTAGATGTCAATGAAATTGACCCTGATTTTATGGTCGTATCTGGATACAAGTGGTTGTTGTGCCCCTATACGTTTGGGTTTTTGTATGCAGCGCCTCGGCATCATTCTGCCCAGCCAATCGAACACTACACCTGGACGCTTAGTGATACTCCAACTGTGGGGATGATGCGGGGAGATGATATGGATAATCCTGATGGCGCACGCCGCTTTGACATGGGTGAACGTAATAATCCTATATTGCCCACAATGGCCATAGCAGCGTTGGAACAGTTGATCGAATGGCAGCCCGAACGGATTGGTCAATTTATACAAACGTTGACAGATATCATTGAAGTAGCTGCCGAGGAGCGAGGCATGCTTGTGCCGCCGCGGCAACACCGAGTCGCCCATATCATTGGTATTCGTCGGCGGGAGGGTTGGCCCAATGATCTCCAGGAAAGGCTTGCTTCAATGGGGGTTTATGTCAGTAAACGAGGTGATGCGATGCGAGTGAGCCCGTATCTCTACAACGATGCCAGCGATGTAGTGCGTTTGTTCAAAGCTGTAGACCAACTTTCCGTGGCATAAATATAGTTATTTAGGAGTGACGACACGAATGAAGCCCAGTCAGGTTGATTCTGGTCCGGTAATGTCCATGGCATTTTCGAATGCCGGGCATGTGTTTACACACATGTTGACCATTCTGTATGCCACCGCTGTGCTTTATCTGCCAGGTGAGTTTGATCTGGCCTATGGTGAAATGTTGGGCCTATCTAGCGTGGGTCTTATCCTGTTTGGTGTGGGCTCACTGCCAGCTGGCTGGTTTGGCGATCGGTGGAGTCAAGTTGGAATGCTCGTGATTTTTTTTATTGGTATTGGTGTCGCCACTGTTTTTACAGGTTTTGCGAAGAACGCAACTAGCCTATTTATCGGACTGTCGCTAATTGGGTTGTTTGCTTCTATCTACCATCCAGTGGGTATTGCTTGGCTCGTCGCGTGTGCGCGCCGGCAAGGCCTAACTCTGGGCATCAATGGGGCCTTTGGTCATCTCGGTAGTGCAATAGCTCCAGTATTTGTCGGAATAATGATCGATTATGTCTCCTGGAGAGCTGCTTTCGTGTTGCCCGGTGCTGCAGCGATTCTGACAGGCGGGTTTTTATGGATAGCATGGGTAAATGACTGGGTGTCTGATCGTGTTACCGATCGGGCGCCACTACCGGCGCCTGCGCCGGGTGACTATAGGCGCGTATTCCTAGTACTCCTCGTCACTATGGCGTGTAATGGATTTGTCTATGCAGGCATGATGAATACCGCACCTAAGGTATTTGAGGTCGGTTTAACGGTCGCAGTAGCCGATTCCTACACCAAAATTGGAATACTCACAGGGATTGTCATCGGATTATCATCAGTGTGTAGCTTTATTGGTGGATGGTTAGCAGACCGCTATTCTGCAAGAAGAATTTACCTCGTGTTCTGGATGTTACTGGTACCATCGCTGATTTTGGTCGCGATGGCTTCGGGGAATACGCTGATATTGGCGATGTTATTAGCCATGTCATTTTTGGTGACATTTGCTGCGGCAGAGAATATGTTGGTGGCTCGGTATACGCCGTTTAAATGGCGTTCTCTCGCTTACGGCGCCCGATTTGTTTTAGCACTGGGGATCGGTGGTTTGACGGTCTATTTGGCGGGTGATCTGTTCGATCGGACCGGTACCTTTAGCGTGCTCTACTTGGTGTTTTCTGTTGCGGCTGTGATTGCAGTTCTGTTTGCATTTTGGTTGCCCAGTACAGCGAGGTCGATTCACAAGCAACCGGTTTCAATTTAGGTGGAACGGCTGTATCGCTGTTGTTGATATTCGAACTTCATACATCACTTCGAACAGATAGAAGGTTGAACATGAGAGACTTACTGATATTTGAAGAATCCTTGAAACGCCTAAACGGTGTCTTTGTGCAGTTTGATAGTTTGCGGGTTATTTGTTGGCATTCTGACGGTAGTTTTTCATGGAACGGTCAACCTATCGATGCTGACGCAATTCAACCTGAGATTGGGTGGATTAATTTCGACATTCTTAATGCCGGCAAAATGCAGCACTATGTCGAGACTTTATTACAGTTCAAGACGTTACGCTGGGTTCAAACGGGTCACGCCGGTCTTGATCATCCTCTATACAGTAGGTTGGCAGAATGCGGTGTACGACTGAGTAAGAGTTATGCGCAATCCATTGCAATTGCAGAGTACACACTCGCGCATGCACTTCATTATTTTCAGGATATAGAGTTCCGACTGTCGGTGCAGCGTGCCACAGAATGGAAAAGTAAGCAGTTTAGAGAGCTTTACGGTAGCCGCTGGTTGATAGTTGGTTTCGGCCATATAGGGCGTCGCGTTGCGCAAAGGGCACGAGGGTTTAAATGCCATATCACAACGCTACGCCGTTCCGGCACCTCAGATTCAGCAGCAGATGAGGTGATCAGCCGTGCGGAGTTGTCTGCTACTTTGGCGAAAAGCGATGTGGTTGTATTGGCATGCCCTGAAACTGCGGAGACTACCAGACTTGTTGATTCAGGGTTTATCGGTGCCATGAAGAAGGGATCGCTGTTGATCAATGTCGCTCGCGGTGGTTTGATCGATGATAAGGCATTGATTAACGGATTAGACGATGGTCGACCGGGATTCGCGGTATTGGACGCGTTTTCAGTGGAACCGTTACCAGTGGAGCATCCTTACTGGGTACACCCCAACGTAGTCATTACAGCACACATGTCGAATCGAGGTAGTGGTACATCAGATCGGGGGACGGAGCAGTTCTTAGACAATCTCCGCCTCTATCTAAACGATGGAATGCCTGACGATGAGGTTAATCTTCAGTCTATTCTGTCCGCTGCCTGACGCTGGATTTCCAGTTCGAGAACGTCATATCGCCCCACATCCTCGAATGTGATCAATCAAGGATAGTGCATCACTCGGGCAGGAATGCCCACGCCATGCAACATGCTGATCAGGTCGGACTAGGACCAACGGGTGAGAGGATCCCACGTTGTTGTACTCCGGGCTGAAATCAAGAATATGAAGCGGGCAGCATCTGTCTTTCGCGGCTATGGACAAATTTGTAACGTCGACTTCAGAGTCGAGCCTCAGTAGGGTGTATTCAGGCCCGAGAAGGTCATACAACGACTGTCCCTGATCACTATACTGATGAGGAAGGCGACAACCGGGTAGCGTCGATGGTGTAAATGTTGACATCGTGTACGCAGGGGGTGATTCAGTTTCGTGCGCAATAATGGGTGAGTCGTTATAGAAATATCCGAAATTGAGTCCAGCCGCGCAATATTGCTGAACGTTGAGTTCATACACATCATGCCCAAGTTGTTGTCGTATGTAGTTCCCGTCGCTGCCAGGTGCCTCAATGTTCTCAGGCACGCTACGTCTCCGCTTGACCATTTCGTGGGTATGGTTCATTACGAAGTGGGAAACTTGTTCGGTTATGGGTAATCGCTCTCTTTCGTACGCATCGAGGATACGTTCTGGTGCCCACCCATTCAACCTGGCGGCGAGTAGCCAAGATAGGTTTACGGCATCAGCAATGCCTGCGTTCATACCGTAGCCGGCATAAGGCACCCAGATATGGGCAGCATCGCCACATAGAAATACGCGATTCTTGCGAAATCGATCTGCTACAAGGCGCCTTCCAAACCAGTCTTCTCGTGCCAGGATATCGTATTCAAATTGATTATCGACACCAAGGATAGTTTTGATGGAGTTGTCGCGATCAACAGATTCGAAGTCAGTTTCATTTTCGCGCAAGTAATTATGGACGATCCACAATGATTTGCCATCTATCGCGTAAACGTTGCCGGAGCGTCGGGGGTTCAGAGCTATGGTGCTCCAAGCCCGATTCTCCTGTTGCAAATCAATTAGTTCGTCGCTGTGAATAAAGCTGGATTGGCAACGTTGCAATACAGCGTCACCATTAAATTCGCTGCCGATATTCTTGCGAACTGCAGAAGAGCCTCCATCGCAGCCGATCAGATACTCACAGACAACACGGTGGACATCGCCAGAGTCCAAGTCACGAATGCTGGCCACGACGCCTGTGCCATTTTGTTCGAGGTCGATAAACTGAGATCGACAGTGGATCGAAATCTCAGGTATTAGGTCAGCTTTTTCAAACAGAATCGGTTCGAGATAGATCTGGTTGATGCGGTGGGGAGGTTCCGGTGTCGGCCATCCAGCGTCGGGCCCCTCAGTTACTGTGTAGCGATCACGCCGGCATGGTATCGGGATGCGCGCGAATTCGATACCGGTAAATGTTGTTCGAAATGCCACATCGTTGGGGTAGTCGGCTGGCAATCCCGCGTCACGGATGCTTTGGGATATTCCTAGCCGCCGATAAACCTCCATCGTGCGAGCGGACACATGATTGCATTTTGCAGACGGTGGTTCTCCACGACTTCTGATTTCTACCACGTCTACTTCAATGCCACGCCAGGCTAGATCCAGCGCAAGGGTCAGGCCGACAGGTCCCGCCCCGACAATGAGTACTGCTGTTTCTTTAGTCTTGTACAAAAACCGGTTAACTAGGACGTAGCAGTGGCGAGTTTAATTCAGCGTATCCATCGGTAGATTTTGGTCCGGCGCCCATTCACTCAGAGAAGCATCGTATAGTGAAACATTGTCAAACCCAAGCATGACTAGAACCATCGCTGTAGCACTAGCGGCGATTCCACCACCACAGTAAGTTACTATGCGATTCGCTTTATGCACGCCGATTTCATTAAACCTCGATGCAATTTCTTGCGAAGTTAGAAACTCGGTAGTAGTTCCGTCAACCAGTTCTACAGTAGGCACATTGACGGAACCACTTATGTGTCCAGGACGACCATAGTTGCCAAATTCCCCGTCATCCTGTCCGGTGTGCTGAGCCCGTCTTAAGGCATTAATGGTGCAGGTCGCGGGTTCATCGATGGCCTTGAACACATCATCTTTCGAAGCCATCAATCCAGTACGAGGCGCAGTTGTTAGTTTTGCAGATGGATAGATAGTCTGCTGGTTGGTGACGTCCCTTTGGTCGAGCTTCCATTTTGTTAACCCACCGTTTAGGACTCGTGCATTGTCGAATCCTGCAATACGAAGTAACCACCAGATTCTAGTTGCCCACTGTGGGCTTGTCTGGCTATAAAGGACCACAGTAGATTCATCCCCGATACCCAGCCTACCAAAAGCTTTTATCAAGGAATCGCTGTCGAGGCAGGTAAAACGTAGTTCACTGTTTGAGTCTGATAGATCTTCCTGGAGGTCTATAAATGCGGCACCAGGAATATGTGATTTGAGATAGTCTTCGAGCCCTGACTGGACCCGGTATGGGCCAGGCAACGCAGGATCGTTTTGGTGAATTAGGTGTGTCGTGCAATCATAGACGCGTAAGTTGGGATCAGACAGGTGCGAAGCCAGCCACTCTGTATCGACGAGGTAATGTGGATTGGCGTACGACATAGCGGTATTCCTTTGATCGATGTGTAGTCGAAACGTTAACACACACCGCCAAGTAGAAGGAATTAGTATTGATGGTAGAGTAAAAATTAGTTGTTAGTATGTGTGCTTTCTTAAATAGCGAGACCTGTGGCATTGAAGGCTTAAATTACGGGGTTTCTTGTTGTCTACAAAATTTAAAATAGGCTTGATTCGACTAGAAGATGAAAATTGATTACAACACCACGATAGAATTGATATCAGGGCAGGCTATCGATTTAACTGAATTTCAAGGTAAAGTACTGTTAATCTGTAACACGGCCAGCAAATGTGGCTATACCCAACAATATGCAGAACTGGAGCAACTCTATCGCTCCTACAGTGAGAAGGGTCTGATAATTCTGTGTTTTCCCTGTAATCAGTTTGGACGACAAGAGCCTGGCAGTGGTCCAGAAATTCTTGAATTTTGCCAGCGTCGCTACGAAGTGACATTTCAAATGTGCGCCAAGATACATGTCAACGGAAAATGGGCACATCCTCTTTTTCGCCAACTTAAGAAAGCAAGACGCGGGTTGTTTGGCACACAAAGAATACCGTGGAATTTCACAAAATTCTTAATCGGGCGCCAAGGCGATGTGTTAGCACGTTATGGGTCTCGTCACTCGCCCAGCAGCCTTGCCAAGATGGTTGAACAGGCTCTAGAGGCTTAATGGCCTCTGGTCTATTCGCTTGTTCTATTGCTTAAATTTCGGCGGCAAAGTTCCTGTTTGCGCGATAGGAGATTGTGATAATGTGGACGACGTAGAAAGAAATGGTTCTAGTGTGTGGTGTCTCTAATTTTATCGATAGGTCAAAAATGAAATGATTGATTTACTTGCTATTGCACAAACCGAGGCGGATGGTGGCGATCTCTTAGGGACCTTGTCGACGCTGTTTCAGTCAAGTGATGTTCGACCGGTGGGTTATCCGGATGCGTTGATTTGGCAGGGTGGTCTACACGATGGAAACATTAATCCTGTCGCACATGCTCTGACTGATGCCTATGCAATGATTGGCACCATAGCTGCTGTAGATGTTTTGGGCCTACCCTACTATGCGGTACCGATGTGGGCACAGTACCGTCATGATAACAATCTTGAGCCGCTGGCTTGGTTTGGCAACATGCCGTGTACCTCAATCAAGTGGTCAACAGCCGGTGATGCATACGTCAATGATGGTCAGGGCGGTAAGGTTGTCGTCATGGGGAAGTCAGGCAACGCTCCTCTCCGAACTCAGGCAGGTGTCTACTGTAATGTGAGGCCTTACGGCTGTATTACAGTTGTACGCTGCATGCCATGTCTACCATATTCCCAGAATAGGGCTGTATTCGATGTCGATGCTCAAACTGGTGTTATCCATTCGGAGATGAATACACCAGGGATTCAGATGGCTTATGCTAACCGTCGATTTCTACAGATGGTCCACGAAACCGGTCGGTTAGGTCGAGTTGCTATGAAACCGACTCAGGCAATGGAGGATGGAATCAACGCTGGATTACTGTCCTGGTTGTTGCAGGGCACACAGTTTAATGTTGGTCGAAAATTTGCAGTAGACGGCTATGTTGAACATCGTGAGCGAGTTGATCGCATCATTTCTTTGCTTCCGGAAGATTTCAAGGAGGGCATGGAAACTTGGGGTGGTCAAATCGAAATGCATATCGCCGACACTAACTATGGATTGCTGCTCTGGGATCTGATCGAGAATCGGGACGTAATCGTACTGGCTACTGATTTAGATGGTGATCGGTTAACCGACCTACTAGCCGATGTATCTGAACCTTTGCGCCGGTTTGGTCAAATTGTGATCGACAAGCTGGGGTCAGAAGCGCACATGGATGACTTATGGGGTGAGCTCGGCTACACCACGGGTAACGGGCGAGATATGACGTCTATTATGTACAGGATGGAGGGTCCACCAATTCATGAACAAACACTTGGATCTGCCGATGCTATGTTACTCCGTCTGTTAGACGGTGATGAATCAGTGGGAGGTACGAAAAGACCCTACGACCCGAGAATTCATTTTGTATTGATCCGGGCTGCTTACATAGATGCAAATCCTGACAATACCGAACTTCATGACTGGCTGGATGATAAGTTGAGTGTGTTCGACAGTGTTTATGCCGGTAACAGACCTGGATTTCTAGAAGGATACGCCGAACTTAAGAACCAGATCATCCCGTGGGGCAACTAACGCTAGATCGTGATTGTTACTGTGCGGTTTGCGGGTGAGGCGGTGTAGAAAGTTGAAGAATCTCGGCTCAGAGTTTTACACGAATCCTGCACTCTATGAGCGAGAGTGTCAGTTGGTCTTCTGGAATTCATGGCAATTGGTGGGACCGCTGTCGCACCTAACATCACCTGGGGATTATCTGGCTACAGAGATTGCTGGGGCAAAAATATTCGTTATCCGTGACAATGATGGGATACTGCGTGCTTTTCGCAATGTCTGTCGTCACCGGGGTGCCCAACTGTTATCGGATGGGCAGGGCAACTGCAAGCGTATTCGATGTCCTTACCACAGCTGGGTCTACGGACTGGATGGCAGCCTAGAGCGCACGCCGTGGTTTGGTGACGATCCGAAGTTTGATCCAACCGATTGGCCGCTTCGCGAAATTCATATTGATGTCTGGCGCGGCCTGTTGTTCGTTGCCTTGGACACCGATTGCACTCTGGAGAGCCAGCTTGCAGCCGTCATCGACGAACTGATTTCAGAACCGATTGAAACCTACCAATCTGTCGTACAGCGTCGGTTGGTGTTTGATGCGAACTGGAAAGTCTACACGGACAATTTTGTGGAGGGTTACCATATTCCTGGTATACATCCAGATTTCTTTGATGCTATCGAGTTTGAACAGTTTGAGACCACCGTGCATGACAACATGGTCCGAATGTCGGCGCCCACGAAAGACCAACTTTTTTATAGAGGAAAATGGTTGTGGATGTGGCCCAACTGGACTTTGTCTGTTTTCGAGGGAGGCATGAATACCTCTCGAATCAATCCTCTCGGACCTGCCCAAACGGAGTTGATTTACGAGTTCTATTTTTCTGACGAGAAACGATCAGACAAGTCAACGTGCGACGAGCTAATTGCTCAGAATTTAGCTGTAATCGAGCAAGACTTTGAAATTTGCACACAGACGCACCAAAACTATTGCTCCAATGGGTATACCCCGGGACCGTTGAGCTCCAAGCACGAGGGCGGTGTGCATTGGTTTCAGTCAAGAATTAGAAAATTATTAGTAGTTGACAATGGAGACTTAGATTCAAGTCGCTAACACACTGAATCTTCGATAGGCTTATTCAGAATATCCAACGGTTGTTCTGGCGATACTTTTGCTCAAACGATTCAATTTCTGCCTGATATTCTAGTGTCATACTAATGTCGTCCAGTCCACTAAGTAATCTAGTCTTATCCATGGGATCGATTTCGAAGGTATACCGAATCTGATCTGGGCCCAAGACAGCCTGTTCGTCGAGGTCTATTGCTATGGACGCGCCCGGGGATTCGTGCAGCTGTATCCGGATGTGACCGCAATCTGTAGCAGATAGCCGGATTGGTAGCACTCCATTCTTGATGCAGTTGCTGTAATGAATATCACCAAAACTTGGTGCGATAACTACGCGTATATTGTTGGCCATCAGTGCGTTCACTGCAGCTTCTCGGGATGAACCGCAACCCCAGTTAATGTCACACACCAGAACTTGCGCATTGTTGTAAGAGGCCCGATTGAATATGAAGTCGGTTTCACTACCGTCGGCCTGAAAGCGGAGGTCGTGAAGTAGAAAGCGGGCATAAGTCGGATCATCCTTTGCCCGGCGTAGAAATCGGGCTGGAATAATCTGGTCAGTATCACAGTTGGGGATATCTATCGGGACGGCAATAGCTGATAACTTGTCGAATGGTTGCATAGCCCCTACTTACCCAACTGTCGGCAATCCGTGAAGTGTCCAGTTACAGCTGCTGCTGCTGCCATTGCTGGGCTGACGAGATGAGTACGGCTACCCTTGCCCTGGCGGCCTTGAAAATTTCGGTTGCTGGTGGATGCACAGCGTTGACCTGGTGAAATCACGTCACCGTTTATAGCCACACACATAGAGCAGCCGGGTTCTCGCCATTCGGCCCCTGCATCAGTGAATATACGATCAAGTCCTTCTCGTTCAGCTTCGCTTTTGACCAGGCCGGAACCAGGTACGACAAGTGTGGGCACGGCTACAGACTTGCCTTTGAAGATGTTTGCTGCTTCCCTTAAATCTTCAATTCGGCTGTTTGTACACGAACCAATGAATACTCGGTCGACATCGATCTTGTTGACCGGTGTGCCGGGCAAAAGGTCCATATAAGTAAGCGCAGATTCCATGTTGGCTCGGGTTGCAAGGTCAGCCTCCGAGGCAGGATTTGGAATCACGTCGCTGATACCCACACAGAATTGCGGACTGTTACCCCAGGTCACAGTTGGCTCTATCGTAGCAGCATCTATTTTGATTTCTTTATCGAAGATTGCCGTCTCGTCAGATTTCAGGGTTCTCCAGTAAGCCAAAGCTTCGTCCCATTTCTCGTCAGTGGGTGCGTGTGGTCGACCATAAACATACTCCAGGGTCTTATCGTCAGGCGCAATAATTCCAAAACGGGCACCAGCTTCGATGGTCATGTTACTGATTGTCATCCGACCCTCTATAGACAGTTGTCGTATTGCTGAACCGGCGTATTCGATCGCGTAACCAGTGCCACCAGCGGCGCCAATGTTCCTGATGATGGCCAGAATAATATCTTTTGCGCTGACCCCATCACCGAGAAATCCGTCTACCATGATGCGCATATTTTTTGGCTTTCGTTGCCACAATGTTTGAGTCGCGAGTACATGTTTGACCTCAGTTGAACCAATACCAAATGAGAGGCAACCCAGTGCTCCGTGGGTAGATGTGTGTGAGTCTCCACAGACCAGCGTTAAGCCCGGTAGGGTGATACCCTGTTCAGGTCCAATAACATGGACAATTCCATGGCGAGGGTCGGTCATATCAAAATGAGTAAAGCCGATCCGTTTGGCTGCCTGCTGCAGACCGGCAATCGTATCGTGCATTTCGCCTGGTGGGATGTCGGCTAGGTTTTTAGCCGTGGTGGGAACACTGTGGTCGGGTGTCGCGAACAGCTGATCCGGATAACGGATACTGTGTCCGGTGGCTTGCAGTTCTTCGAACGAGCGGTAATGAAGGTCATGAATTAGCTGTCGATCGATGAACAGCAGTGCATCACCCGATTCACGGATCATGATTACGTGCCGGTCAAATATTTTTTCAAACAGTGTTTTACTGTGAGACCTTGGGATGTTCACGACTTTCCTGTTGTAAAAAATTCTATGACGAGATAGCCGAACTGGTTTTTGGCTGTGTTTCAATATAGGCGTAGACAGCTTCAGCTGTGGCGATGAGCGTGTCCTGATCATCTGTCACTCGGGCGGCAGCGAAATAGAGCCGGCGTCCTGCCCGGATAAGTTCTGCAGTGGCTCTGAGCCGAGCACCCTTTGACCGGCTGATGTAATTAATGTTCAGAGAAACGGTGACATTGCCCCGGCGTTTTCTGGAATCTGGTTCATAGATGCCGCAATAACCGGTCACAGCGTCGATCATTGAGGCGGTGACGCCCCCATGTAGACCACCCTGGCGATTCTTATGCCGATCATCCAGCTCGACTTCGAGTACGGCATAACCCGAACGCCATTCAACCAGCTGAAAACCCAAAAGGTCATTCATTCCGTCGGTCATACTTTTAGGTATGGGTTTGGTCATTGTGGGCTATCCATTCATATCTGTTGCTGGCTGCTCAGTTAATGTAGATTGGTGACACGGGTAGGAATTCCGTGCCGTTATCAACTGCGAGTGCTTGAAGTTGTAAGATGACTGGCTGACTCGGGTCTTTTAACAAGGGCATCTGCTTCACGGGCTACGAATTTAGAAATCTTGGCAGGTGGAAAACCCATCAGAGCAAGGCCGGTTGTGGCAGTTGCAATTTCCCGATAGTCAGAAATTTTTCCATTGCTTAAAGTGCAAATTGCGACGCCTTCAAAGATCGCCCTCTTGTTCTCGAAGCTTTTCAGTCGGGAATCGTAACTGAATACATAACGTGCATAACCTTTATTCCGTTGCTCTACCGGCTCAAAGATATCCCATCTAAAGTTCTTGCCGTCGCGATGAAAATAATCTTCAATCATCCGAGCGATATTCCTTCCCGTGAAATCTCCGTAGAACACATCGTGGTACACGCCGTCAACAGTAAAGCAGTCGACAACTGTTGAGCCATTGCCCTGAACAGCTGCACGGGTCATTTTCTTGATTAAGGATTCAAAGTCCATCGAGTTTGGGGCTTAGTGAGATTCCGGCAGAGATAGCCATAATATTACAGTTTTCGCAGGATCGGTGTTGCTGTGAAGGCAAGCACAATGACAAGAAGTACGCCAATTCCATTGAGTTGAAGAG
>ENA-UPTF01001408-UPTF01001408.1-marine-metagenome-genome-assembly--contig:-NODE-1408-length-15113-cov-2.876696_pt1 | contig 15113 bp, 15 predicted proteins | sample MGYA00238166_ERZ767019 | MGnify/ENA primary metagenome ERZ767019 (study PRJEB28930, sample SAMN06266391) | marine metagenome | isolation source: Sea water from 250 m depth | place: Atlantic Ocean...
CTAAATATATGATTTACAGTTATTTAAGTCACATTAAAGGAGGTCCTGATTTAGATTATTGAGACTTATTTTAGAGGATTTTGAATACAAAAGTCTACATTGTAGACTTTAGGGGAAAAGATCTGTAGTTGAGGTAAAGGATGAGATTATTTATCCATGAAAACAGATCTCATTTGAGGAAAGCAACCCGGAAAGGGCACCCAAAAAGACGGATTTTATATTCAATCCGTGCTCCTGCTTTCATTTTTATTGGAAGAGAACTGGTTATTTTGAAACTCAATTCTGGGGGCGTTATTAATTCTAGATTCTGCGCGTCTGAAAAAAACTCAAATACATCTTCAATGTTACCTGGGATTTCTGTTTCAGCACGAAATGTATGATTGAATAATTTCATTAAAGGCAGCGGCAATGTCAGGTTTGACAAAAAAACCCCGCCAACCGAAGCCGACGGGATCTTTTCCCTAGTGTTAACCCCACACCAAGCGTCAGCAACCCACTGACTATAGTATCTTCGCATTGTTAGATGTGTAGTCAAATAAACCCCAGCCAACCGTCGCAGACGAGGCGCTAGGTAACACAAATAGCTATGAAATCAGCACACGCTGATTAAATCACTATCGCAATATTCGCCGCCACGTATTTGACCCAGTCGTGGACGCATGCGAATTGTATATTGGCATTTAATACCTAGCCAATCTGGTCAACGGAATTAAAAGGCCCGCCTAAAAAACAGTTAAATTCTTGGTCATGTTAAAAAAAGTTCATTCAAATAACCGGGGCTTGGTAGCAATTGACGAGCCGCACGTTGATTTTGATATCACATCTCTTCCACACAGGCCATTCCGCTCTGCTATTCGTATTGGGTTGATTTTGATCCTTGTGAGTCTGGCCACAGATCCCACTCATGGCGCGGATTGGAACCAATGGCGAGGCAGTTTGCGGGATGGAAGCCAGACGGGCGACTCCTGGCCGACAAGCATTGGTGAAGCGTCATTGGTACCGAAATGGTCCTCGGAAAAACTTGGCGCGAGCTATTCCGGGCCTATTACCGACGGTAAACTGATCTTTACCACCGAATCCGCCAAGGGCAAGGAGTCGGTTTTGGCATATGGCCTTGAGGACGGGAAACTCAAATGGAAACAAAACTGGGCCGGCGAAATGAAGGTACCCTTCTTTGCCGCACGAAACGGAAGTTGGATACGTTCCACCCCTGCCGTGGCCAATGACCGAGTTTTCGTTGGAGGCATGCGAGATCACTTATTGTGCCTTGATGCGAATTCAGGCCAAATTCAATGGGAAATAGACTTTCCAAAGCAATTCGGAACACCTCTGCCCGACTTCGGTTTTGCCAGTTCCCCTCTGGTGGATGAAAATCATGTTTATGTTCAGGCAGGAGCCAGTTTTAACAAGATTGATCAGGAAACAGGCACAGTCATTTGGCGCGCTTTAAAGGACAGGGGAGGAATGTGGGGCAGCGCTTTTTCCTCCCCTACGTTTGGGAATATCGCTGGCCAAGATCAATTCCTCGTACTAACACGTTCAGATCTCAACGGTATAAACCCAGAAGATGGCAAGGTTTTGTGGAAACGGCCCATAAAGGCATACAGGGGAATGAACATTCTCACCCCGATGATCTTCAAGGATGGAATTTACACTAGTACCTATCGTGTCGGATCTTCCTACATTCAAATCGCTCAAAAAAACAACAAATGGAAAACCGAAGAAAAATGGACCAGCAAGGCGAGAGGCTACATGTGCAGTCCTGTATTATATGACGGAAAGGCGTATCTGCATCTACAAAACCAGCGGTTTGCCTGTTTTGACCTCGAAACCGGTGGTGAACAATGGGTCAGCAGCAAGAGTTTTGGCAAATACATGAGTCTAGTCATTAACGGTGACAAGATACTTGCCCTGGATCAAAAAGGCATTCTTTACCTGATTCAAGCTGACCCCAAAAAACTGAAGATCCTATCCGAACGCCGTTTACCCAAAGGTGAGTCATGGGCCCATCTCGGAGTTGAAGGCCGGACGCTGTTGGTCAGAAGTCTAAACCAGCTTCATGTGTTCGATTGGAGGAACTGACCGATCGCTTTTAGCCAATGGAATTGAACTCTCTGCCCTCTCGAAAGGCCAAGAGTTGATCGGCTGAATCACAGCAAACTCCATTATACCTCCCGAAATCCAAGTGAATGTAACTCCTTTTGTAAGTTAATGGACCAATTCGAGGAATTGTATCGGTTGACTCCACGCGCACCAACTCCGACTATCGGGGGGAGGGGATTTTGCAGGTGCTGTAACATTTCTTTGTGCAAACTCGAATAGACTGCAGCTCATCATTCGATGGATTTAGATCGTTAAGAACTACATGTGAGAGCGCTTGGCAATGGATGAATGCCTTATATTGGAATAATTATGGCGGAATTTAGGGTGCTAAAATGAAGTTTGAATTAAAATCTGTCATTCGCTGGTTTGATTCAGGTTATCATCCCACAGAATATGACAACGCTGAAGACCAGGTTGATCTTGCGCGCTGCATCTCCATGATCATATTGCACATCGGCTGCTTTGGAGTGATCTGGGTGGGTTGGAGTTGGTTTGCCGTATCGCTTGCGGTTGTGCTTTACTTCACCCGCATGTTTGCCATCACAGGATTCCTGCACCGCTATTTCTCACATCGTACCTTCAAGGCAAACCGCTTAATGCAATTCATCTTTGCAGTTCTGGCCTCCACAGCTGTGCAGCGTGGCCCGTTGTGGTGGGCATCACATCATCGCAAACATCACCAGGAGTCCGACACCGAAAACGATGTACATTCGCCACACGCGGACGGTTTCCTCTGGTCGCACATTGGCTGGATCACAAGCACAAAGAATTTTTCGACGGATAACAAAAGGGTAAGGGATTTTGCCAGATACCCTGAATTGGTATTCCTTGATCGCTTTGATGTTTTGGTTCCTTTGCTTATGGCCGGCGGGTTGTATTTCATGGGTGAGTGGGCAGGAATGACTTGGCCCAGCCTGGCTACCACAGGTCCACAACTTTTGGTCTGGGGCTTCTTCGTCAGCACTACAATCCTGTTTCACGGAACCTCAACCATCAACTCAATGGCACATATTTTCGGAAATCAACGTTTCAATACCGGAGACAAGAGCAAAAACAATTTCTGGCTGGCGCTCATAACCCTTGGTGAGGGCTGGCACAACAACCACCACTATTATATGCATTCGGCGAGGCAAGGATTTTATTGGTGGGAGATCGATCCAACCTACTATGGACTAAGACTCATGTCATGGCTTGGAATGATCCATGATTTGAAGCCTGTGCCACAACGTGTCCTAGAACAAGGCAGGAACAAGTAACCTGCCAATGAAGCAACGCGTGGCAATAGTCGGCACGGGTATTTCCGGAATGGCGTGCGCCTATTTTCTACACAAGCGCTTTGAGCTGATTCTTTTTGAGCAAAACAGTCATATTGGCGGGCACTCACTGACGGTCGATGCCCTGGAAGGCTCAAAAAAAATCCCCATCGATATGGGGTTTATGGTTTTCAACCAAAAGACATACCCCAATTTAACTCGTTTATTTGATGAATTGGATGTGCCCGTGAAGGATTCAAAAATGTCTTTCAGCGTCCAGCATCTTCTCCTCGGTCTGGAATACTGCGGAACAAGCTTGAATCATCTCTTTGCCCAAAGGAAAAATCTATTCAGCCCAAGATTCTGGAAAATGGTGCTTCAGATAAATCGTTTCAACAAGGAAAGCGCGCTAGCACTTCAAACTAAAGAATACGATTCACTAACCATTGAAGAATACGTGAAACTTAGGGGATACGGGAATGACTTTTTGCGTCTATATATCATACCCATGAGTTCAGCTGTCTGGTCTACCCCGCCGGAATTGATGTTAAAATTTCCGGTCACCAGCCTACTGCGATTCTTTCATAATCACGGATTTCTGGGCCTGCACACACAGCACCAGTGGCAAACCCTAGAGGGAGGCTCAAGGGAATACATCAACCGGCTGACTGCACCATTCAAGAACCGTATTCGCATCACTGATCCGGTGACACGAGTAACCCGGAAAAACAACAAGGCAACGGTACACACCAAAAATGGTCAAACAGAAACCTTCGACAAGGTTATCATGGCCAGTCATGCCGACCAGTCGTTGCGACTTTTGAGTCAACCTTCGGAGCAGGAATCACGCATTCTGGGTAAGTTCCGCTACCAAAAAAATATCGGAACACTCCACACCGATCCGGGTCTAATGCCCAAGAACCAGCTATGCTGGGCCTCATGGAATTATCGCATCAAGCAAGACCAGTTTGGCAAGTCGCACCCCTGCACCATCTATTGGATGAATTCGTTGCAGAAAGTCTCGAAGAGGGAAAATTATTTTGTGAGCATCAATGGTGAGGATGAAATTAATGAGCAAAAAATCATCAAACAGGTGGAATTAGAGCACCCCATTTTCGATCGTGACGCAATCGAATCCCAAGCCAAATTGAAGGATCTGAATCGGCATTGCCCAGACCAGTCGGTGTATTTTTGCGGTAGCTACTTCAAATATGGCTTCCATGAGGATGCCCTTACCTCCGCCATCGATCTATGCACCACCCTTATCGGTAGACCACCATGGAGTTGACTTCTCGGATTTATGAGTGCCGAGTGATGCATCATCGCACCAGCCCGAAGGAGCATCGTTTTGTTCACCGTATTTTCATGTTTTGCATAGATCTTGACGAACTGAATCCTCTTTGCAAACACCTCTCTTTTCTCGGGCACAATCGGTTCAATCTCTATTCTTTTTACGACATTGATCACTTACAGAAGAATGATCGCAGTACTAAGGATAAGGTTCTTGATTACATTCGGGAAAACGGCGTTAAAGCAGAAGATCACTTCAAGGTCCAGCTGGTCACCTTGCCTCGAATAATGGGCTATGTTTTCAACCCGGTTTCATTTTATTTTGTTTACAATAACGAACGGCAGCCCGTTTGCGCCATCGCAGAAGTCGGCAATACTTACCATGAAATGAAACCTTATTTATTGACCGTTCAGCAGGGTGAACGATTTCGACTTCGTGTGCCTAAGCATTTTTATGTATCCCCATTCTCCCGTCTTGACCTTGACTTTGACTTCAGTCTCGCAATTCCTGGAGACCAGCTAAATGTCCATATCAACGAATACGAGGGTAAAAACAGAATTTTAACCAGTTCGGTTACGGGTGATACCCAATCCATCACCAATGGAAAATTGATCTGGTATACGATCAAATATCCGTTGCTGACCCTCAGGGTCATTGCACTCATCCACTGGAATGCGCTTCTGCTTTACCTGAAGGGTATCAAGCATCACCCCAAGGCGGACAACCCGAAACTCCAGCGGAAACTTTGCCGCACCTCCAAGACAAACAATCAATCCGTATGAAACTGATATCAAAAAACAATGAGCATGCTAGTAGCCAGGGCGTCTCTGGCACCAAAATTGCATCCTGTTATGAGCGAATGTGCCGTCGCTTGGTTTTGAAGTCTTTGAAAAAAATGAAGGCAGGACGACTCATATTGTTCCTGCCTGAAGGAGGGGAAAAGGAATATGGAAAAGGTGCCAATTTGGAACCGGCAGTAATCAGGGTGCAATCAAACCGTTTTTTTTCTAAATGTGTCCTTCATGGTGATATTGGGCTGGGAGAGTCGTATGTGGATGGAGATTGGGAAACCGATGATATATCGGCAGTCATTTCGTGGTTCATCCTCAATCTCCAGCAGTCTCCCTCCATGTCTGGATCCAAGACACGATCCCTATTTATGAACTGCCTTGGGATTGTAAATCGAATCGGGCATCGACTACGTCCCAACAGCCTTAAAACAAGCCGGCGAAATATTCACGAGCATTACGACCTGGGTAATGAGTTTTACAAACTCTTTCTGGATGAAACGATGACATACTCGTGCGGATATTTTGGCTCTAAAATGAGGAGCTTGAGCGAAGCCCAAACCGCCAAGTACGAACTGCTTTGCCAAAAGTTAAAGATTAGTGAAAAGGACCATGTCCTGGAAATTGGATGCGGATGGGGCGGATTTGCTGAACATGCATCAAGAAAATATGGATGTCGAATCACGGGGATCACGATTTCCGAAAAACAGCTTAGATTTGCTGAAAAAAGAATCGCTGAAGCCGGCCTTTCCGAAAAGGTTGAGATCCTGTTCAAGGATTACCGATTGGTTAAAGGTAGCTTTGACAAGATTGTGTCCATTGAGATGCTTGAAGCCGTAGGAGATGTGTATCTGGAAGAATACTTTGGGCAATGCAACCGGCTCCTAAAGCAGGATGGTATCCTTGGACTGCAAATAATCACTTGCCCTGATTCACGCTATGATGAATTGCGTACAGGAACCGACTGGATACAAAAACACATCTTTCCGGGTTCGCTATTGCTGGCGCAACATCGCATTACCGAGGCTATGAAAAACACAGGGGAGCTGTTTCTTCATTCCTGGGAGGAGTTCAGCCAGTCCTACGTTCAAACCCTTAAGATATGGCACGAGAGGTTTAATGATTCGCTGGAGGATGTGCAAAAACAGGGGTTTGGCGAGGAGTTCATCCGCAAATGGAATTACTACCTCTGCTACTGCCATGCCGGTTTCAGCATGCGCAATATAGGGGTTGTGCAGGCTATTTACACCAGGCCCAACAATCTGGCCCTAAAGAATTAGCTATTCATGAAGAAACCCCTAATTGCCTTCTTTGTCACCGTATCTATCTCCTTGGTCATTGTCCTTTGCTGGGCGGGAAGCCACCAAAGCCTTTGGGATTACCTGAGTCACCATGGGCGGAACCCCTGGTATATTGCCACAATTCTAGATTGTTACTGGGGATTCCTTATTTTCTACCTGTGGGTCATTTACAAAGAAGACTCCTGGCTTACCCGAATTCCATGGCTGGTTGGAATTATATGTCTTGGCAATATTGCCGTTGCAACCTACGCAATGACCAAGATCCTCAAGCTACCGGACAACGCTTCATTTGAGGATTTCCTCCTGAAGCAGAACTTTTCATCATCCGACCCCATCTAGGTGGATTCCGTCATAAAACAATTACTTATGGGGTGGGGTGGCATTGTTTTGATTATGACAATGACCTATGTGCTTGGGCGAAAAATACAAAACTATGGCATTGTGGATGTCGTTTGGGCCGCGGGTTTCGCAATTCTGGCAATTTTTTTTGCCCTAACAGGGGAGGGAAATGAATTTCGTCGTTCAGTCTTGGCGATTATTGTGTGTCTGTGGTCGGGGAGGTTGACCTTTCACTTATTTGCCCGATGCAAGGCCCATCATCCAGTTGAAGACAGGCGATACACGGCCCTGCGGGAACACTGGGGCCACCAAGCCCACTGGAAAATGCTCGTCTTCTTTCAACTGCAGGGCCTTGCGATCATTCTCCTCGCAGTTATTATTGCGATTCCAACCTCAAACGACACCGCTCAACCGCACCTTCTTGAAATTATCGGGCTGACAGTTGTTATCATCTCGATCCTGGGGGAATCACAGGCAGACCGCCAATTGTCCCGCTTTAAACGAGATACGGGGCCTGGGGAAGTCTGTGAAATTGGCCTTTGGCGATACTCTAGGCATCCAAATTATTTTTTTGAATGGCTCGTGTGGGTTGGGCTTTTCATTTTTTCCTGCGCTTCTGGAGGTTGGTGGACGATCTATTGCCCACTGTTGATGCTCTTCTTGCTGTTGCGCGTGACAGGTGTACCACCAAGCGAAGCGCAGTCATTGAAATCCAAGGGAGCCGCATATGAGCGTTATATGGAAACTACCTCCTGTTTCTTTCCGCTACCAAGAAAAAGCACTACCACATGATTGATCTACTACTTGCAAAGAATCTGGTTCCTGATTTCATGATTCGCCGAGGTATTCGAACGTTGAACCACAAAAGGCTTCAATCGGAAGAGGAGAAACTCAAGCTGGGCTCAAAGGGGAAACTAATCGAAGAGCTCAAACAAATGCCGGTAGCCGTTGAGACCAAGGCTGCCAATAATCAGCACTACGAGGTTCCCCCGGAATTCTTCAAGCTCTGCCTTGGTAGCCATCTTAAGTATAGCTGCTGCTACTGGCCCGAAGGAACGGTCAGCCTTGACGAGGCGGAGGCGCGGATGCTTGAGCTAACTTGCAAGCGTGCCGATCTCGAGGACGGCCAGGACATACTTGAGTTGGGATGCGGTTGGGGTGGCATCAGCCTTTGGATGGCCAGTCATTATCCCAAGGCCAGAATCGTTTCCGTGTCAAATTCTGCAAACCAAAGGGAATTCATTCTGGCCAGAGCCAAAGAACTGGGTCTCGATAACCTCGAGGTGCTAAAGTGCGATATGAACGATTTGAAAATTGAGCGGCAATACGATCGTGTAGTATCCGTAGAAATGTTCGAGCACATGAAGAATTACGAGGAACTGCTCGGCAGGATTCGCTCCTGGCTTAAGCCGGACGGAAAACTCTTTGTTCATATTTTCTCTCACAAGGAGTATGCCTATCATTTTGAGACTGATGGAGGTTCCAACTGGCTCGGTCGGCATTTCTTTACCGGCGGCATCATGCCCAGTGACGACCTGCTGGGATTCTTTGATCGCGATCTGAGGATTAAGAAAAAATGGCAGATTAGTGGGACTCACTACCACAAAACCGCAGAAGCCTGGCTTGATAAAATGCAAAGGCATGAAACGGAGATCAAAGCCATTTTCACCCGCATCTACGGACCAAATCAAAAAACTAAATGGTGGGTATATTGGCGGGTTTTTTTTATGGCTTGCTCTGAATTATGGAAAACCAGCGGGGGCAATGAATGGATAGTAAGCCATTATCTTTTTGAACGGCAAAAAAAATGATGTGCAAGCACAAGGCTCTCATGTTTATGCCCGTGTGCGCGTTTCTGGTTACCTGGGTTGGTTGTACTCAATTCGTTGAATGGCGCGGTGGCGGAATACCGAAATTGGTGGTTCGAAAGTCGGGTCCTGATATATCAAGGCTAAATGAGCAAAGGCAATCCGACTCAGCCAGTGATAGTGTGTTAGAGCACCCTGAAGTGGCTCAGATACCCTATTGGACCACTTTTCGTGGCCCAGCCGGCGATGGGGTCTACTACGAACAACAAATTTTGACCGACTGGCCTAAGGGTGGTCCGAATGTACTTTGGCGCAAATTAATTGGCGGCGGGCATTCATCCTTTACCATTGCCAATGGCTTGGTCTTTACTATTGAGCAACAGGATGCCAACGAAATGATCTCCGCTTTCAACATCCAGGACGGCACTGTGAAATGGACCCATGAGTATTTCGCAAAGTTCGAAGAGTATTTTGGGGGTGTTGGGCCAAGATCGACACCGGTATGGAACAATGGGAGGTTGTTTTCCATGGGGGCAAAAGGCCACCTAAACTGCCTAGAGGCTAAGTCTGGAAAATTATTATGGAATAAAAATTTAATAAAAGAAAATAATGTTGAGATTCCTAACTGGGGTGTCTCGGGTTCTCCTTTTGTTTACCAGAACACAGTTGTTGTGGTCCCGGGTGGAAATTCCGACAACGCGATCGTGGCTCTGGACGTGAAGACTGGGAAAAAAGTGTGGAGTACATTTAATGGGACGCAAGTTTACAGCACTCCGGTCCTCTTGAATATTCTCGACAGTGAACAGCTCGTTGTTCCGCTTACGGACAAACTTATTTCCATAAACCCAGCCAATGGAAAACTTTATTGGTCACACCCCTGGAAAATTTTTGTAAACAACAGCAATATTTCGCAGCCAGTCCGTCTCAGCAACGATATTATCTTGATTTCAGCCGGCTACGGTACAGGGGCGGAGGCTTTTCGAGTCATACCAAATGGAGACTCCATGCGAACGTTGACGTTGTGGAAAAGCAAATCGCTGAAGACAAAATTCTCTAGCCCAATTTTTTGGAAGGGCTACCTATACGGTATGAATGAAAAACAACTCGTGTGCTTGGATGCCAACGATGGTTTCCTTAAATGGCGTGGAGCAAAATATGGCTATGGACAAATCATCGCCGCATCCGATCACTTAATCATTCTTCGCGACAGCGGCGACTTGGCGCTGGTGGAAATGAACCCGGACAGGTTTGTGGAGAAAGCAAACTTCAAAGCATTGAAAGGTGGTCGTACCTGGAATACCCCTGCACTGGCACACGGCCTGCTTTTCGTGCGCAACAGCTACGAGATGGCCTGTTTCGATCTTCGAACGAATTAAAGCTAAGCATACGTGCAGTAAAGTCTGGCAAGAATCCAAAATGAAACACCTCTTACTCACAACAATCGCAGCCGTGTTGGTGGTTGGATGTGGAACTACCCATCAAAGCGTAGTGCCAGCACCTCACACATACATCTCCATTCACCAAGCTGCAATGTATGGAAGCGCAATAACCGTCAACCAGCACTTGTCACTTGGCACAGATGTCAATGCGAAGGATGAGGAAGGAGGGACTCCGTTGCATTTTGCAACCGGGTGGGATCACAAGGAAATCGTCGAACTACTTATCGATGCTGGTGCGGATGTGAATGCGAAGGATGATATTGGCGATACACCACTAGATGTCGCCATCCAGTTGAAGCAAACCGAAATTGCTGAACTCCTCGGCGAACACGGGGGCAAGACCAGAAAGGAACTGAAAGCTGAAGGGAAATGAAACCAAGGATAAAACTTGCCGAGTCGATTACTCCAAACGGAGCCTGCATGGCTCTCTACGAACACGATGGGGCATTTTCGATTTCTTTAAATGGCAAGGAATTGATGCATTCAAAGGTCACAGCGTCAGAGAGGTTGCTTGGAAGAACAGGCGTCGATCAATTAAATAAAGACATTCCTACTCAGGTTCTCATCGGTGGACTTGGTCTTGGATTCACTTTGAAAAGTGTTTTGGAGTCCGGAAACTCCAAAATGAAAATCGAGTTGGCAGAATTGGTTCCAGAAGTGATAGAATGGAACCGAACTTATCTGAAAGAATTAAACGGTGTGCTGCTTGATGATCCTTGTGTTGACATTAAAGGGATGGACGTGACTGATCTAATTAAAAATGCTGAGCCTCGAACCTATGACGCCATATTGCTCGATGTGGATAATGGCCCCGTTGCAATGGTCGACGCAAATAATGAGCAACTTTACTCTACTTCGGGTATCCGCTTAATGTGCAGAGCTCTTAAAAAAGGTGGACGAATCGCAGTCTGGTCTGCGAGGCCCGACCTAAAATTTGAAAAGCGTTTAGGCAAGTTTTGCCGCAAGTTTCAGAGGGTTGCAGCGAAAGTTTATGATGGAGCAAAACGAGCTCGTCATGTGCTTTATATCCTAGATCCAAACTAGTTAGCCCGGGCCCAATCCCCTTCACCCGCTTCACTTTTCATGGTTAAAACCCTTTTTTCTCCGTGATCAAGTATTGTTTGGCGATCAAGTTGCCCAGTTCAATGATCCCGCCTGTATCGATGACGAGTTTCTTTTCCTGCGGCGGGAGATTGAAGGCCTTTATGTGAATGAGGTGCGGGTCGGCGGCAGCGATTGTTTCGACGTCTGAAACGACGTCTATTGAGTTGACACCTTTGTCATTGGTGGGGGGTTGCTGGCTAACGTACCACTTGAGTGAGGATTGGCCAAGATCCACTCGACTTTGATTGATGATCGATTGCAAGCGTTCTGCAGCCTGTTTTCTGTACGGATAAAAGGACATGTCGTTTTCAGCAAGGTGATAGAAAATACCTGTCAATTTCACTACTTGGCCTTCGGATTGTAGTTCGCTAATCGTCTCTTTAATGAAGTTAACGAATGCCGGATAAATATGGCGCGACTTGGCCAAACTGCCCTCCGGTGTCCAGTCGATGATCTGCGATCCGCTGTGGGTAAACTTCGCTATGACAATGTTTTCTTTGTTCTTGGCTTGGAGGGCTTGGGCAAAGCTGAGTTCCGGACCGAATGTGTCGTAAAAGCCAACAGGGCCAAGCGGCTCCCATGATTTCGATTTTCGGTACCCGCCTCCCAAACTGTATTTGTAGGCGATAGCTGGATTGTCTTTAAGGAGAGATAGATGCTTCTTTGAACTTCCAACTTCTTGAACAAAGGATCGTTCACCTTCCATGTTTCGGTGGCCTGCGAGGATGAATAATTTTACCTCGGTGCCTTTTTTATAAGGCCAAGTCTTCAGTGGACGAGCCTCGAGCGAGTGTTTTCCGATCGTTTTCAAATAAGCGTCAGCATAGTTCACGCCGTGTTCCAATTGCCCCAACGTGCCGTAGTGGTAATGCAGGCCAACAGGTTCGCCGATCTCAACTCCGATGTGGGCAGTCGGAATGTATTCGGCAAAAGGATCGGTTTTGGTGACTGCCCGTTGCCCCTCGCTGATGGCGTACATGCGGGGGCGAAGATCCATGCCCCAAATCGTCTTGGTGCAGAGTTCACCGATGTAGAATTTCAGCTTCGGGATGTTGAGGTCACGGCGCCATTTTGCGATGAAGTTCTGCAAATTCTTTCCGTAGTTGGCCATATAGCTTTCCTCGAACATATCGTTTTCTCCCTGATGCCATATGAACCCTTCAATTCGGTACTTGATGCCCTTTTGATCCAGCTTAGCCAGCGAGGATTTAACCAGATTAAGTGTCAACGGATACATCTTGAATCGGATCGGCTCGTCCGGATTCCAATCACCCCCCAAGTGAGTGCCTCCGGCCGCGCACTTGATGATTGCGATGGGGGCTTTGATGTTTCGGGAAACCTTTCGGGCAAAGCTTAGCTCTGGGCCGACGGTGTTATTGACCGGTTGAAGATCCACCCAACCGTTACTGTCGGTTTTATTTTCGCGACCGATGGAGTAAGAGAAACGGACATTTTCCTGAGACCTTTCCAAGCCAGCAAATGGCGGGTAACGCTTGATATCCTGAACCCTTGAATCGGAGCCCACCATGTTGGATTGCCCGGCAAAAATAAAAACGCGAACCGTTCGGTCATCGAAGAGTTCTTGCGCGAACAAAGAGCAGCCCAATGCCAGTGAAAATAAGAGCGTTAAGACGGAAAAGAGCCTGTGAGTCATGTTGAAATCGATCGCCAGTTTAGGTGTACAAGACACAGCATCAAGTTGCCGCCTTCCCTTGGCCAAGCGCTCGGCTTGGGGATCAGCCGTAAAGGCTCTCGATCGGCTGGCCGAGGCCATCTCGGGGGACGTAGAAGGGACGTTTCTCCACCTCGTAGGCCAGTTTGGGAGAGATCCCCATGGCCTTGTAAAGAGTGGCATGTAAATCCTCGATAACGACCGGATCCCTGACGGTCGAGCAGGGGCGCTCATCGGATGTCACACCGTGAAGGTGGCCTTTCTTGATGCCGCCGCCAAAGAGCAGCACGGAGCCGGCATCGGTGAAGTGCCGGTGCATGCCGTAGTGCTTCAACTCGTTGATAGTGTCCGGAACATTGACCTGGTCCTTGACCTTGTTACCCGGCTTGCCCTCAACAAGCATGTCACGGCTAAACTCGCTGGCGAGCACGATTAGGGTGCGATCGAGCAGGCCGCGCTCCTCAAGGTCGAGTACGAGCTGTGCGATGGGAGCGTCGATCTGGCGCTTCAGGTCGGTGAGGCGCGTGTGGCCGTTCTCGTGCGTGTCCCAGTTCAGGAACGGCACGTACTCGGTGGTCAACTCGATGAAGCGTGCACCGGCCTCGACTAGGCGACGGGCCAGCAGGCAGCCACGGCCGAACTGGCCGGTGTTGTACGTGTCGAGCACCTCCTTTTTCTCGAGCGACAAATCAAATGCCGTGGCTGCGGGCGAGGTCAGCAGGCGATGCGCGTTGTGGAGCGAGCGTAGGAGCGATTCTTTTTGATAGTCACTGCCGGTGAGGCCAATCTGACTTTGGTCCACCAATTTTTTGTATGCCTTGTAGCGGTTAGCAAAGCGCGACCGACTCATGCCAGACGGCGGCCGAACGGTGTTTAGCGCATGATCCGGATTGGCAATATGAAACGGCCCGTACTCGCTGCCGAGGAAGCCGGCTGAGTGGAATGCCTTGAGTTCCTCACCCTCTCCGACGTCGAGCCGCTGACCGATGTCAATGAACGCCGGCATGGCCGGGTCCCGCGGGCCAAGCGTGCGTGCAATCACCGCACCGATGTGCGGGGCGGCGACGGTCTGCGGCGGCGCGTAGCCGGTGTGCCATTGATACTGGTGACGCGAATGTAAAATGAACCCGAGGTCGCCGGCCTTGTAGGTACGTATGAGCGTGCCGCGATCCATCACTGAGCCGATTTTCTCTAGCCCTTTGGTCAGCTTAATGTGATCCACCGCCGTGTTAGTCGCCGGGAAGGTGCTAAGCACCTGATCCGGCGAGAGGCCCTTTTCAAATGGCGTGTAGCGCTTCGGATCGAACGTCTCAGTGTGGGCCATGCCGCCGCCCATCCAGAGGACGATCATAGCGTCGGCGGTGGGCTCTATTCTCTCCCCGGCCGACTTGGCCAGTATTTGGCGAGGGGCACCCGCGGCCAGAGCTCCGAGCGTGGCAACAGTGGTGGTCTTGAGGAAATCACGCCGATTCCGGCGGCCCTGTTGAGTCATACGTGAATGATCGCCCAAGCGCCCCGACTTGGCAAGTTTTGGCTGTGGTACAGTCGAAGGAGTGAGAAAGTAGAGGTTAGTTTAATTTGCTTGGCCAAGCAGCTCAGGCTTTCTCCTGGATGAGTTCGCGGCGGCCGCCGCCGAGGAGGCCGCCGCTGCCGCCGCGGACTGGCCGAGCAGCAGCGTCAGCACCAGGCCCGCGACCCGTTCATGGTGGCGGCGGCCCATGGTGAGAGCGGCAGAGACGATGACCGTCTTTGCGCTAATGTGCTCATTATTGATGCCTCTGATCCATGCTGGTCGACCTTGGCGAATCTTCTACTGGGTATTCCCCTACGACTGGGCCCGGGGCATATGGCCGGACGTCCGGTCTCCATTGGTCTGGGATCCGATCGCTATCACGACCTACCTAATTTCTAGCATACTTTTCGTATATACCGCATTGATTCCGGATCTGGCCATAATCCGTGACAGAAGTACCGGGTGGCGCAAGACGATCTACGGAGCACTCGCACTTGGTTGG
>ENA-UPTF01001410-UPTF01001410.1-marine-metagenome-genome-assembly--contig:-NODE-1410-length-15102-cov-8.363993_pt1 | contig 15102 bp, 19 predicted proteins | sample MGYA00238166_ERZ767019 | MGnify/ENA primary metagenome ERZ767019 (study PRJEB28930, sample SAMN06266391) | marine metagenome | isolation source: Sea water from 250 m depth | place: Atlantic Ocean...
AATGTCTTGAGCATGATAATGCATTATGCTGCATTGTTTCTGCATTTGACTATGCAGATTTCGTAGAAAGGAACGAGCATTATGTCTTCGAGTCAAATATTAGAAAACATCTTGGTGGAAAAGGATCAATTAACAAAGGAATTACAAAAACCCTAGAAGAAGATCCTCATAATTTCTTTGAATGGAATAATGGTATTACCATAACTGTAGATAATTACTCGATGAAAGATAACAAGATTAGCCTAAGTGGAGCACAAATTGTTAATGGTGCACAAACATCCAAAAGCATTCTTGATAGAAAAAAGAAGGCAAATAATCTAGATGCAGAAGTTTTGGTTACTATTATCAAAACCAAAGATGGGGACCATCAGAGAAATATCACAAAATACAGGAACTCCCAAAATGCAATTAAAGGTAAAGACTATGTTTCGTTGGAGGATTATCATATAGCAATACACTCAATGTTACAAAGGATGGGCTATTTCTATGAACATCAACAGGGTTCTTGGCTAAATCTTCCATCTTCGGAAAAAGCTAAATTCAATGGTGATGAAATTTACAACAAATATCTATCAAATAAAAAAGAAAAATGCAGAATCAAAGATGATACAGCGATTGCCTCAATGGTTTCATATTTTGAACAGAAACCAAATGACGTGTATGGTGGCATAAGCAAATATCTTCCCAAGGGAGCAAAATATGAAACTGTATTTGATGATGAACTAGAATGTGACTATAGATACTTCCTATTTCCACACTTAATTCGTGAATATGCCAAAAATGAATTGGGATATGACAGAAGTAATACTCAAAATAGATACAAGAAATATGCACAGAATCTTTTTGTTGCAGTCACTGCAAGAATAATTCACAAAAACATTTTAGGAAAAGATGATGATTTTAAGAAGGATATTTCTGAATTAGAAAAGATGATTCAAAATATTGGATTGTTCACAAAAATTCTAAAAACTACCGACAAGGTTGTAACAAAATTCCTTGAAGATTCTAAGGTTGAAGAAAAGATAGATGAGGCTAATACTGCTCACAACTTTTTTTCAAATCAGGTCTATGGCAAATCCATGTTAGAAGTAATAGATTCAAAAATTAGGCAAGAGCAAGAAGAGATAGATTATATCAAAAAAACAATTTCTGGTATATAATCAAACAATCCTCAAGAATGGCAGACGTCCAGCCAAGAAACTTCTTGCAGGAGGTTTACAATGGCCAGACATTCTACCGTTGATTTATAAAAAAAACTTCTATATAACAAAATATGGTTTTTATAACAAATCAAAAGTGATGATGTGTATGAACCCTGAAAAATGTGCGTTATGTGATGATGAAATTGAACATCCATACTTGCCTATGGAAGAATGGAAAATAGATGGACGTTTGTGTGGCAAATGTTACTCAAAAAAACTAGAAGAGTTCTATCCTGGCGATCATGTAAGAGTAGATCTTTCAGAGAAATAGTCGCTTCTATTTCTTCTCAGTGTATTTATTAACAGAAAAACAATTCCACGCCAGTACGTCGTCCTTTACTTCAGCCTCTGTAAGAAATTTAATGTCAGAAACAGTTTTTTTCTTTTTTAGCAAGTTTACTTGAAAGGTTTCAAATTTTTCACAATCGCAGTCCTCAAAAAGACAACTGTCATCGTCTTTCCCCTCTTCATGGTCCTCCTTGATATGACCACAGTTACATTTTGCATCATCTTTGACATCTTTTTTGTATTTTATGACATAAGTGCCTAGTCGCAGATATGCAGTGCCTTCATGTCCTTTTTTAAAGCGATCAAAGTGAGGAGACTTTGGAAGAACTTTGAAAATAGCTCTATTGTTTTTGGGATTACGAGATTCCGCTCCCATTATGAACCAGTAATTATCGCCTGTTTCTACGAATCTAATTTTAATAGAATGATCGTTCCACCAATGCATCGTATCCATCCAAAATTTCCGCGCTACTTTGAGATCAGAAAATAGTGGTACCACGTTCATGCGTATTTCATAATAGCGATAAGCGACGCCAAGAAAAGTATCAAACCATGGGATTGGCGAATCTGAAGACATATTACGAAATCAAATTAATATTATATGTACTTGATTACTTTAGAAGTTATACTCTTATATCCGAGTAATTTTCAATTATTTTAATGGTAGTTTACCGAACCAGCATGCAAATTGTAGCCGATCTTTTAGTCGCTACAGATCAATGCGGACAAGAAGGAATCAAAACTACCTCGTTACTTTCAAAGGCTAATCTTTCACATTCAAGATTAGAAAAATTTGTTAGTAATTTAACTGGAGCAGGACTTGTCAACAAAATTGAATACGATGGAAGGAATGTATTCGTTATTACCCCAAAAGGTAAGCAGTATCTTGAACAGTACCAAAAATTTTCTGATGTAGCAGAATCTTTTGGTTTAGAAATGTAAAAATTATTTCTTAAATTTTCTTCTTCTCTCTCTATTAGCTTGTTGTCTGGCTTTCTTTCCTTTGTAGCCATTGTACATAATAACTACAATTATACCACCAATAGACGCATAAAATAATAGATACAATGGTTGATCCCTAAGTTCTCCTGTGTCTGGTTGTACAAATGCTATTGGTATTCCAACCAACAGAAAACCCAAAACAACCATCATAGCCTTATCCATGAGAGTGTGTTGTTGTAAAGCCATATATCTTTTTGATGTTTATCATGTTACATTGTCAAAAATTCTGGAAATCATTGGATTCGCTTTGATTGGTGGAACAATTTACTCGTTTCTTGGAATGACAGAATCAGAGTTACGATGGCCAGTATTTTGGTCGTGTGCTGGAGGAGCGCTGGCAATCATAGTATATAGAAACTATATGAGGAGAAGAAAAAAAAATACGTAGATACTACATCACAAAACAACAGACAAACTACGCATCGACAGATCTATTAAGGAGCATTTTAGGGTAATGGAAGGGGAGTATGACAGAACAAACTGAATGGTGGAAGGGATTAGGAGAAGAACTTGAAACAGACATAGAAACCCTAACTGATAAAACTGAAAACTCTTAAAATTATTTTAAAAAAATGTAATTGAAAAACATTATTAATTTTTATAAAAGCCTCGAGCGAGATTCGATCTCGCGACCTAACGCTTACGAGGCGTTCGCTCTACCAGGCTGAGCTATCGAGGCACGAAACGATTCTTGTCAGAGTTTATAAAAAGCCTTTCTGGGTGTGATACTGTGAAAATATCCATCTCTGGCATTAGGGGTATTTTTGGAAAGGACCTTATGTTAAATGATGTCTTGAAATTTTCAAATAATTTTTCTGTTCTGATAAAATCAAAAAAATGTGTTATCGGAACTGATACTAGACTGTCAAGAAATATTATTGCAGAAACTGTAAAAGCTGGACTTATGCAGTGTGGGGTTGACATCTATAACTTGGGTGTTGCACCTACACCAGTTGTATTTAGGGAATCACGGAAATATGGAGCAGGGATAATCGTTACATCATCACATAATCCTCCAGAATGGAATGGCTTGAAGATGCTCATTGAGGGAAAGGGAATAAATCAAGAACATCTTGATCTTATTACAAATGAACAAGTAACTAGCAAATCAAAGATTGGACTGGAAAATAACATTACTTCTGCTTACGTTGATGAGGCGGCAAAAATTATTGGGAAAATATCCGGTAGTCCCAAAGTTATTGTGGATGTCGGTGGCGGTTCTGCAAAAAATATTGCTTCATCATTGCTACAAAAAATTGGATGTAATGTAATTACAATTAATAATGATCTTGAAAAAAGTTCCAGAGGACCTGATCCAACATCAGACCCATTAGATGAACTGGTATCGAAATCTAAAGATGGTGATATAGGATTTGCATTTGATTTGGATGCTGATCGGCTTGTTGTAGCCATGAATGGAAAAAAACTAAGTAGTGATGTTACTCTAGGTTTGGGCGTAGCAAAAGCATTTGAATTGGGATGTAAAAAATTTGTTTTAAGCTTGGACACAAGTGTATCAATTGAGAAGTACATAAAAAAGAGAGGTGGAACTGTTTCCCGTTCTAAAGTTGGTGAAGTCAATGTAATTGAAAAAATTGTTGAGACACAATCCTGTGCAGGAGGGGAAGGAAGCAGTGGAGGATTTATTTTCCCTGATTTCAATTATTGCCGTGACGGAATTTTAACAAGTGGTTTAATTTCAGCCTTAATAGGAAAAGATGAATTTCATGATGTTCTAAATTTGATGGAAAAATACCATCAAATACGAGAAAAAGTAGAAGTTGATTTGGAATATCAGGAAAAAATACTGAAAAACTTATTTGATATCTTGAAAGAAAAATATACAAATTTACAAACTCTGGATGGTGTTAAAGTGATAGTTGATGAAGATAGTTGGTTCTTAATAAGAAAGTCAAATACAGAAAATATTGTTCGAATATCAACAGAATCTAACAGTTTGGAGAATACTAGAAATATTCATCTACAAATAAAAGATCTAGTTAAACAAAGTTATGAGCAGATTAAATGAAAAAAAGATAATTGAAATCTTTCAGAACAGGCTAGGTAACAAGGGTTTTGTTCCGGAAGATGTTGAATTTTTCAAAATTGGAAAAAAATATCATGTTTTAAAAGTTGATACTTTAGTTGAAAGCACTGACGTTCCACCTAGAATGAAGCTGGAAGATGTAGCAAGGAAAAGTATAGTTTCATGTATTAGTGATTTTGCAGCAAAAGGGGTAAAGCCCATTTTTGGTATTGTATCATTAACCATTCCTAAGAAATATTCAAAACCTAAGATAGAAAGTTTAGCAAAAGGGTTTTACAAAGCAAGAAAGGAGTTTCACATAAAAATATTGGGTGGAGACACAAACGAAGGAAAAGAGCTTGTCATAAATTTCTCTTTATTTGGTATCTCAGAAAAAATCGTAAGAAGAAATGGTGCAAAAATAAATGACGTAATAATTACATCTGGACCATTTGGATACGCTTCAGCTGGTCTTAACATCTTACTAAATAATAAAAAATATTCAAAGAAATTTGGAAGTAGAGCAAAAGGAGTAGTCTTTAATCCGAGACCAAGATTGGAATTTGGGCTAAAAAACAGAAATTACTTTTCATCTTCCATGGATTCTAGTGATGGATTGTCTACGACGCTAATTCAGATGTCAAATCAAAGCAAAAAAAGATTTGTTATTAATGAATTGCCCACGGAGAGAGATGTTTTTGATTTCGCCAATTCAAGCAATCTGGATGCAAATGATTTGATCTTTAATGGTGGAGAAGAGTATGAAATTGTAGCAACAGTAAGCCCATCTAATTTAAAAAAGATCAAAAAATATGCAAAAAGAAACCGGATTAAATTATACGAAATTGGTTATGTTATGAAAGGTAAAGGAGTGTTTTTCCAAAAAAATGGCAAATTAATCAGTATTAAAGACGAAGGATGGCACCATTTTCAAAAATCCCGATAATAAATCACTGTGAATATGTTTTTTAAACCCGTAAGTTGTGAGTAGGCATTGTCTGAAACAGAGGCTGTTGTAGAAAAACAAGAAGAGATTGAGGATGTAAAATCTGAATCTTCAGCTGATTTTGATGAATCTGCTCAAAAATCTGAAGCAGTTGCTGAAACTGTAGAAGACACAAAAACAGAATCCAAAAAGGAAGCTAAAGAAAAATGGGGAATTGCACACATTTACAGCAGTTATAACAACACGATTATTCATATCACTGATCTTACTGGTGGTGAAACAGCAGCTATAAGCTCTGGTGGCTGTCATGTAAATGCCGATAGATACGAGTCATCTCCATTTGCAGCAATGAAAGCAGCCAATGCCGTAGTAGAAACCGCTAGGACAAAAGGTTTTACAGGTTTGCACATAAAAGTGAGAGCGGTAGGCGGTGTTGGTTCTAGAGTTCCAGGACCAGGTGCCCAAGCATCAATTAGAGCACTAGCTAGAGGTGGATTTAAAATTGGACGGATTGATGATGTTACGCCAATTCCACATGATACCACAAGGAAGAAAGGCGGTAAGCGTGGACGAAGAGTTTAGTCTTTTGTCAGCTTCACTTTAACGTTACAACCACGTGATTCAAAATAACGGAATAGAAAGTTTGCAAATTTTTCATCCTGCTTATCACCCTTAGATCTTTTAATCAGGTCCGTAAACTTATCTTGAATTCCAAAATATAGTTCCTGATCTATAAATATTGAAAAAAATGTCCATCCAAAACGTGAAACTGGTTCTCCAAACTTGAATCCTTTATCAACATTGCAAAGAGCCGCAACCTTGTTCATTGCAAGATCTATCAGTTGCAAATCTTTATCATATTTGGTTGTACTTAATTCAAAAACCGGCATCTAATCACTTTTTGTCGAAGGCGATTTTGCTCTTAGTTTATCAGAAATAGAGACAAACTTACCGTCCTTTTCAACACTGATTTTAGTTTTCATTCTTACATTGATTCCTATACTTCTGAATAATGCAAAAAGTTGTCCTCCGTCTAGGACTTCTTTGATGTCGCCAGATGAGATTAACTCAGCAAGTTTTTGTATAACAATTTGAGTTTCCTTTGGAAATTGGTATTCAGCGTTTTGTAGCACTTCCAAACCCCTGTAACCCAAGCGCTTGACAACAATCTCACGGTGAGTTGGTTGGTTTTTTTTCTCTTCTTCTTGTGAAGATTGTAGTTCCTTTTGTTGCTTTTGAGAAGAAAGGTTTTTTTCCATTTCAGCTAATCGTTTAGCCTTAAGCTTTTCTAGCTCGTTATCTTCCTGGCTCATCCTTTGATTACACCTATAGGGACTAATTTTGCAACCTTTGTAGCAATTCCAAGTTCGTGTGAAACATTAACCACTGCATCAACATCCTTGTATGCTTGTGGTGTTTCCTCTACTACACCATCACGCGTTAACGATTTTAGAAAAATTCCTTTATCATTAAGAGATTTTTTAACTTCAGATTCAGTGAAATCTCTCCTTGCTTTTGTGCGAGACATCATTCTACCTGCACCGTGTGCGGTGGAACCAAAAGTTGTATTCATGGAGTTTTCTTGCCCTAAAAGTATCCAACTTCCTGTTCCCATAGAACCAGGTACTAAAACCGGTTGACCAAGCTCACGATACTTTGAAGGTACATCATCCATATTTGCAGGAAATGCTCTGGTAGCTCCCTTCCTATGGACCACAACTGACTTTAACTTTCCATCAATTTTGTGTTTTTCTACTTTTGCTATGTTATGTGCCACATCATAAACAAGTTTCATATCTAAATCAGACTCTGATTGTTTGAAAACTCTTTCGAAAGATTTTCTCGTCCAATGAGAAATCATTTGTCTATTACTCCAAGCAAAATTTAGTGCCGCAAACATTGCAGTCCTATATGATTCACCTTCTTCCGATTTGTTTGGAACGCATGCAAGCTCTCTGTCTGCCAGGTGAATGTCGTATTTCTTTTGTGCCTGTTCTGAAATTCTAAGATAATCACTACACACTTGATGGCCAAATCCTCGTGAACCACAGTGAATCAATATGGTGATGCTATCTTTCTCAATTCCCATTGCCTTTGCCGCCTTTTCATCATGAATCTCTGCAACTTTTTGTACTTCAAGAAAATGATTTCCTGACCCAAGACTACCCAACTGTGGTGCGCCTCTTTTTCTAGCACGCTCAGAAACCTTGTTAGGATCAGCGTTTGCTATCTGTCCACTTTCTTCACACACATCTGCGTCATCACTTGTACCATATCCATGATCAATTGCCCAAGTTACTCCCCTAACCAAAACTTCATCTAGCTCTGATGGATTTAGCCGAATAGCTCCTTTAGATCCAACACCTGAAGGAATTGATTTGAAAAGATCATTAACAAGATCTTTGAGCTTGGGTCTAACGTCACCTTCTGTTAAATTAGTTCTAAGAAGTCTAACGCCACAATTGATATCATAACCTACACCACCTGGACTGATCATTCCCTCTTCTGCATCCATGGCAGCAACTCCTCCAACAGGAAATCCATAGCCTTCATGACCGTCAGGTAACACTATTGCATGTTCTTGAATTCCGGGAAGGGTAGATACGTTTACAGCTTGTTTGATTGTTCTGTCAGTCATCATTTTGTCTAATAGCTTTTCGTCTGCATAAATTGTGACAGGTACTTTCATTCCCTTGGAAGAATCAGCGTCTATCTGATATCTCATATTCCCAATTTTTTTAGGTGTAAGACCAGACATGTAAATTTGAACCATCGTTTGATAATTTAAATCATAATTAGATTAAAATGAAATGAAATTATTGAAGAGTTATGAAAACTGCTATAGTTTTAGGAGGCTCAAGAGGAATTGGAAAAGCAATTGCTGATTCTCTAAAATCAATTGGCTGTGATGTAATCGCTACGTCAAAAAACGAATTGGATACATCAAGTTTAGAAAGCGTTTCAAGTTTTGCCGAAAAACATAATCAAGTTGATATTTTAGTTCTAAATACAGGAGGACCTGAGCCAAAAGAATTTTTTTCTGTAACTGAAAATGATTGGAACCGTTATCACAACCAACTGTTTCTAGGTTTTTGTTTGCTCTTACAAAAGATCAAGATCAATGATAGTGGGTACATATTTCTTATATCTTCTAATGTGATAAAGGAACCAAATCCAAAGTTAGTCATTTCAAGCGCTTATCGTTCCGCTTTTTCTAGTGTGTTTAAAATTCTTAGCAAAGAATTTGCAAGTAAACAAATCAGTTGCATCAACATAGCCCCAGGACCAATCAACACAGACAGAACTAAAGAATTGATTGATGATGTTGAAGCATTTGCTAAAACCCTCCCAATGAAAAGACTAGGAAAACCACAGGAAATTGGCGACTTTGTAAAGTCCATTGTTGAGCATGACATCAAATATCTTACTGGTGCAGTAATCAATTTTGACGGTGCAAACTCAAATTTTGTTTTCTAACAAGACATAGATTTATTTCCAGAACAAACTGACAGTAATTGTGTCCATTTTACCTATAGATACTGGTCGCTATGGTACAAAGGAAATGCTGGATATTTTTAAAGAACAGAAAAAGATTGATTATCAATTAGACATTGAAGCTGCTGCTGCATTATCACAAAGCGAAATTGGATTAATTTCTACTTCCATTGCAAAAGATATAGCCAAAGTATCAAAATCTGGTAAGATAACAGCTAAGAGAATAAAACAGCTGGAATCTAAAAGTGATCACGACACTGCTGCGTTGGTGGAAGCGTTAGCGGAAAAATGTAAGAAAGAATCAAGACCGTGGATTCATTATGGTTTGACATCGAATGACCTAGTAGATACAAGCAACTCAATGCAAATGAGAGATGCAATTAAGATTATTCAGCCAAAGGTTTCAAAACTATCATTACTACTTTCAAAAAATGCTGTAAAATACAAGAATATTCCTGCTGTTGGAAGAACACATGGCCAACATGCAAGTATTATTTCATTTGGATTAAAATTTGCAAACTGGGCTGCGGAAATGTCAACTCACCTTGAAAGATTAGACGAAATAAAGAAACGCGTTCTAATCTGCAAGACGATGGGAGTGGTTGGTACTGGATCCCTAATGGGAAAAAATGCCATAAGGGTGCAGGAGCGTGTAGCCAGAAAACTTGGACTTTATCCTGCAAAGGTAACTACACAGATCATTCCAAGAGAAAGATATGCCGAATACATATTTCAGATGGCGCTACTTGGAGCAACCTTAGAAAAGATTGCCGTGGAGATTAGGAATCTGCAGCGAACAGAGATTGCCGAAGTTTCAGAACATTTCAAGAAGGGTCAGATGGGAAGCAGTGCTGTACCTACAAAAAGAAACCCAATCAAAAGCGAAAGAATATCATCTTTATCAAAACTTCTAAGAAGTCAAATCAGTATATCGTTTGAGAACATTCCGCTATGGCATGAGAGAGACCTATCAAACTCTGCCAATGAAAGATTCACCCTTCCAATGACATCGATTCTGTTGGATGAGATGATAGAAACAATGACCAAAATAATTGAGAACCTTCAAGTAGATACAAAACGAGTACAGAAAAATCTTCACATAACAAAAGGACAAATCTTTGCCGAGTTTGTTTTGGAAGCACTGATCAAAAAGGGTGTGCCTAGATTCGAGGCATATAGAGATGTTCAAAGGGTTGCTTTTGACGCACATAAAAAAGGAATTGACTACCTTACTGCAATAAAAAATGACAAATTGACTTCATCCAACCTTTCGAATAAGGAGATAGAATCAATATTTGTAGCGGAAAAACACTTGGGAGCGTCACTTGCAATAATTGATAACGTGTATAGCCACGTAAAAGCAAACGCTAAGAAGTTTTCCTAGATTTTAACAGCGACTTGTGTATCTGAGAACCATACTGCAACGCCTTTTTCTGTTTTTGTGCAGCAACTTCTGGTACACCACAATCTATGGCTAGCTCACGAACGATGTGTTTTCGTTTCATGTCATCTGAACCGTGAATTTTTTCAGAAATTGGAATCTTTTTCGCATACTCTGTAAAATTTGGTAATAGGAAAGGCTGAATCATTCTAACATCAAACTCTGCAGTAACTTGATTGATTGCAACCATCATCTCTCCCTCGTTTTTTAATTTCTCAACCATCATCTTTGTAACTTCATCCTCTCCTGTTTCAATTGCCTCACGATACGAATTATACCCACAAAACAGCTCGTCAATCCCATTTGCAGTAACAACTGTCTTTAGATCATTCTTTTGCGCAAGTTCTGCAACATAGTAAAATGCAATGGAATTTTCATTCCAGGAAAGATTGTCTGTTTTGATTGTCTGGTTGATTTTCTGACTAACCTCCTTGAATTTTTCAGGATCAATTTCTGAAACGCTATGTTGAAAACTGAGTATCTGATTTACTTCCTTGGCAAAATTAATGTCGTGGGAATCTTGAAACCCAATTGTTAGGAGATGTATGTCATATCCCATATCTTTGACAAGTTTTGCCAGCAAAGTGCTGTCAACTCCGCCCGAAAATGCAACTCCAATCTTCTTATCTGTGACAGTGTTTTTTATTGCGTCCTGCATTTCAGTAAGTAATTGCTTATTCATAATTGCAATCAAGTAATCTAGATAATTTATTAATTAACCATACTATGCATCTGCATGGGATTAACAAAACTATCAGATGAGCAGATTCAAACAGCACTTCAAGATTTGGAAGGTTGGTCAGTAGTAGAAGGTAAACTACACAAAGAATTCCAATTTTCTGACTTTAATGAGGCATTTGGCTTTATGGCTAGGGCGTCCATGCACATTGAAAAGATGAACCACCATCCAGAATGGTTCAATGTATACAACAAGCTGGTTGTTGACTTGATGACGCATGACGCTTCAGGCATCACTGAAAACGATACTAAATTAGCAAATATTCTCAACTCGCTTTAGATATGGAACCAAAAATTCAGGAGAAAGTATGGGACCCCAAGATAGAATCAGATATTAGAAAAAAATGGGAGAATTCCAAACTTTATGAATTCCATGCTGACACTGATGGCTACACAATAGATACTCCTCCGCCATATCCTTCTGGCAGACCATGGCACATTGGAGCTGCAGCACACTATTCTCAAATTGATATGATTTCAAGAACTGCACGCATGAACGGGAAGAATGTTTACTTTCCAATTGGAATTGACCGAAATGGTTTGCCTGTTGAACTTTACACTGAAAAAAAACACGGCATAAGAATGCGGGAAACTGAAAGGGGAAAGTTTCTTGACCTGTGCAAGGACGCACTTGATGATCTTGAAGCCGAGATGATTCAGATTATGAAAAATCTAGGGCTCAGCTGTGACTTTGATAACTATTACAGAACAGACTCTGAAGAGTACCGAGCACTAACACAATCCACATTTATTGAACTATGGAAAAATGACTCAATTTATCTCGCAACAAGACCGAACAACTATGACTGGGTAACTGGAACAACAATAGCAGATGCAGAGATAGTCTACGAGGAACTCCCAACAAAACTAGTTCATATGAAATTCAAGACCGAAGATGGAAAGGATGTCATAATCGCAAGTACCAGACCTGAACTTCTGTGTGCTTGTAAAACCATAATTGTAAACCCAGAAGATGAAAGATATTCTAAACTGGTTGGTAAAAAAATTACTGTTCCAATATCAAATCAGGAAGTTGATATTCAAACACATCATTCTGCCCAGATGGAATTTGGTTCTGGAGCTGTAATGGTTTGTAGCTATGGTGACCAGAACGACGTTGCGCTGTTTCGAGAACTTAACCTGGAGGAGGTTGTTGCAATCGGGCAGGACGGAAGATTGACCGAAGCTGCAGGTGCTTATGCTGGTCTTAAACCAAAACAAGCACGAACAAAGATCATTGAAGACTTGGAAAGTGGTGGGTTTGTTGAAAAGATTGAGGAGATTTCTCATCGTACGCCAGTCTCGGAGCGAAGCAAGACTCCAATTGAAATAATTCCCATGGAGGAATATTACCTAAAACAAAAGGAATCAATAGGAAAGATGAAGGATTTGGGAACGCAAATCAAGTTTTACCCAGAGATGCACAGGCAAATTCTATCAAACTGGCTTGACTCGATTAAGATTGACTGGCCAATTTCTCGGAGACGATTCTACGGCACAGAGATTCCAATCTGGTATTGTAAAAAATGTTCAGAACCATACCTACCGGAGCCAGGAAAATATTATCGTCCGTGGAGTGAGCCATGCCCAGCAGAAAAATGTTCCAAGTGTGACTCTACCGAGTTTGTAGGCGAGGAGAGAACGTTTGATACCTGGATGGACTCCAGCGTTTCGCCATTATTCATTACAAAATTCAAAAAGGATGAGGAGTTTTTCAAAAGAACCTATCCCACGGGAGTGAGACCACAGGCAAAGGACATTGTCAGGACGTGGCTGTATTACACGCTTTTACGGTGTGAAAACCTTACTGGTGAAAAGCCGTGGTCCGAGGCTTGGATTATGGGATATGGTTTGGATGAGAAGGGAATGAAGATGTCAAAGAGTAAGGGAAATGCTCTGGATCCACTACCAATTATTGAAAAGTCTGGCGCTGACACCTTTAGGTTTTGGAGTGCCAGCGAAGTTAACCACGGCAATGACTTTAGATGTTCGGAGCAAAAGATTGAATCAACGAAAAAGTTTCTTACCAAGCTTTGGAATGTCTCAAGGTTTCTGTCCAGTTTTCCTGTAATCGAGTCGGCAGACCTGACTGATACCGACAAGTGGATCATTTCCGAACTGGACAAGCTGGTAAAGGAGTGCAAGTCTGGTTATGACCAGTATAATTTCTTCATTCCAGCCATAGCAGTTCGTGAGTTTACCTGGAATGTCTTTGCTGCACACTACATTGAGATGGCAAAGGCTCGGGCATACGGAATTGGATTTTCAGATACGGAACGAGACGGCGCAATTTTTACGCTACACAAAGTTTTGTCCACCCTGCTGAAGCTTTTGGCTCCAATTACTCCATACATTACAGACTTTCTTTGGCAGACACTCTACTCTGACAAGAGCATCCACACCGAACAGCAGGTAAAGGAGGAATCAAACGATGACTTGACCAAGCATACTCAGGCCATCAGCGAGTTTAACTCCAAGGTTTGGAATACGAAGAAGGAGAAGGGACTGTCACTGAAAGACTCGATAAAGATTGAGATTCCAAAGGAACTGGATATTTTCAAGAAAGACCTAGTTGCGATGCATAATTTGGGATAATTCTACTTTGATAGGTAGTAAATAGGGTGTAAAAAATGGCAGAAAATTAACTAGATTCTCTTTCTAGTTCTTTTACCTTCTCAAAACAAATCGTAGCTTCTTTTTCCAATCCCTTGTGTTTTAACAATTCAGCTTTGTTATACCATGCGTCAGAATAATCAGATTCTAGTTCTATTGCCTTATCATAGCACTGTATAGCTTCATCTAACTTCTCTATGTCGGTCAATACCACGCCCTTGTTATACCATATGAGTGAGTCATTAGGATCTAGTTCTATTGCCTTATCATAGCACTGTATGGCTTCTTGAAACAACTCCGTTTCCACAAAAAGATCTCCCTTGTTGAGGTAAATTTCTGCAGTCTCTATGATCTTCAACGCCTTGTCATAGTTTTCAATTGCCTCATCATATTCTCCATACTCTACACAAAGTAATCCCTCTTTTACCAGCGCCATTGCATCTTTCTCAGTTAATTCCATTTTAAATCCTGATGCATTTTAGCCAAATGTTCTTCTTTTGGGAGTTTGGTATTACCCTGAAAATGTGGTTGGACTACAGCTCCGCATATTTTACATTTTGAGTTTTCAAAATATTTTTCAACATCTTCAAGTTTCTTAGTCATTTTAATTCCTTACATTTGCATTTGTTACTAAGTTTCAATCCACATTTTTTACAATAATGTCTTTGTGTGTCAGTCATTTCCATTCATTTTTTCCTTATCATCAATATAAACTCGAAACATATTATTCACTTGTAGGCTTTGGGTTTCTCTCATATTTTAATTTCATAGATAATACGATCATTGTAAGAAACATTGCTGCTATGTTTACACCAATGATATAGACGTCATCCAGCGCTAACCCATATACTAACCACAGAACTGCACCAGCAAAAATTAAAATCATTAGGTATGATGATACATCACTCAATTTTTTGGTTCTATAGCCTTTTACAATTTGTGGGACCCATCCAGATAAAATTAAGATACCAGCTACAATACCAATAACACCTATGATTGTCTCATCTAGTTCTAACATATTTTAATTCCAAAAGAATTGATCTAAGCCTGTTTGTTTTGGTTTTCCTAAGATACTGTCAAAATCTAAATCCATTGATGATGTAATTTGGTCTAATGTACTTTGCATAAATTCCATATATTTTCCCGCATCAATTTCACTTTGCTTTGCTAGTTCCACAGGTTTAACCCCTGGCTTGTTTAAAATTTTAACATATGAAATTATGTCTCCTCTTTTTATCTCACGTATAGTTTGTAATTGTAATGCTGCACGTATGTGCTGTGGTATGGTTTTTGTATATTCATGTGGCGCCTTACTTGTCATTACATTAAAAGCAAGTTCTGTTAGTGGTAC
>ENA-UPTF01001412-UPTF01001412.1-marine-metagenome-genome-assembly--contig:-NODE-1412-length-15076-cov-3.549370_pt1 | contig 15076 bp, 20 predicted proteins | sample MGYA00238166_ERZ767019 | MGnify/ENA primary metagenome ERZ767019 (study PRJEB28930, sample SAMN06266391) | marine metagenome | isolation source: Sea water from 250 m depth | place: Atlantic Ocean...
TCCCGTGGTGGAATACGAATAATGCTAAAGCAGGAAGGAATACAGCAGTCTGATACAATAAGCTAGCCTTGGGTTGCTTTTTTCACGTGGATACATCTCAATGCGCCTGGCACATTGCCGGGACCTACCGCGATATCAACCGCCGGTATAACTATTTTCATACGGCTCTTTATATAATATGATGTGATGGAGCCGTATCGAATATTTGTGTAATGTTCAAGCATAATGACTCAATGAATAATGAATATTGCCCTTGTAGATCTTAATTTGCTAGTTGTCTTTGATGCAGTTATGAGAGAAAGACATGTTACTAGAGCGGCAAAAAGAATAGGAATGACGCAACCCGCTGTAAGTAATGCATTAAGTAGACTAAGACATATAGCAAAAGATGATTTATTTATTCGTTCACCTAATGGTGTTGCTCCAACTTCTCGAGCTCTAGAATTAGGACCGCCAATTCGTCAAGCAATCAATTTGGTTGAGAATGCATTTGATCCAACATCTTTTGATCCAAAAAATTCTTCAGATGATTTTAATATCGCAATTTCAAATTATACCGCTTCTATACTTTTTCCGAAATTAGCGGAAGCTTTAGAAAAAGAAGCTCCAAATATAGATGTTAGATCTAAGCAACTTGGAGATGTTGATTTATTAAAAGAACTGGAAGCAGCGAATATAGATTTTATAGTTGCTGGGCAACAATTACAAGAAACACAAAACTTTATATCCGAGCATTTATATGATGAAGACTTTGTTTGTGTTATGAGAAAAGGACATCCGTTGGCTAAAAAAAAACAGTTAACAATAAAAGAATTTTCACAAGCAAAACATTTGATGGTAGCTACCACTGGAAAAGCTTTTGGTTTTGTTGATTATCTTTTAGAAGCTAAAGGATTAAAAAGAAGAGTAGCAATGACAGTAAATCAATTTTTAGTAGCTCCTTCAATAATTAGACAATCAAATATGATATTAACAGTAAGTAAAAGAGTTGCTGAAAGGTTTACACTTGAAAGTGTAAAAATATTTCCTTTACCATTACCGACTAACCCATTGCGTTTAAAACTTATCTGGCATAAACGAGCTGATAGTAATCCAGGCCACCAATGGATGCGCAATAAAATTATCAATATTTGTAAAAACATATGATCTTACGATTTTTTTTCGATTTAGAATCAAGGAAAAATTGGAGAAATTGGGGAAAACTACCTTATTTAATTGAATATACTGCATTAATTATCAACAATTTATTTTTTTTTCTATTAAATAGCTATTGACATATACCTGTTAAAGGCGTTATAAGAGGGTTTATTTTAATATTTTAACTTCTTTTTTGGAGATAAAATGGAAGAACTTAAATATGATTACACTCTTTTCGCAGGCGATGACGAGGGTGGCGGCGACGACGCAGGTGGCGGAGACGACGCAGGCGGCGGCGACGAAGGCGGCGGCGACGAAGGCGGCGGTGACGAAGGCGGAAGTGAATAACTTCTCTCCTTCCACTTGCTTTATAAAGTAAGTTTTGGAAACGGGTTAAGATAATTTTTTTAAATTTATTAACCCGTTTTCTTTTTTTTGTGATTATGAAAAATCAAAAAAAATATAAGAAAGTTTTTTTTAGAATTCTAACTAGTTTATTTATCGCGACATTTGGATTATATGCATTAATATTTTCAGCTAAATATTTTGGTGCAGTCTACAATATAGGCGATGGTGAATATTTTATAACTTGGGCTCTGCTTTCAATTTTGGTATTACTATCTATAAATCACGTCTTTAAAAAATAATATATTCTTATCCTACATTAGGATCTTTTTCTTTTATAATTTCCACACACTTTGATTTACTTAAAAAGTAAGGAGGAGATATTCTTGCAGGTGTAAGAGTTTGGGTATTTTGACAATGTTTAAGACTATGCGCCGGTTGTTCAATTCTTTGGCAATTAATATTTTTTGTTGGATCTTTAATTAATTCGGGGTCCCCTGAGCAAATATAAAGTATAAGCAACCATTTTGGAGTAGTATCTACAGCTAGTAAAGAAAGCATAAAAAATATTATAAATATTGATTAATTTTTTTTACAAGCTGGAGGTTAGTAGTATCCTGACTAAAATGAGTTAGATAGTTTCCTTTTTTATCCATTAAATAAATTATTGTTGTATGATCTACTCCATACCCACCATGATCATGATCTTTATGATGGTCATGAACAGTTTTATTTTTTTCATCCGTTTCCATTACTTTTTTTGAAAAAATTTTATATTTTTCTTTAACATCATTAATTTGTAAATTTGTTCCTGATAATCCAATTATTTTTGAGTTAAAGTTTGAAAGATAATTTTTTAATTTTAAAACAGTATCTCTTTCAGGATCAACTGTTATAAAAATTGGAACCAATAAATCATTTTTGTCTATTTCATCGATGATTATTCCAATATTATTTAATGTATTGGGACAAAAGTCTGGACAATTAGTAAATCCAAAGAAAACTAAACGATAATATCCATTAAAGCTCTCATTTGTTACTTTTTGCCCTAAATGATTTGTTAATTCAAAATTACCACCAATTTGACTATTAGACGAATTATTTTGATTTTTATATAAAAATACAAAAATTAAAGATAAAGCAAATACAATTAATATAATTTTTTTTTTTAAAAACATTCCATTTCTGCTTCAGCTAGTACATTTTGCATATTAGTATAAATTTCCATAGCATTTGGTGTGTTTTTGAACATAAGACTTTTTTCACCATATATTTGTCTAAGACTCATTATTGTTTCTGCGTTAACATACTCTTCATATGTCATTTTTTCATCAATATAATCAATACTACACGAACATTTTTGTATGTATGCTTGAGAGTTTTCGTTACCTTGTACGCAAGCAAAAACATATTCAACCTTTTCAGATGTTGGAATAATTTCAGTTGTTGCTTCAAAGTCTGAATTATCATCATTTGCCTTTTCTTCACAACTTGAGATAAAAAGAAATAAAAAAATAATAAAATATTTTAAAAATGATCTATACATAATAAAAAAAAATAAACTAATTTAAAATTTTTTCAAATGTTAATGTTTCTTCCATTAGTGGATCAGAGCCGGATTCAGAAGGGACTACAGTAGACATTTGATATATCATTCCAGGAACTTCTTCACAAACAGTTATATAATATTTTTTTTTTGCGTATTTTTTAAATTTTTTTGAATCATAATCTTCTTCATAAGGTTTAAGTTCTATTGTTTGTCCATTAACTTTTTTTTCATTCAAATCACATTTTGCAGGAGTTACTTTAAATTTATAAGGATCACTCATAGCCCAAGTTATTCTTTTTCGAAAATAAATCCAACTACCCTCGGTTAATCGTGTCATTAGCTGAATATCATGTTCCCAGAATGCGTGAAAAATTGGATTATTTTTCTTATAGCTTGCTGATTTTATATCTTCTTTATTATATGAGCTAAAAAAGTCAAATTTTATATTGTGAACACCTTTGTCATCTTTTTCAGGAATTATCATTACAACTCTATCATTAAATCCAGGTTCTAAGGAGCCTGTTCTTTTAAAAATATATTTAATTTTTGTTGGCGTTTTTAAATTAGCAAGATGGTCTAGCAACTAATAATTTATGAACTTCCGTTAATGGAGGAGTTTCTGCTAAACTACTTTTAAAAAAAGTAAAAAGAATGACTATATATAGGAATACTTTAAATTTGCTTACAAAAAACATTATTTATATTTAATATAAAATTACTTAAATATGTAAAAGTAAAATAAAAAAAAAATTATTCAATAGTAGAATTTTATTAAATGAAAAAAGAAAAAAAATATTTAGTACTTGTAAAAAATTTAATATTAAAAGCATCTGTTGGGATTTATCCAAAAGAGAAAACTAAAAAACAAAAAGTACGTTTTAATATTTCTGTAACTGCGCATGATAATATAAAAAAAAAAAATGATATTTCTGATTTTGTTTCTTATGAAGATATTATAAAAAATGTGAAAAATGTTATTAATAAAGGTCACACCCCATTAGTAGAAAATTTAGCTCATAATATTGCAGAAAAATGTTTGATAAATAAAAAAATATTAAGAATAGAGATAATGATTGAGAAACTTGAAACGTTTAAAGAGACTGAAAGCGTCGGTATTAAAATTGTAAGAATGAATAAAAAATGATTAACAATTCAAAAAATAATAAAAAATTAGGTTGGGTCATTACAGGATCAGGCCATTTTTTTGAAGAATGTTTGGATATAATGTCTAATTTGGGGGAATTTGACTTATTTGTTAGTAAAGCAGCTGATGAAGTTATAAGAATGTATAAAAAAAAAAAAGCAAGCTTTCCTAAAAACACTAGGATTTTTAGAGATACAACTGCTAGTTCAGCACCAGTTGGTTTTTTTTATAAAAATATATATCACACTCTAGTTGTCGCACCTGCAACATCAAATTCAATAGCTAAATTTGTAGCAGGTATTTCAGATAATTTAGCAACAAACATTTTTGCTCAGGCAGGAAAATGTAAAGTTCCTTGTATAGTTTTAGCATGTGATACTGAACCAGAACATGACACAAAAGCACCAAGCAAAATGGTAAAAGTTTTTCCAAGGAAAATTGATTTAGAAAATACTAAAAAATTGAAATCATTTGAATCTACTAAAGTAGTAAGCAGCGTAGATGATTTAAAAAAAGTTCTAAGTAAAATTTAAATGTATAAAGAAGTAATATTATTTTTAACTGGGAAATTAGCAGAAAAACAGCTTGCAAAAATTTTAGAAAATATGTCTATACCATCTCCATGTAAAAAACCTCCAGAATGGAATTATAGAGTTAAACAATTAGGCTTGTCTGTTGCAGCTTTAATGACTGGAGATTTGATATTAAGACGTTTACAAGATGTAAAAGGTATTAACAAAGTGATTTTACCTGGCAGGGTAAGAGTAGATATAAATAAATTATCTAAAAATTATGGAGTTCCTTTTGAAAGAGGACCTGAAGAAATAAGAGATATTCCTGAATTTTTTGGTAGATCTGAAAAAAAAAAAAAATTAACTAAATATGATATTAAAATTTTTGCAGAAATTGTTGATGCTCCTAATATGACAGTTGATCAAATTCTTAAAAAAGCCTTAAAGTATAAAAAAGAAGGAGCAAATGTAATTGATTTAGGTTGTTTACCCGATACAGAATTTAAACATTTAGAAGAAAGTATAAAAGCTCTTAAAAAGCTAAAATTAAAAGTTTCAGTAGATTCGGCTAATGAAAATGAATTATTAAGAGGAGGTAAGGCAGGAGCTGATTATATTTTAAGTTTAAATGAAAAAAATCTTCATATAGCTGATAAAATTAATTCAATTCCTGTTCTTATACCTTCTAAACCTGGAGACCTTAAAAGTTTGTTTAGAGCTATTGAATTATTTAAAAAGAAAAAGAAACCTTTTCTTACTGATAGTATTTTAGATCCGATAAATTACGGCTTTACTGAATCAATTAATCGATATCGTGCTTTAAGAAAAAAGTATCCAGAAGTAGAAATATTGATGGGTACTGGTAATGTAACAGAACTTACAGATGCCGATACTGCAGGAATGAATGCTTTATTAATTGGAATAGCTACAGAATTAAATATAAATAATGTTTTAGTTGTACAAGTCAGTGACCATGCTATGAAAGTTGTAGAAGAAACTGATTTAGCTAGAAAAATTATGTTCCAGTCAAAGAAAGATAATTCTTTACCAGTTGGATACCACTCTGGTTTAATATCATTACATGAGAAAAAACCATTTGATTCTGAAAATGAAATAAAAGAAACATCTAAAATGATTAAAGATCCAAATTTTAGAATTCAAGTAAGCGACAAAGGTGTGCATTTGTATAATAGAGATGGGCATTATATAGAACAAGATCCTTTTGCTTTTTTTCCAAAAATTAAATTAGAAGAAGATGGAGGCCATGCCTTTTATATTGGTGTAGAAACAGCAAGAGCACAGACCGCTTGGGAATTAGGAAAAAAATATGTTCAAGATGAAGAATTAGACTGGGGATGTGCTAGTAGAATAAAAAAATTTGTAGATTTAACAAAGTTTAAAGAAACAGGACCAACAATGGATGCAAGACAAAAAATGAAACATGATTTAAGAAAGAAAAAAAAGAAAGTAAATTTTTAAAAATGATAAGAGAGTCAATAGTAATAACTACTGATTTAAAAAAGAAACCACATGTAGTTCCAATGGGAATTACTTTTAATAAAAAAAAACTATTTATTTCTCCATTTGTTCCATCTAAAACATATTTAAATTTAAAAGAAAATCCTTATGCAGTAATTAATTTTACTGATGATGTTAATATTTTTGTAGATGCTTTATTAGGAAAAAAGAATTTTAATATTCAGTCTACAAAAAAGATTAAAAGTTTTTATTTAAAAAATGCTCTTTCGTATATAGAAGTAAAGGTAATTAAGTTCATAGAGAACAAAATAAGACCTAGGTTTGAATGTAAAATTCTAAAAGAAACTTCAATAGATTCTTTTAAAGGTTTTAATAGAGCCCAGTTATCTGTTATTGAAGCAGCAATTTTAGTAAGTAGGATAGATTTACTTCCAATGAAAAAAATAAAAAAGGAAATTAATTATTTAAAAATTGCAATAGATAAAACAGCGGGAAAAAATGAAAAAATTGCATGGAAAAAATTAATTAAAAAACTTAATGATAAAAATGCCTAATTATTACAGAACAAAAATTTTAACAAGTATAAAATCATTAGATGAGGTAAGCTTAGTTTTAAAGAAAGGTGTTGATATTATAGATTTCAAAGATCCTTCACATGGAGCTTTAGGAGAAATACCAACCAATAAAATTAGTTTTTTTTTAAAATCAATTCCTTCTAATCAATTAACAAGTGCGACAATAGGAGATATTAATGATATAAAAACAATAAAAAAGAAAGTTATTAATTTATCAAAGACCGATGTAGATTTTATTAAAATAGGATTTTTTTTTGATAATAAAAAAATTAAAACTCTAAAAAATTTAAAAGATCTAGTGAACAATAAAAAAATAATAGCCGTATTGTTTGCTGATAACAAACCTAGTGTTAAAATTATTAGAGAAATAAAACGAGCTAGGTTTGATGGAATATTAATAGATACCAAAAATAAAAAGAATGGAAATTTAAGAAATTATTTAAACATAAAGAAATTAGAAAATTTTATTAAAGTTTCAAAAAAGGAAAATTTAACCATAGGGCTTGCAGGATCATTAAATATCAAAGACATCAATCCACTATTGAAGTTAGAGCCTGATTATCTAGGTTTTAGAGGCGCTCTTTGTATAGAAAAAAAAAGAAAAGATAATATTAGCGAAAATCTATTAAATAGAGTTATATCAAAATTTAGATTTTTTTCTTTCCAAAAAGCCATTTAGTATGAATGCTACAGAAATAGCAGATTCACAATTAATAGCTTTATTTTTTTTTATATGATTTATTTTAGAATAAAAAGAAAAATATTTTTTTTTATTACAAATTTTTTTTACTAAAAATTCTCCTATTCCCGCTCCTATAACAGGAACTTTCTTTATAAAATTTTTTTTTTCTATTTTTTTAATAACACTTTTTAAAATTTTTAAATGTTCATCTTCAATTTGATATGCAGTTTTTTTCCATTTTAAAAAATGTTTTTTTTTATAATCTTTTCCAAATATTCTTGCAATTCTTCTTGCACTATCATGTTTATTTTTAGTTTTGTTATCTAAAGTTGGTAATAAATCAACAGCGTGCGGTATTTTATTTAGGACTCTGTAAACATCACTTAAATTAGCAAAATTCTCGTTTATTAAATTTTTTTTTTTTTCCACCGATTGTATTGGAGTTCTTAAAACTCCTAGATAAACTAATTCATTTGATTTAAGTCTTTGATAGTCACTTACACCTTTAGAAATTATTTCTTTATTTTTTATTGGTATAACATCTGTTGTAGTTGAACCTATATCTACCAAAATACAATTAGGAAAAAAATTAGAAATAAAACTAGCAGTAGCATGCCAGTTCATGGAATTTAATTCAAAGTGTTTTTTTATAGCTGATTTTTTTTTTAAAAAACTTTTTTTACTATAAAAAAATATATTTTTTTCTCCTAAAATTTTGGAAGATAAATTAACAACATATTTTACACCATTTTTTCTATCTGGAAATATGTCAGATAGTTCAGCTGTCATTGTTATTGCATGATAATTTGTTTTACCAAGTTTTTTTTTTATTAATGTAATTGTTTTTTTTAGATAGTTTATATTTTTCCATATAGGACTATATATTTGTGTAGTTTTCGAAGTTTTTTTTTTAAAATCAATTTTAGCAGCTTTAATATGAGCTCCTCCAATATCCCATCCAATAATTTTCATGATAAATAATTAATCATAATGTATTTAGAATTTTTTTTGCAGCATTAATTTTTAAATTTTTATTTATGTTTTTATAAGAAGTTGTAATTCTAGGATTTATATCTAAAAAAAATATTTTTTTGTTAGAAATTATAAAATCTATGCCAAAAAAACTATTTAAACCAACAAGGTTACTATAAATATTTTTTATATTTTTTTTTATTTTTGTTTCAAATGGTACTTTTTTTATAAATTTAGTTCCTTTAAAAACTATTTTTTTTTTTTTGTAAGAAATTTCTTGTTTATTAAAATTTAAAATAAATGCTTTATTTTTTATTGGAATAACATTTGCACTATAACTAACTCCCTTAACTAACGGCTGCGCTATAAAATTTTTGTGAAGATTTAAAAAATTAAATAAATTTTTTTTATTTGAAAAAATATAATTCTCTTCACATCCTGCTCCATCATCGGGTTTAGCAACCCAATTTTTAGTAATTTTTAAATCTTTTTTTTTTACATTAAAAGTTTTTAGGGTCGGAATAGAATTTTTTTTAAGAAACTTATTAGTTTTATATTTACTACTAGAAATTTTTATTGCGCCTACCTCATTTGACACCATTTTTTTTTTGAACTTATTTAATTTAATTAATTCAATTAGTTTATTCTCTGTTTCAGGAGCTATAGGAAAAAAAATATCACTTTTTTTTATAATATCATTCCATTTTTTTAGAGGTCTTCGTTTTATTTCAAAACACTCAACATTTTTTCTTTTTTTTAATTTTTTAAATCTATAATCCCAAGTATAAACTATTTTTAAATTCGGTATTTTGTTGAAATCAATTATTAAAGATTTTAAAATTGATTTAGCTTGTAAAAATAATTTTTTAGAAATTTTTTTATTAATATAGCCGCCACCTGTAATATATTCGCATATAAATATTGTTTTCATTATGGAATTAATACCTGCAATTGATCTACTAAATAATATTGTAGTTAAGGCTTTTTTAGGTGAAAGAAAAAAATATAAACCTATTGATACTCAATTGTCAAATTCCTCTAAATTAGAGAATGTGATTACAGGTTTACTTAAGGAGTATAAATTTAAGATAATTTATATAGCGGATTTAAACGCAATTATGGGCAATAAAAATAATTTTAAGATTATAAAAAAGGTTATAAAAAAATTCCCAAAAATTGATTTTTGGGTTGACTACGGAGTGAAGAATTTTTTAGATTTTAAGAAATATCATGATAATAGATTTAAAATAATTGTTGGTTCTGAGACACTAAAAAGTACAGATGAATTAAAAAAAATTTATAAACATAAAAAAAGAGAATTTATTTTATCTTTAGATTTTAAAAATAATTTATTTTTAGGACCTAAAAATTTAATAAAAAATAATAAACTTTGGCCAAAAAAAACAATTTTTATGATATTAGATTCTGTTGGGTCTAAGAAAAGACCTAAATTAATAAAATTATTTAATTTAGACCAAAAAAAAGATTATTATTTAGCTGGTGGAATTTCAAATAATAAAGATATAAAGTTTCTTGAAAAAAAAGGTTTTAAAGGCGCAATATTGTCAACTGCAATACATGAAAAAAAAATTGTTTATAAAAATTTATAAAAAAAAAGCGAGCTAAAAAACCCGCTTTTTTTTTCTTTTTTAAATATATTTGAAAAAGTCTTAAACTTTTACATTTCCAAATGGATGTTCTGCAGATGATTTTTGAGATACAACATCTTTAGCTTTAGGTTCACCTTTGATAGCTCTTTCAATGGATTCCTTTACAGCTTGATAATTGTAATCATAGATTTTTTGATCGTTTTTTGCATCCCAGTGAATAAACACTCCAACGCAAACAAAAACATCATCAGCTTCTCCAGATGGAATTGTTCCATCTTCTACAGAATCAGCAACAGCTCTTGCTACTGCAGCCTGTGCTGGACCAAACATTTGTACAGCTTGTTTAGCACCTTTTATGGTAACTTTGTTAAACATAACTGTATTTGGTTTAGCCGGCAGATTAGGCGCTACAACTGCAAGAAGTGAAGTAAAACCATCTTTATTATTGGCTAGAGTGTTACAAAAAGCAGATTCAACAGCGCCACCTTTTGGTCCAATAAGAAGATCAATATGAGCAACTTCATTACCATCACCAACAAGCGACTCTCCTACCATAGTTTTATTAATTTTAGCCATGGATATCCCTCCTAGTTTAAATAAATTACTAAAAAACATGACACAGTGATTAAAAACTACATGGTAATGATATTTTCTGAATTTATCTAGGCTTTTTTTATTGTTTTTTTGTTACTATTTCGAATAAAAGAGTTGCAACAGTTAAATCTGCTGTTGTTCCCGGATTAACACCATTAGATTTTAATTTTTTGTCAAAAAGCAGCAACTTTTTTTTTATTTTTTCGATATTTGTATTATTTTTAACAAAAAAGTAGTGTTTTTTTGCCTCTTTTTTGACATTTATTGCAATTTTGCTACCTTTATTTCGTATAATATGGGAGTCATTAAATTTTTTTAGAAAAGTTAAATATACTCCTGTTAATGCCCAACTGACATTACCCCATTTTTTATAAAAATTTTTGTAAGCGGGAATACCAGTATCAAAAATATCTTTAAACCCATTACAGTACTGTCTTGCAATTAAATCTTTTTTTTTAGAAAACTCCATTGCTTTATATAGTTTTGTTTTGGGTATTTCATTAACATCATACTTTTTTGAAACGCCTAATCCTCCAGGTGATATTAAAGATATTGCTTTAAAAATAGGAATTGAGTTTTTAACATTTTGTTTTTTTATTAAAGATTTTATTTTTGTTAATAATTTTTTTTTAGTAATTATTCCTTCCTTTTGTACTACTGTTACAATTGGAGACAACATTAAGATTATCCCTAAATTTGTATTTTTTTTTATTTTATTTTGTATTTCATTTACAGAACTTAGAATTTTTTGTCCTAAATTTAAATTATTTTTTGTTAAGCATCTTGATATTATTAAACCTGATTTAAAGAAGTCTTTTGTATTCATTCCATGTCCTTTTGAATACTTGTGGACATTACCTGGTTTTAGTGAATCCATTTCTTTATCACAAACAAATTTTATTTGTTTTTTTAATAAATTTCTAATTTTATAATTATCAATTTTCATTTTAATTTTTTTACAAAAGTTTTTGCTAGTATAGATGCGATATTTTTATTAGTTGTTTTTTGTAATCCTTTCCAGGCTGGTACACTATTTATTTCAATAACTTTATAATTTCCATATTTATCTTTTATAAGATCTATTCCTGCATAATCAGCAGCTATGAGTCTAGCCGCATTGATTGAAATATTTTTTATTTTTTTATCAGCGTTGAAATTAAACGCTTTACCCCCTTGACCAATATTTGTTATTTTTTTTTTATTTTTTCTAATCATAGATGCAATAATTTTATTATCACAAACCAGAATTCTAAAATCTTGCCATTCTTTAACTGATTTTATTTTTATATCTTCCAATTTTTGTAAGTAATACACTTTCTCGCTATTTTCTTTTAATTTATTTTTCTTAATTATTTTTAAACCTTTCCCTTCTGAGCCAAAAAGTGGTTTCCATATTCCTTGTAATTTTCTTTTTTTCAATTTTTTTACTATTTTGTTAGCTATATTTAATTTTTCAGGAACCCAAGTATTAGGTGTATTGATTTTGTTATGGCTTAATAAAAAAGTTGTCATAGATTTATCAGTAGCATTCTCAATACAGTTTATATCGTTAAAGAGAATTACTTTTAGCTTCTTTAATACATGTAAAATTGTTAACCTTCTTGTTATTTGTTGAAAAGTACCTTTTCCTATAGTTCTGATGAAACACCCATCTGGTAAATATTTGGAAAATCCTGGAATATAGATGCTATTTCTACTATCAGTGTTTATAAAACAATCATCAAGGGAAAGACAAGAAATTTTACAATTTAATTTTTTTAATTCTTTTTTTAATTGATTACTGTGCCAATCATGTGAATCTGAAAAAATAATTACATTTTTAATTTTTTTCATATCCAAAAGATTTATCTAAAAGATCATTATTTAATTTACCTTCCATAAAAGTTTTACCTGTATCTATAGATGTGACAGTTACTTTACCTGGACTAAATAAATTTGGATCAATTGCGTAAAAATCTCCTTTGTAATTTTTAAAGATTTCAGCAAATGGTTTTCCATAATCTTTTGAAGAAGTACTAGGAAGTTTTTTTGCTAAATTATTTATTTCTTCATCTGAACCTGTGACCTTTAGTTCTACATTTCCACCATATAATATCGCATCGTTAGTTCTGCCCATTGATGTGATAAAATCATTAGATACGGGAGGTATGGGAGCAGAACCAGAAACTTCTTTAACATTTTTAAGAGGAAATTTTAATGTATGTAATTTATGCAAACCAACTTCACTTACTCTTGATACAACTTGTATAACTCCTGATATACTTTGTGTTGGAGTTAATATTAAAATAATATTTTCAGTCTTTGCTTTACAGTCATTTGATATTTTTTCTAATATTTCTTTTGGCGGAGTTTTATCTACTTCCATTACTAAATAGATAAATTCGAAATGATCTTCATATTTTAAATCATTAAATAAATCTTCTCTTCTTGCAATAGCTCTTCCAGGACCTGAAGCCAAAGCATAAAATTTTTTATGAGATAAATTCCAACCAGCATATTGACTAGCCAAACAAGATATTACAGGATGTTTGCTTTTAACTTTTGTTTCTAAGGGCCAATGAGGAAAAGTATTAGTTTTTTCGAGATTTATTAGTCCTAAACCTCCCATACAAATTTCAGCTATTAATTTTCCAGCCTCTTTGCTTCCTTTAGTTTCTATACCCGCATCAATAATTGTACAATTAAGCGGACCTTTTTTGATTAAAACATTTAATTCTTTTGAATTATCAATTAATTTATCTACTAATTTCTTTGCAAGATTTGAAACACTTAAATTAGTATTCATAACATTTATAGAAATTATTTTTTTATATCTTGAGCGATTTTATATGCCTCTCTAAAATCTAGGAATACAGGTTTATCTGAGGTGCACATTAATTTTAATAATTTATGTTGAACTTGCGCTTTTATTTGTCCTACAGCCAATGCTCCAATACCAAAAACATTTGTATTTTTAATTTTTTCTTCATTTGAATTAACTTCTAAACCTTCAATTCCCGGAGGTGGAACTGCATTTACATCTGATACAACTTTTAAATTTTTTGCATTTTTAAAATGTTTTAACAATAAAGCTTCTTTTCCCGCAGCTGCCGCGCATAGTATAATATCAGCTTCTTCAGACATTTTTGTTTTTTCATCATCTGTGATACCCATAATAGCTTCTAGATTTACATCATATTTTTTTTTATATTCACTAACTCTTTTATTAATAGGGTCGACAGCTCCATCTCTATGAATTATCATACCTACTTTTGCTCCTTCTTGTGCTGCAATAACAGCACATGCCCCACCAACAATTCCTTTTGCACCAACTATTTGCAATTTTTTGTTTTTTAGATCAGTTTTAAATTTACTTACTAAAGTATTTTTTACACAAGCAATCATAGCTGCAGCTGTTGTAAATGACCCAGCTGGATCAGCAAAAACAGATATTTCAAATGGAGGCACCATTGCTTTTTTTGCTTTTTCTAACATTTCAATTGCTTCTTCAGCATCTTCACCAGCAATAAATAAACCAGTTTTTTTACAATCATCAGGATGTCTAGAAAAAACAATATCTTGAACTAAGTCAGAAACATCATCTATTGTAATATTAGTATAAGTAGCAACGTTATCGAAACCTGAATCATAAGCCATATTGATATCAAAAGGACTAACAATTTTTGTTGGACTTAAAGCATGCAAAATGAATGGTTTTTCTTTTTTCATTATTTAATTTGAATATCAGCTCCACTATTTTTACCCGAGCATATTATAAATTCTAAATTATTACAACTTGAAAATCTTTTTTTAAGTTTTTGCTTCATTTTTTTTGCTTTTTTTATGTTTGGGAAAAAAGCAAATCCTGATGGGCCCCAAGATGTTTGCCCAAATCCTAAAACATTTTCTTTTTTTAAAAAATTTAAAACTTTACCAACTCTATTACTACTATAAATTCCTCCTTGAAATGAATTAAAGTATTTTCCCATTATATTTTGTATTTTAGTAATAGTTTTTGCAAACTCAGAAAAATTATTTTCAATTAAAGATGGATATATTTTTTGTAATATTAAATCTGTCATTTTTATATTTTTTGTATTAAAACTACTAGCCTTTTTAAACGCATTTATTTCAGATTTTCCGTGCATTCCTTGAATTTTATCTTTAATTAAAATAATTTTCCAATTTTCTGGAAAAAAAACTTTACCTATATCGTTAAAAAATTTATTTCTAGTTTTAAGGTCTATTAAAAAACCACCATGAATAAAACTTATTAATCCAACTTTTGATCTAAGACCTCTATTTAAAATCTTTGCAATTTTTTCAGGATTTACAGTTTTATTTTCTAATTTTGCAATAGCAGTTCCTATTGATAATGCTAGTTGAGTTCCTGAACCTAATCCTATATGTTTAGATGAGCATTGTTCTATGTTTAAAAGAAAATTTGGTTTAATTTTCATTTTTTTACAAAAAGTTTTTAAAAAAAAAGAAGCTTTAT
>ENA-UPTF01001415-UPTF01001415.1-marine-metagenome-genome-assembly--contig:-NODE-1415-length-15052-cov-2.902371_pt1 | contig 15052 bp, 10 predicted proteins | sample MGYA00238166_ERZ767019 | MGnify/ENA primary metagenome ERZ767019 (study PRJEB28930, sample SAMN06266391) | marine metagenome | isolation source: Sea water from 250 m depth | place: Atlantic Ocean...
AAATAAATCTGTCCCGACGTAACGTCGTCAAGGCCACCAATCATGCGCAGTGTTGTAGTTTTACCGCAACCGCTCGGCCCGAGCATGGCGACGAACTCTCCATGTTCGATTTCAGCGCTGAAATCGATTACAGCTTTTGTGTCGCCAGCGAATGTTTTACAGACGTCGACTAAAACGACGTCAAGGTCAGCCATCTCAAGTCTGCCGTTGTTTGGCGTTAATTGACGCTTTTGGCAGTGGCCAGGACCAGACCCCAGACGGTCTCAAACGGTACATCGTCAAAGACACCCTCCTGGTTAAAATCGGCGAGCACCGACACTGCTTCAGATTGAGTAACATCGGAACCGGCGGCGGATTGGAGTTGGTCGATAGCATCTTTGAAACTTGTTGCCTCACGATCTTTTTTAGTCTTCAGGACGTTTTTCAGCAGTTCTCCGATGTGTTCAACCGCGCTCTGAAACTTGCCGGCATTGTTGGGCGTGCCAAGAAGCCCGCGAACGCCATTTTGTGCGAATCGTTGCCGGAGACCTTCTGGGAGAGCCTGTGCCAAACCCTCAAGTGCTTCGCCGACACCAAAACCAGAAGTAAACAGGCCTCGGATATTGTCAATTGTTCCATCATCGCTGCCCCCGTACATTCGAATCTGGGCACCTTGCAGCGCGTTACCCATTGCTTTAGCTTGGTCACTACGAACATCACGCTCCGCTTCGATGTGCATTTTCGATAGTTCCAGAAACGTAGCGGCGTCATTGTATTTCTTCAATGCGTCAGCTTTGGCTTCAATACCGCTGGCCTCGGCTTCAAGCATACGCTGGGTGTTCTCAACACGGAGTTGTTCTACTTCCATCTCCGCTCGGCCTTTTGCTGCAGCCTCTTTTTCTATGCCTAAAGCGTTGATCTGTTGGGCCTCACTCGAAGCTCGCGCCCGTGTCAGCGTGGCATCTGCTTCGCGCTGTGCGGCCTCGTTTCTGGCTTCGGCCTGGGCTAGCATGTGCATTTTTGAAATCTGCGCTTTGTTTTCTTCCTCAACTCGACGTGTTTGAGCATTGTTCTCTGCTTCGATCAGGTCGATGATTCGCTGACGTTCCGCATCGGCCACGTGGCGGACCGATTCGGCTTCGTGTTCGGCCCGTTGTCTTGCTGCGGTGGCCTCAAGTCGTTTGGCTTCAGCCTGTTCTAGCTCCATCTGTTTCGCGGCCAGCGCGATCTCACGGTTACGTTCCTCTTGCTGGCGGGCCAGTGAGCGCTGGACCTCGGCTGTTTCCTTCTTTTGGGAGTCGAGCAGTACTTGAGATTCTTTGTCGATCTGTGCCTGTTCTACAGAAAGTTCCTTTTGAATCTCTTCCTGTTCGACCTGCCAGCGTTGCTCTAGCAGAAAAAGCTGTTTTTCAGTCAGGACACGAGCCTGTTCTTCCGCAACAGCTTTCTCCTGAGCAGCTGAAGCAAACGCATCGTCTTTATTCACCTCAAGTAGGGCCAGGCGGCTCTCAAGCTTCTGTTTCTGAATAGCGACCTCAGCGGACTCGGCGGCTTGGTTACGTTGTTCGCGGGCTTTTTCCTCGTCGGCTGCCAGAGCTGTTTGTCGCTGTATCTCCGCTTGTTCCCGTTCACGTTCGTTAGAAATTGATTGGATTTCCTTGTCTTTCAGCGCGCTATTTAGCGCACGATCACGCTGGATCTGTGCAAGTTCTTCCTCCTTGGCTTTTTCGTGCAGTTCGATTTGTCGGTCTTTTTCCGCCTTTTCGAGGTCTAAATTCCGCTGAATATTTGCAAGTTCTTCCTGCTTAGCTTTTTCGATCAGGTGAATCTCCCGATCACGTCGTTCCTGTTCCGTGACGCGCGTCTTATCAATTTCCGCCACTTCACGTTTACGTGCCTCCTCGATGAGGGCAATATCGCGCTCTGTGCGCAGCTGTTCAAGTGTCTGCTCGTTGTGGATTTCTTTTTCTTCGACCGCTATTTTCTGTTCAAGAACATAACGTTGTTTCTCACCGACTCGCAGCGCTTGCTCATTGGAGACCGCTTTGTCCTGGTTAGCCCGCGCAAACGCTTCCTGGCGTTCTATTTCGAGTAATTCGAGTTGCGTATCCAGTTCTTTCTGGCGGATTGCCACACTTGCTTTCTTTTCTGTTTCGTGAACTTCCCGCTTGGCCTTGGATGTGATGGCAGTGATAATTTTCAAGCCCTCAGCATCAAAAACGTTGTCGGTCTTGAAGAATTCTTTTCCTGTCTGTTCCATTGTCACGATAGTGACTTCTTCTAGGGCAAGTCCGTTAGCCTTGAAACTCTCCAGCACCTGGACTTTGATATCCTTGGCAAATACATCCCGGTTTTCATGGAGCTCGGTCAGTGTTTTCGTGGCGGCATAGCTGCGTAAAGCGCTGATTATCTTGGCTTCAAGCAGGTTTCTGATATTGTCGGCGTCGAAGGTTTTTTCTCCCAAACTTCGACTCGCAGTCAGCAGGTCATCCTCGCTATGACCGACGTGGGCATAGAGTTCCGCGACCACATCCACGCGGATCTTGTCGGCGGTCAGTATGGCCTGATCCCGTGAGCGGCTGACAATGAGTTTTATGGTCTCAAGCGACACCCAGGTGATTTCGTGGAATACTGGAAACACCATAGCGCCTTGACCTAGGCAGACTTTGGTGCCACCAAAGCCGGTGCGGATAAACCCCATGTTTGCAGGGGCACGTTTGTACACCCAGACCGAGATAATGTAGAAGATCGCGACCGCGATAATGGCCAGGATCACCAGAGTAATGAATGTTTCTATAGTCATGGGTCGTATTACCGGTTTGAATCCATTAATGTTTTACGCTTGGTTCCTCGCGCCTTGGTGTATTGCTAACCTGCCATTCAGGTCACGACGTCACTGATCCTAATTCTCCTGTAACCTGCTTTCCGAAGTCAAAGACAGTCGGTACACCTCGGGTGCTCCGGATTCTTTGGCGTAAAGCCTCGGTCTCCTTTGTTTCGGTCTGTAACGTTACAGGGTCAAGTACAACACCGTAGGCCTCCCGCGCCACTTCAATACTGACGAGTCGGCGAACAACATCTTTTCTGACAGCTTCATTGCCTCGCTCCAAAGGGTCACCCCAGCCACCCGCACCGGCTGTCTGGAAGATGATCTTATCACCTGGGTACACCTCAACATGGTCGATCTTTGACGGTAGTGGCTTGCGGCCGCTATCGCCCTGTATGAGCCATTTTGCCGAACAGGCACCTGGTTTTCCCCCCAGAATACCCCAGGGATGACTTTGGTGGCGGTCATCGTGGATTGAGACCTCGCCCGGCTCGAGAATACGGTAAATTTTCTCCACACCATTGCCTCCCCGATGCTTCCCTGCGCCACCGGAGTCGCGGATGCTGTTGTAACTTTCGATCACTATCGGGAAGTAGGTCTCCAGGTATTCTGTGGGAATGTTTTCAAACAAGGGCCACCACGAGTGCCCATCGATTCCGTCCCCGAGCGGGCGTCCAGGAATACCACCGTACAGGATCTCCATCAACTGGAACGGAGCCCCGTCGCTGGCGACGCCAGAGTATAGAAAGTGCGGGCTCGAGCCGTAGCCTGCCGCGGTCGCCATTTCTGGTGCGTTATGGCCCAGTGCACCACCGAGGACATCGAACTGGCGGGCTAGAGCGTGAGTTCTGCATCCCAGGGCAGCCGGGAATTCAGGTTGTAGTAACGATCCTTTAGGCATCTTGACATGGATCAGGTCATAGAACCCATCGTTAAATTGAATTTGAGGATCGAACACCATGATCATATAAACACCAATGAACATCTTGAACATCCCTTCGTGCAGGTAGAAATTGATTGGGCCAGGTGCCTGATCCGACGTGCCAGTCCAGTCGAAGTAGGCATCTTCACCTTCGCGCCAGACTGTCAGTTTGAGCTTAAACGGGCCATTCCCACACCCATCATCATCGACGTAGTCTTCAAATGATTTCGGTTCTGTCGGTAGGTTTTGGACAATTAGTTGCCGCATCGCCCGATTGGTACGCAATAGGAGTTCCTCGCATGCCTGGAAATACGTTTCAGTGCCGAAGCGTTGACAGATCTCTATCACCCGCTTTTCACCGGCACGGCATCCCGCGATGATTGCCATCAAGTCGCTGTAGTTCATGTCGGGTGTACGGGTATTGTTCAGCACAAGATCAAGTGCGGCCTGATTCAGTTGGCCTCTGTCATAGAGCTTGATTGGCGGAATACGTATTCCTTCGCCGAAAATTGATTGCGCAGTGGTCGGCATACTGCCAGCAACAGAGCCACCGACGTCCATCATGTGGCCAAACATGGAACTGAAGCCGACTAAAGTATCATGGTGGAAGATCGGTATTAGGACGAGCCAGTCGTTAATATGACTGACTGCACCGCCACATTTGTAGGGGTCGCTTTGCAGGATAATGTCTCCTGGTGCCAGGTCAAACCGTTTTTCCCTCAGCATTTCTGCTACGTAGGACCCGAATTGACCCACGACCATTCGACCTTTGGGGTCTGTGATCATGGGGAATTCGTCATGCTGTTCGCGTATAACGGGTGACATAGCCGAACGGAAAAGTACAGCATCCATTTCATGTCGTGCATTACTCAGTGCGTTTTCAATTAGATCCAGGGTGACGGTGTCGATTGGTTGGCCGGGTCTCGCCCGACGGCCTGACTGCAAAGGCATTGCAGCGGTGGGAGCGGCAGCGCGCGGCGGTACTGTATCAGCAGCTGGAATTTGAGTTTCTGTTCTATTCGCGGTGGTGATGCTCGCCTCGTTAATTTCGGCGTAACACTGGGCGAGGGCGTTGTCCGTAGCTCGTTGTACAGCAATGCCAATATTGCCGTTGACCTGGGCGGTACCGCTGTGTGTCCGACTCATTCCACCGGCTTGCAGTCTGCAAACAACCCGTACTTCATTGCCGGTTGTGGTGTGCTCGATCAGGTCGTGTGACCAGTCGTCGTTAAATTTCTGATTCAGAATGTTGACGATGTTGCTATCAGAAGCCGATACGACCGATGGTCGTGATTCGCTGGTTACACCGATTTCGTTGCTGGCCGATTCCAAATTATCTTGAAGATTCGCCTGTTGCATCTGGTCATTGAATATACGGTCAAACTGATCCTTATTAGCTCTGACCAGTTCATCGAGAGATAAAGATTTATTAGTCACGGGCATTCTTCTTTCTAATGTATCGCCTGCGTTACCCTGTTTATGGGATTGATAACGAGATTGAGGTATTCATCGATTCTGGCCAGATGGTCCGGGTGAATTAACGTCGTCGAGTCTGTTTGACTGATCAGTGCGGGACCAGCTATTTCGTTGCCGGCTTTCAAAATGTTGCGTTCGTAGACCGCAGTTGTGTAGGATTTTTTGTCGAAATAGACAGGTCGTTCATTGATCATTGCCGCTGACCCATCAGGGCTTTCCAGTGCCATCTTAGGTGGTTTGATATCCGCTACCTGGCCGATGCCGATCGCTCGCAGATTGACAATCTCAACCGGGCTTTCAACCTGAAAGCCGTAGAGTTCTTGATGCCGGGCATCAAAGCGACGTCTGAGTGTCTGTAAACTGTTGTTTAGATCGCGTGCCTGAAACATGAGCGACAGTTCATATCCCTGACGCAGGTAGCGCAGGTCGATCTCATATTTGATGGTCTGATCCGCAGGGGCGATGCCTTCCTCGTCCAGCAATTGACCAATTTTGTCGTCAAGTTCCAAGGTAATCTGTTCAATACGATTCGGTTCTACATGATCGAGATTCTGAATCAGCGTCTGAGTCGCTTCATGGCGTATATTCGAATGTAGGAAACCAAGCGCCGCCAATACACCGGGTGTCGGTGGCACAATTACAGGATAGCACTGGCCAAGCATTGCCAAAGCATTCGCATGTAGAGGGCCGGCGCCACCAAACGGCACGAGACTGAAGTTGCGTGGGTCCAGCCCGCGATGGACAGTAGTTAGCCGCAAAGCGCCAAACATATTTTCATTGACGATATCGATAATACCCTGAGCTGTTTCATACACGTCGAGATTGAGTGGGCGTCCCAAAGCGCCGACTGCCTCCTCGGCTGCCTTGGTGTCCAGTGGCATACGACCACCCAGCAGAGATTCAGGAAGTCTCCCCAACACGACGTTAGCATCAGTCACTGTGGGGGCAGTTCCACCTTTGCCATAACAGGCAGGCCCCGGGGCAGCGCCGGCACTTTCGGGGCCGACCCGTATAGCACCAGTCATTGGCACGTGTGCAATCGAGCCGCCACCCGCACCCACACTGTGTACTTCGACCGACGGAATCTTGACGGGATAACTCCCCAGCGAGGTTTGCCGGGACGAAGTGGGTTCACCGTCTTGAATCAGAGAAACATCGGTAGAAGTGCCCCCCATATCGAACCCCAGAGCATTGGGGTATCCGGCGAGCCCGGACAGATGTGCAGCGCCGGCAACACCACCGGCAGGGCCGGAAAGCAGGGTATACACGGGCGACTCCATCGCTCGTTCCACACCCATGAGACCGCTGTCGGATCTCACGATATGTAGTCTGGAATTGAAACGTTCGTTTTCAAGTTTGTGACGGAAATTGTCAAGATAACGCCGCATGCCGGGTCTGACATAAGCGTTCATGACGGTCACCAGCGTGCGTTCATACTCCCGAAATTCCGGCAATATTTCCGATGACAGAGAAATAGGCAGATCCGGATAGGCGCTGGCAATAATGTCACGGAGCTTGTGTTCGTGAACGGGATTCGCATACGCATGAAGAAGTGAGATCGTGATCGAATCCGCACCTTTGCGGACAAGTTCATCTGCCATCTCGCGCGCACGACTTTCATCGAGTGGTTGAAGTATTTCACCTTGTGCGTTGATCCGTTCCGGCACGCCTAGCGTTAGTTCTAGATCTGCCAGAGGTTCCGGTTTGTCCATGGTGATCCAGCCGGCGAGTGGCCCAGGTGTCTGCGAACGTGCCAGATGCAGGACTTGCTCAAAGTTTTCCGTGACCAGCAGTCCAACTCGGGCACCTTTTGCTTCCAGCACGATGTTGGTTGCCACTGTCGTCCCGTGCAGCATGGACCGAATGTCGTCCGCTGAGAGGTTCGTCTGATCAAGAAGCGAGTGCATACCGTCCAGAATGCCGACAGACTGATCTTCCGGCGTAGACAGGGTTTTATGCAGGTGAAACGTTCCCGTTCCTTCGTCGAAAAGAAGAAAATCTGTAAAAGTACCGCCAACATCAATACCCAGACGAATAGACATGCCAGATTATGTTTCCCTGAAGCTCGTTCCCGAGACTGATTTCTCGAGTTATGTTTGTTATTGATTACCGTCTTTAACCAAACGAATCTACAACAGAACGGTACTTGCTGGAAGGCCTGACAGGGAAAAGTCGTGCCTAGGGTATCATTTCAGTCGTTCTTGAATCAGGGTCTACTCAGGACAGGTACAGGCTCGAACAGAAGTTTGGCTTTGTTCCGCCCCTGAATTATCATTGGTGGCTGAGTCTATGAGTTAGGCTAGATTCGGCGAGACATTAATGCCGGTATTTCACTAAGGAGGGAGGTCAGTACACTGATGGAAGAAGCTAAAGGCCGGTGGCAGCAGCCGAGTTCGTGGATCGGGCTGATTGTAATTGTGATAATGATTATTTTTCTGCTTTTTTATAGACCATTCGAGCAGTATCTGCTCGTCAATATCCCGCGCATACACTTTTCGAATATTTTGTTCTGGTTCGCTTCCCTTGTGGCGATAGTCAGCTTCGCGGTGTCTCACTGGCAGTCTTTCAGAAACAGCATATTCCAGGGCGTAACAGAGTCAAATACGCAGGAACTGGTCTTCGACACTTTGCAAATCGTTGTGTTGGTAGCTGTCATCCTGTGTGCCGGTGCCACTATTCAGGCGGTGGAGATGTTGGGCTTTCACCTGATGAATGACGGTTCTGTCATTGACGCGGAGTTTGGCAGACGGCTGTTATCGGTCTTTCTCCTAGTTATCTTAGCAGTGCTTTTTTATCTGTTACATCGGGTTGTGAGGGCATTCAGACTCGGTTGGCGTCACCGATGGACACCACCTAGGGCTTCAAGGCGAGCCTGATGGAATTTCCTGAGTAACTCGGACAGTAACAATGAACGACTGGCAGGATAGCACCCGTGAGGACTACTTGAGCAAAGGGTTTGCAAGTCGGTCCGGTTATGGCAGAAAGCCAGCACTACTAATTATAGATTTTAGCAATGGGTTTACCGACCCCAAGTCCCCTCTGGGTGGAGACTTTGACCAGCAGCTAGCAACGACGGCCAGTTTATTAACTGAATTTCGACAAGGCCGGTTGCCTGTGGTTTACACGACGGTTGCCTATAAGCCAGGCTACCATGATGCCGGTGTGTTTATAAAAAAAGTACCCTCTTTGTCGATACTGGTGGAAGGATCAGACTTGGTTGAGATCGATAATCGAATTGCCCCGCAAGAGGGTGAACATGTGATCGTTAAGAAATATGCCAGCTCGTTTTTCGGGACTGAGCTGGATGTGTATTTTCGTGGAATGGGTGTGGATACCGTGATCATTACCGGCTGTACGACCAGCGGATGTGTTCGGGCATCAGCTGTTGATTCTCTGCAATATGGATTTCAGACTATTGTAGTGCGTGAGGGTGTCGGTGATCGGGCCGATGGGCCCCACCACGCAAACCTATTCGATATGGATGCCAAGTACTGTGATGTCGAATCGGAACAAGACGTGTTGTCGTATCTTCGTTCTCTCGTAGAGGAAGGGGGTGCAGCCGCAGAAGCGGATAATAATTTTCGCGGCTGGTGGCAGTCGGCTCCACCAACCTCTATTAGCAGCTGAATTCAGCCGACTAGAATAGGAAAGACAGTGAGCTCAGATTCAACTCGCGGTTTGCTCGATTCATTTGATGCGCTGATCGAAGGTAATCGACAGCAAATGGATGAGTTATACGGCCAGTCAGGTGCAACGCCACCACGGTCGGTCAGTCAGGTGGATGAGGTTAGAAAAGAACCAACCCGTTTTGAAGATCTAGATAGACAGAGTATTGGCGAAGGGCAATCTGCCGTGTGGCTTAATCAGAATTTTCCCGATGCCTGGCGTTATGAGATTCGAGATCGACGTCGGCAGGACAACGAAGTCGTTGTGTTGTGTCGTCTCGATCTGCTCGGCCACAAAATCCATAAAACGCAATTCGGCTCAGCGATGATTCCAGCGACTGAGAATGGAAAATATCGAAACGAGCGAGAGGCAGAGTCCGCTGCCTACGAGGCTGCTATAGACGATGCCTTGAGGCAGTGTATTCAGTATCTCTGACAATCAATCCCTAGGAGATCGCAAGGGTTTGGTTCCATTGTTGTGAGCAGCTTCGATTCGTATGCCTACAAATCAGTACGGAATTCCGACAACACTCGCAGATGACGCAGGGCATCACGTGTTGGTGCTGTGGTTGGATAGATTGTCATTGTCGGGCGATTCAGAAATCTGGAATTGGTTACGCGAGGATTACACCGAATTTACTGTCCGTAATACCAAAATTGTCATTGTAACCCGGCAAAACACAGCTGCAAATCTGCAGTTTTCAAATCGGTTTGAATTGTTCTTTGACGTGCTGAGTGATCCAGAGGATCAACTTATTGCTGAACTTAAGCCTAAGCTACCTGGAACGACATTACCGGAATTCTGTCTGATTGACCCAACCGGTAGAGTTGTGAAGTGGTCGCTTGGGCGGTCGCTTAAAACAGAATTAGAGAATTTGCTGAGCTACCTAGATTCCCGGCGTTTAATCAACGATGTAGTGCCGGAAGGCAAACTGTTTGAGTTGGTTGAAAAGGAGTCAGAAATTATCTCTATTAAAGCCCTTTTTGAAGGCCGTAAGGTAGTCGTATTCGGTGTGCCTGGGGCGTACACACCGGCTTGTTCAGCAGAACATCTGCCTGGGTTCCTGAATCACTACGAAGAGTTTCGGCGGCGTGGTGTAGACAGTGTTATCTGTATTGCGGTCAACGATCCCTTTGTGATGGAAGCCTGGGGACAAGCGCATGCAGTAAATGAACGCATCCGGATGGTGGCCGATGGCGACGGTAGCTTTACTCGGGCAATGGGTCTGACGTTAGATCTTGGTGTATTTGGTCTGGGTAAGCGTTCCAAGCGTTATGCCATGATCGTGGTTGATGGAGTCATTAAGCACTTCAATGTCGAGGCGGGACCGTTTGTGGGCAGCAGTAGTGCTACTGATATGCTAGCGCTGGTCTAGTTGTGTTCCCAGTGCAGTCAGTTCGCTGATTTATCAATCTGATTCAGTCCAAGTTTGGCGGTGATGTCACTAATCCCTTGAACTGTTGTTCCAGAGACCAACCTATTCTAAGTATTGTGGATTCTGTATAAGGGTGGCCGTGCATACACAACGATAATGGAAGCCCTTCATCCGACAGGCCATTGGGAATAGCGAGGCTGCACAATCCCAAAACATTTGTAGCCCGTGTGTAGTGAGCGGGCAACAATTGCTCATCGACATCGACGACGGGTATAGCAGCTCCAGTCGTGGTGGGGGTTAGCAGGGCATCGATCCCAGCCATATGTGCTTTGAACTCCGCCTGCCAATTTATGAACTGCTTCCTGGCATTTAGGTAATCCCTAGCGGAACAGGTTTTTCCTGGTCGGATTCTTTGAAGTGTTGCATCACCAATCGGCAGGTCGGTCTGGTCAACTAGTTCAGCGGCATGGGCATAGCCTTCTGCACTGATCACAACATTGGAGAGATCGCGATAGGTTTCAAATGTGTGGGGCAATCCCCGAGTCACGATTGTTGCACCGAGGTCTTTGGCCTGTTTCAACGCATGGTCGTAGGCTTGATTCACATCATCGGAACAGGCGTGCCTTTCGTCGTCGGGCAAAGCCGCTAGGCGGATGCCAGCTAGGCCATCTTTTAGTTCGATGTACGGATCATCGAGCGGTTGATAAAGGGTATGGATGTGGTTGGTATCCGGGCCTCGGAGAACGTCATAGAGTAGAGCAGCATCCGTAACGCTGCGTGCCAGGGGGCCGACTGTGTCCAGTGTATGTGACAGAGGCATAACGCCATAGTTGGATATTCGTCCAAAAGTAGGCTTTAGTCCGACGAGACCACAAAAAGCGGAGGGCAGCCGTACAGATCCACCGGTGTCCGTGCCAAGAGCAGCTGAAGTTAATCCAGCTGCGACGGCAACTCCAGATCCGCTGCTGGATCCACCGGGTACCCGGTGGGTTTCGAGATCCCATGGGTTCCAAGGAGTGCCTAGATATTGATTAGTGCCCCAGCCACCTAAGGCGAATTCGACTGACTGGGTTTTACCAATAATAATGGCGCCTGAGTCCAGTAGTTTTTGTACCACTGTGGCAGACATAGAAGATTGCCGACCGTCCAGCGCAAGGCTGCCCCAGCTTGTAGGGTGGTCCTCGTATTCAATGATGTCTTTAAGACCAATCGGTATCCCGTTCAAAAGTCCGGTCGCATTACCGCTAGCCCTGGCATCGTCCGCTTCTTTCGCTGCTTGCAAAGCTTCTTCGGAAAATACTGCAGCAAACGCGTTTAGCTTGGGATTAAGTTGATCAATGCGTGCCAAATAGAGTGTCACTAGTTCGACAGAGGATAGGCGACCCTCAACAAGGGCTTTTCGTTGTTTCTGTATGGTCTGAGAACATATAGAAGTATCCACGCCGCTAGACCTCGCCCTTAATATAGTATTCCACCGGAGGTTGTCACCATAACACAGGTGGCTCTGCCATTAAGACCGTTGCCGTACTACTTTTGGTTGAATTTGAAGTGCCGTTCCTTTTAACATCCGGGCTGTAGGTTGGATGTCGGAATCGATGCCATCGGCGCGATCTCTAACGAAGTCAACCGTACAGAGGTAATACAGAGATCCGGAGCAAGTTTAAAGTGCCTATTGCGACAATCAATGATACCCAGTTGTACTACGAGATTCACGGTGAAGGTGAACCGGCAGTCTGTATGGGGGGTTGGGGAACTTATTGCCACAAAGACGGTCGCGGCCTCGCCCGTGGGTTGACCGACAAATACCAAGTATTAGTTTTTGATTATCGCGGTGTCGCTCAGTCTAAAGATGATCTGAATATTCCAGCCTCGATGAAACTTTACGCAGATGATCTGATAGCCTTGCTCGATCAGCTGGGGTGGAAAAAGGTTCATCTGATTGGTCTGGTGGGTATGGGTTGTGGTGTTGCCCAGGAGGTTGTACTAAGTCGGCCGGACTTGGTCAGAAGCATGGTTAATATGGGTTGCTGGTCGTCAGTTGATGATTATCTCCGTGATCAATTAGAACTATTCAGAACGGTTCATCGCGAAGTTGGATTCTATGCTTTCCAACAGTTTGTGTGTGTCTATTCCTTTCTGCCAGAGTTCTACAACCAGAACAAACATCGGTTACTTGGTCCGGACGGCGAGTGGGGTGAACTCAGAGACAACTACGTGACCCACGAGCGGTTAGTGGATGCCTGCCTTGCACACAACACCGCCGATAGGCTTAGAGATATCACTGTTCCGACGCTGGTAATTCATGCAGCAAAGGATATGGTTACGAGCCCACGAACCACGTTACCTATCGAACAAGGCATCCCTGACGCTGAAGGCGTAATGATGAAGGACACGGCACACGTGGTTGCAGGGAAGGATCAGAAGATTGAGTTTTGTAATATCTTATTTTCTTTCCTAGACAAGCATTGAGTGAGATAGCAGCAGTGGTCCGATGTGATGATATTAGGAAGTGAAGCTCTGCCTTCTATACAATTCAAGTGTCCAGGCTACGATGTAAGGATGTGCAATGAGTGAACATGCGACTATCGATAATCGATTGAAGGGGCCTCTATCCGGTGTCCGTGTGATCGAAATGGGTCAACTGGTGGCGGGGCCTTTCGTCGGTTCTCGAATGGCCGATTTCGGAGCCGAAGTAATCAAAGTTGAAAGCCCTGGCCGAGGGGATGCCATGCGGCACTGGGGTCACCATCGCTACAAGGATCGAAGTCTCTGGTGGCCGGTTTTGGCGCGAAATAAGAAAACCATTTCAGCTAATCTGCGGGAAGAGCGAGGTCAGGACCTGGTACGCCGACTCGTGGGGCAGGCTGATGTTTTGGTTGAGAATTTTAAGCCAGGTACGCTTGAGAAGTGGGGGCTCGACCCTGAGTCTCTGCACCTCATTAATCCCGGGCTCATTATTGCCCGGGTATCCGGCTTCGGGCAAACCGGCCCCTATTCGAGTCGACCGGGCTTCGCCAGTGTCGGTGAAGCAATGGGTGGGCTACGATACATCAACGGGTTTCCGGATCAACCTCCCCCGAGGACTGGTATATCCCTGGGAGATTCTCTGGCGGGCATGTTCGCCACTCAGGGTGTGCTGATGGCTCTCTACTGGCGCGACACGATTGGAAAGGGTAAAGGTCAGGTCGTTGATGCCAGTATCACCGAGTCGTGCTTTGCAATGATGGAAAGTGCGTTACCAGAATATGACAAAGTTGGTTTTATCCGGCAGCCCAGCGGAACCGGTCTTGCCAATGTTTCACCGTCGAATATTTTTCCAACCAAGGATGAAAAATGGGTGGTAATCGCAGCGAATCTGGATGCAATGTTCAATCGGCTGTGTGATGCGATGGAGCAACCGGAGCTTGCGGATGACCCTAGATACAGCACCCACCAGGTGCGCGGAGAGAACTGTGACGAACTCGATGCCCGGATTGCAGACTGGACGCGTGGATTCACTGCAGCCGAGTTGGATGTTCGCCTTGATGAACATGGTGTGGTAAAGTCCCGCCGAAACCGACACAACACCGGAAGAAACCACCTGCACGGGCGTGTTGCGCTGCGTTTTGTTTCCAAGACCCAATTGGTATTCATTGTTTCTACCCATGGCCCACAGCGAACCGTTACTCTTGATGAAAGCAGTGTATTGACCGCCGGCGGAAACTGAAACCACACCGCTAGAAACAACCTGCACGGGAATCGTACGATCAATATCTTCAGTTCCGTCGCCGAGTTGACCATTTGCATTATCCCCCATGGCCCAAAGTGAGCCGTCGCCTTTAAGAAAAGCCGTATGATTGCTTCCAGTAACAACGGACATTACCCCGCCGGAGACAATTTGAACCAGAGTAGTACGGTCGGTGGTATCTCCCAGACCCAATTCACCGTTGTCGTTGTTGCCCATGCCCCAAAGGGATCCATCGCTTTTGATAAAGACGGTATGGCTTCCATGATTGCCCAAGAGGGTAAGATTCCCAGCAAGCAGAAAAAGTATAAAGCAAGCAGAACCTTGCCAAAACGAAGTCAAAAAAACGCAAGTTCGCAAGTGAAGCACGAGGAGCAGGGGGGAATTGAAAAAGAAAAGGTCAGATTGTGGAAAAAATCATCTAACAGTTCACAAGTGAGACATACAAGAATAAATAGATTCCCCCAGAATGACAAGAGGAATGAGTAAACTAGGGATTCCTACGGAGACGAAGTACTCTTGGCACGCAGCCTAGACGGCGATCTTTACGCCCCGGCGGAGGTAGGTGGGGACATCGAGATCCTCGCCTTCGTAGAGGTTGCGGTTTGCGGGATCCCCGAATATGCCGCGCTGGTTCTCGGTCTGCATGAAATCGAATAGGTTCTGGTCCTCGGATACCTTGGAGGCGACTTTCGCCTTGCCCCTTCTCTTTTTCTTCTTCGTGGAGCGCTTGAGCTTGGAGGTGTGGGCACCACGTCCGCGCTTGGCGGCCTTGGGAGAAGCAGTGAGGACGGGAGCGGCATCGGGGGCGACGTCGGCGACGGGTGCGCCCGCCTCGAGGTCGGTGGCCCCGAGGACACATATCTCGACGCGGTCGCCCATGTTCTCGTCGACGTGGGCGCCGAAGACGACGTGCTCGCCCGCCTTGAATTCCTCGCGGATGCCCGCGGCGACCTGCTGGAGGGCGGCCATGCTCATGCCGGGACTGCCCGTGACGGTGATGAGAAGAACGTCGGCTGCCCGAGAAACGTCGGGGAGGTGGAGCATGGGGCAGAGGAGAAGATCGCGCAGGGCCTGGCGCAG
>ENA-UPTF01001418-UPTF01001418.1-marine-metagenome-genome-assembly--contig:-NODE-1418-length-15045-cov-2.496526_pt1 | contig 15045 bp, 17 predicted proteins | sample MGYA00238166_ERZ767019 | MGnify/ENA primary metagenome ERZ767019 (study PRJEB28930, sample SAMN06266391) | marine metagenome | isolation source: Sea water from 250 m depth | place: Atlantic Ocean...
TCATCCAAAGCGCCCTGGCCAAAAGGATATAGCTAAGATTTTCGAAAAAGAGGAACAGCGTGAGCAAAACAAGAGGGAGGGACAATCATGAAACGCTGGGCTTTTTATACCGGGTGTGTTGCTAAAGGATCATGTCCAGAATTATACAACGCGACGGTTAAAACATGTAAAAAATTGGGACTAGAATTAGAAGAATTACGAGATGTAGGTTGTACAGGTGCCGGTGTGCTAAGCACTGAAGTTTCTGATCCAATCAATGCACGTACTCTAGCGCGTGCCGAACAACTTGGACTACCGATAATGACCATTTGCAGCACTTGTCAAGGAGTTATTGGGGCATCCAATTTGCGTCTCCAAGATCCCGAATATCGACGCATGATTAACGAGGAATACTTAGCAGACCAAGGATTAGAGTACAGAGGCACTACAGAAGTAAAACATCTACTTTGGATTCTTATCGAAGATGTAGGCGAAGAGGAACTAGTAAAATCATTGGGAAAGCCTTTAGCTGGTCTCCGAATCTCCCCTTTCTATGGTTGCTATCTGCGGCGCCCTGAAGATGTCATCCAAATTGGAGGAAGAAAGCGATACATAGAAAAAGTAACCACGGCTTTAGGAGCAGAGAGTGTGGATATCCGGGGTAAAGGTAAATGTTGTGGTTTCCCCATATTAACAATAAACCCTAAAAACTCGGTTAAGATGGTAGCCAATCACACCATTGACGCCAAGGATAGAGGTGCCGACGCAATGGTAACTCCATGTCCTCTTTGTCATTTGAACTTAGATGGATATCAGCCGAATGCCTCTTCTGCTGCAAAAAGAGATATTGATTTACCAATAATCCATCTCCCACAATTGGTAGGGCTATCTCTTGGAATTGCTCCTGAAAAAATGCGCTTAAATAAACACATAGTTTCTACTAAAAAGCTTCTCTCTGAACTAGCAGTAGCTCCGTAGCCTGAAGAACCTTTCAAGGAACCAAACACCAGTCATAATTCGATATCTATGATTTAAGTGAAGCAATAAACACTGAGGCTATAAGCGCACAAATCGCCAAAGTCGCCATAGCTGCCGGCTGACCAAATCCCAAGGTCGCAGATACCATACCCCAGGAAAAGGGAGCTACAATGGCCGCTAGCCTGCCAGACATGGTGAACATTGCAAAATACTCACTCCTTCTTTGCGATGGAGCCATAGCCAACACTATAGGCCGTTCTGCAGCATAGAGTCCGGATAAAACCGTACCGCTAAACGATCCCACAAACCACCATAAACTTGAAGGCCATTTCATCAGAGGAATGGCCGCTGCAATTCCGAGTAACAGAACCCATCCCGCGATATTCGCTTTGAGGACAGTTGAGGCACCAATTTTATCAACAATCCAACCCCAAATAGCCCCCATTGGAATACCAGTGGCAATTCCAATGATAAGGATCATTTGGACCTCAGTCTCGGACATTTTTACCGTTTGCACTGCATATAAAACTGCAAAAGATGATGCAGCATTAACAGCCCACAAATACCAGAAACGAGATATCAGAAACCTTATCCAATCTGGATTGGTTGCAGAACGTTGAAAAGAACTCTTAATCTTACTAAGTGTTTCACCAAGTACATCGGCAAATAAAGATCCATTAATAGATCCAACCTTATACCTCCCGACGGCAAGTAAAGGAACGGTAAAAAGAAGGGAACAAAAACCCATCAGCCTGAAAAGATTCACATGGCCACCATCCTTCAACAGGAAAAGCGACAGCAGTACCGCAGTGATCGCACCGATATAACCCAGCCCTATCCCGACTCCACCAATTAAACCGGCATTGCCGTCTTTTGAGAGATCCCCTAAAAGGGCGTTATAAAAAATATTTGCCAATTGAATAGAAACCAGGGCTATAAGAATTAGCAAAAGCGACGAATTCATTCCCCATGTCCCTATCAACGTTGTACTAGCTGTCCAGCCTAGAGTTAACACTAATAGAAATGGCATTCTCCTCTTGAGTATGTCCGACAAAGAGCCCACCAAAGGTGAGAGAAAAAAAACGACTGTCATAGCTATGGTTAGAGTGTAGCCTATCGTGGCATCATCTCCACCAGACTGACTTATAACCCACAGGGGAAATACCAAGCCAATAACTCCGGCCGAGAACATAGTGTTAGCCATATCGTAAATAACCCAAAAGGTTATTGTGAAAGGATTACGTTCAAGCTCAAGCATAGCCATATTAAGACACTATCACGACCTACGCGCAATCATAATAGCCCTACACTCTGACACAGAAATTTAGGAAGTGAGGTGGGAATCAAGTAATAATTTCTTAAAATCCGAAAATCGGGGCGACTGGACTCGAACCAGCGACCTCCACGTCCCGAACGTGGCGCGCTACCAACTGCGCTACGCCCCGATTCTACTACTATTATGGACTACCTCAAAGAAATGAACTACCCAAACAGACACAGTCATAAAATAGTCTTGTTAATTTAAAAGCTTCTGCGTAATCCTAAATAGATACGTTCAATGCTTTGACCTACCTATGTCACTATTGTAAAATTTGCTAGTGAAAAAATGCACATGGCAAAGATTCTGGAGCAGCTGTGTGAATATATGAATCACTCAGTCTCTGTCATATACAAGGAAACCCCTAATGACCATAACTTACAAAGTGGTAGCACTTTTAAGTCTGGTTGTTTCCTTCATACAGATTGCGCTTGGTGGATTTGTAAGAGCATCTGAGTCTGGTCTTGGCTGTCCTGATTGGCCCTTATGCCACGGAAAGATTATCCCACCTTTTGAATTCCATACATTAATCGAATATTCTCATCGGCTAAATGGCTCACTTCTGGGTATTTTGGTAGCTGTCCTTTTGATTCTTTGCATAATGCGTTATCGGCGTGATAAACAACTTATGCTGGCGAATTACGCTGCCTTTATCTTGGTTGTAAGCGCAGGAATTTTGGGAGGAATAACTGTAATAACGGAATTGGCCTGGTGGATACGGCTCATTCACCTGGGAATAGCACAATTTCTAGCGGCGTGCCTCATGTATATTACTTACAAATTTGCTTTCGATAATCTTTCAAACGATTATAGCTACTTAAACCCCATAAGAGCCTGGAAATGGAAAAAAATATTATGTGTTTCCCTGGTGTTTTTGTTGATTGTAAGCGGGTCATATATGGTAGGAATAGGTGCTAGCTCATCCTGCAGTAGCTGGCCACTGTGTAAGGGGCTTTCAATTCCCGACGGAATGTCCTACCAGGTACACATGGGTCATAGGTATATTTCAGTTGTGACATTAGCATTTGTCGGTTACATATCTATAGAGTTAATGATTCACGCCAAGGGAAATAAACTGATAAAAAGAGTTACGCACTCAGCACTCGGTCTGTTAGGAATTCAGATAATACTTGGTGCTGTCACGGTTTGGTCAGGATTTTCATCTCATATGAAAGTGACACACCTCAGTGTAGCTACCTTGGTCTGGTTGTCTGTAATTTTAATGAGCCTAGTGGCGGAGAAATCATTCTCTAAAAATGATCTGGTTAATAATGTGGCAGAAGGAAAATACGCATAGTGATTAACGGATACATAGCATTAACTAAGCCAAGGATCATATCTCTACTTTTAATAACAGCCTTGGGTGGACTATTTTTGGCCTCTGGAGGATTTCCGGACCCCATAACTACGGTGGTGGTTCTGGTTGGAGGAACTCTTGCTGCAGGAGGCGCAAACGCGATCAACCATTTCCTTGACCGTGATATTGACGTCAAGATGAGCAGAACTAGTCAGCGACCATTGGTCTCCGGTCAAGTATCCCCTATACCAGCGTTAATATTTGGTATATTGCTAAATGTTGTAGCCTTTGCAATTCTATGGCAAATGGCGAACCTGATTAGTGCTTCATTAGCACTTATTGCGACTTTGTTTTACGTTTTCGTTTATACAATTGGACTCAAAAGGACAACACCGCAAAATATTGTTATAGGTGGTGCCGCTGGATCCATACCACCTATGGTTGGCTGGGCAGCTGTAACTGGAAATATATTAGATCCTTCCCCCTTCTTACTATTTGCCATAATATTTTTCTGGACTCCTCCACACTTCTGGGCACTCTCTTTAATACTGAAGGATGACTACGAAGAGGCAGGAATCCCAATGCTACCTGTCGTAGCAGGGGTACAAAGCACAAAAAAACAAATATTTGCATACACCTGGATATTGTTAGTTTTGATGGTTGCTACAGTCTTACTCGCACCGGGACTCGGACTAATTTTCGGTATTACTTCTATCTCACTTACTTTTATTTTTATCGGATACACGTTACGGCTACTCAAACAAGACGGGATTGGCCTAGCAAGGGCCACTTATCTGTTCTCGCTAGCATATCTAGCGCTATTATTTATTGCGGTAATAATAGAAGGAATCCTCTAGTGAATCTCAATAGATTTATCGCCGTAAACGAAGAATCAGGGGATTTTCGCCTTGACGTTATCACCGATGGTTTGATAAATTTTGCAACTGGTGCCAGATATGGTAACTATGAAAAATAGAGGTGTATTCGGAAGCGTGTTTATAAATTCTTCCCGAACCCAAAAAATTGTTTTGTTGTTGATGTCGTTGGCACTTTCAGTCCTAGCAGCTGGATGCTTTATCATCGACCCAAGTGCCAACCAGTCTACTTTCGAACCATTAGGTCCCGTTGCCGAGAGACAACTGACAATATTCTGGTGGATCCTTATCGGCGGTGCTCTGGTTTTTGTCCTTGTCGGAGCGGCCCTAATATATGCCCTTGTTAAATTTAGGCGTAGGAGTGAAGAGGAAACACCCATACAGGTACACGGCAACACTAGATTGGAACTGTTGTGGACCATAATCCCAGCAATTGTAGTCATGGGATTTGCAATAGCATCCATAAATACTTTGTTCTATTCCGCGAATGTCCCGAAAGACAGTGAAAAGACGATAACTTTGGAAGCAATCGGTCATCAATGGTGGTTTGAGTTCAGATACCCATCCCCAAATGGTCCCGAAAATGAAGTGGTAACAGCGAATGAAGTCTATATACCAGTTGGAATTCCAGTGCGAATAAACTTGGAATCGGTAGACGTTATACACAGTTTTTGGGTCCCAAAACTAGCTGGAAAGGTAGATATGGTTCCTTCAGAAGGGAATCATATGTGGTTCCAAGCGGACGAACCTGGCGAATTCTATGGTCAGTGTGCTGAGTATTGTGGAACATCACACGCCAATATGAAATTCAAGGTCATTGCAGTAGAACCTGCCGAGTTCGACACATGGCTGTCTGACCAAGCCGCGCCAGCTTTGGAATCTGGAGACCCTCTGGCAAAAGAAGGTGCTGGGATATTCAAAGATGCGGGTTGCTCAGGATGCCACTCATTAAAAACTATCGCCAAAACTGGGTCAAAAGGCCGAGTAGGTCCCAATCTGGCCCATGTTGCATCTCGAAGAGACTTAGCCGCAGGCATGATGAATAACGCTGACGGCGCTGGCAACGTGAATGATGCATACCTTCAAGAGAATCTACGAAAATGGCTCGAAAACCCTTCAGAAATCAAGCCCGGCAACTTAATGTCTAGTCAGGCCGCTGTGTATACAGATCCTAACAAAACCCTAACGGAGCGGCAGATATCTGCACTTGTCGCATATTTAACCAGTCTTAAGTGAGCGTATGTATTTGCACATGATAAATTCCCTAACCTCGGAGGCACTTGAGTGAGTACGTTATCTTTAGCTATACCAAGACCAGTACATCCCTCTGGCTTGTGGAACTGGTTAACTACCATAGATCACAAAAAGATAGGTGTGCTGTATGGTGTCACCGCATTCATCATGTTCTTGTCCGGTGGTGTTGAAGCAACACTCATGCGTATCCAGCTAACTAAGCCCGAGTTGGATATAGTCAGTGCAGCTGTATATAACCAGCTGTTCACAATGCATGGAACAACGATGATCTTCCTGGCGATAATGCCGCTCGGAGCCGCATTTTTTAACTTTGTTATTCCTTTACAGATAGGAGCCCGGGATGTGGCGTTTCCAAGACTAAATGCCTTCAGTTACTGGACTTTTCTCGCCGGTGCAATAATGCTAAAACTGAGCTGGATTGGAGGAGCTACGGACGCGGGTTGGTTTGGATACGCGCCACTGACCTCCGTAGACCAAAACCCGGGAAAAGGAATCGATTTTTGGATAATAAGCCTTCAAGTCCTTGGAGTTGCCTCACTTGCCGCATCATTCAACTTCATAGTCACCATAATTAATATGCGTGCTCCAGGAATGACGATGATGAGACTTCCGCTATTCACATGGATGACCTTTATTACAGCTATCCTGCTGATACTAGCGTTTCCTGTCATCACAGTGGCATTAATTGAACTGACCTTTGACCGCTATTTTGATTTTAATTTCTTTAACGTAGCAAGAGGAGGGAGTGTCGTACTCTGGCAACACTTGTTCTGGGTATTTGGCCATCCTGAGGTATACATATTGATCCTACCGGCGATGGGTATCGTTTCAGAGGTACTACCAGTTTTTTCAAAGAAACCTTTGTTTGGATACACCACCGTTGTGCTAGCTGGAGCAATCATCGCGGTGATGGGATGGATGGTTTGGAGCCACCACATGTTTACAGTAGGTTTGGGTCCAGTAGCGAATGCCGTGTTTACGATAACTACTATGCTGATAGCTGTACCAACCGGAATTAAAGTGTTTAACTGGATTGGAACCATATGGGGCGGGTCTATAAGAATTAATACTCCCATGGCATTTTCTTTGGGATTCATAGCCATGTTCCTCATAGGGGGCATCAGTGGTGTGATGCACGCTGTATCAGCTTCCGATGCTCAGCAACAGGACACGTATTTCATACCGGCACACATACATTATGTGCTGTTCGGCGGGGCAATTATGGCCCTGACATCGGGTATCTACTATTGGTTCCCAAAATTTTCAGGAAAAATGTTCGATGAAAAAATGGGAATGCTTCATTTTTGGCTAATGATGATAGGGCAAAATGTAACTTTCTTCCCAATGCACTTTGTGGGCCTTGATGGAATGCCAAGGCGTATTTACACATATGCCGAAGGAATGGGCTGGGATCTTTGGAATCTTGTGGCGACCCTAGGCGTATTCATACTCATCGCGGGATTCCTCGTTTTTATTTTAAACATGGTGAAAAGCTGGAAAAGTGGTCCAGATGCGCCAGGCGATCCGTGGGATGGAAGAACTTTAGAGTGGTCCATACCCTCCCCCCCTCCAGAATACAATTTCAGTGAGATTCCCGTCGTAAAATCCCTAGATGACTGGTGGAACACCAAACAGGGTGGAAATGGAAAGGCAGTTCCAGTTTCAGGCGGATCCGGTGATGAAGAACACGATATACATCTGCCTCAACCATCTTACTGGCCCCTGGTGACTGCTATTGGGTTGTTTATTGCCGCCTACGGTGTCGTATTCAACCAATTAGTCGTTCCATGGGCAATCGCTATCATAGGTACTTTTATAGGATTCGTGGGCGTCTACGCATGGTCTTTAGAACCAGTGAATGATCCCGACGAAGATTCGGCCCACTAAGGGAGTCTGGTCAATTGGCACAGGAACATACATCGACAGCTGGTCATGAGGAGCACGAAGATACAACGACTGGTCTGAATCATAGGAAAATGCTCATGTGGGCATTTTTGGGCTCAGACTGCATGTTCTTTGGCTCGCTAATTGCCACTTATCTGGTATATCAGGGTAAGAGTTTGACAGGTCCGCTTCCGATAGACGTCTTTGATATACCGGTTACCTCTGTAAGCACCTTTGTGCTACTTATGAGTAGCATGAGCATGGTATTAGCTTATTCCGCCTTGACCCGTGGAAATATGAAGGGGTTTCGCATCTGGATGGTCTCCACAGCGATTATGGGGGCCACTTTCATAGGTTTTCAAGTGTATGAATTCAGTAGTTTTTCCACTCACCACATACATTTTGAATGTAGTGAAGTGGCAGAAAAAATAGAGCACGGTGATTACGTTAAGGCGGGGCACGACCATTTTTTCCAAAAAGAATGTCTAGACTCAAATGGCCTACTCAAAGCTGACCATCACGTAGACGAAGAATACGGATTAAAGCCTCAAACCAATTTATTTGGTACCACTTTTTTCACTTTGACGGGATTTCATGGGGCGCACGTTACTCTTGGAGTAGTGTGGCTCCTCTCCATCTTCTTCCTTTCTTTCAAAAAAGGAGTGATAACGAGAGAGAAAAATTTAGATGTGGACCTTGCTGCGCTCTATTGGCACTTTGTTGACGTAGTGTGGATAGTAATTTTCACGGTTGTTTATCTATTTGGAGTATTTGAAGGTTTCTAGGAATTAACTTAATGGAGATCAGATGAGTCAGGAGATACATTCTTCAGAAGGCCATACCGGGCACCCGACGGCTGGTCTATATTTCAAAATTGCTATGATCCTTTCTGTGGTTACGGCCATAGAAGTAGGAATCTTCTATCTGACATGGCTGGGATACTGGATTATTCCCGTGTTATTTGTGCTATCCGCGGGAAAATTTGCTTTGGTTGCCATGTACTACATGCATTTGAAATTTGACCACAAGCTATTCAGCTATATGTTTGTTGGAGGGTTTGTTCTAGCAACCTCTGTTATATTCGCCCTTATATTTCTCTTCCAGGTTTGGCTATAAGAAAAACAACTATCAGCTCCACAAGGCAAATACGTTCAACCTGAAAGAACCTACGATAAGGATACTTTCTACAACCAATGAGTGAACTTGCTACCTCAGTTTTGCTTCACTGGCACGGTCATCCAGACGCCCTAATAGGATTGTTCGTACTTCAAGCGGGATATTTGCTTGGAATCGGACCTATAAGGACACGATTTAAGCTATCACAGACGGTAAATCCAGGACAAACACTTCTTTTTTCGCTAGGTGTTTTCATTATTTTTCTCGCCTTACTTTCACCATTACACGCACTCAGCGACGATTACATGTTCAGTGCCCATATGGTGCAACACGTGTTACTAACACTCGTTTCTCCGCCATTACTCATATTAGGTATCCCTGGCTGGCTGGTTTCACCGTTATTTAGAAACCCTGTCACCAAAAAAGTGGCCAAAATAATTCTCCATCCCATAACAGCTGTAATCATATTCAACGTAATATTTTCAATTTGGCACCTGCCGACTTTGTACGGATTATCTGTAACCTATCACTCAATACACATAATTGAGCACCTATTATTTATAATCGCCGCATTTGTTATGTGGTGGCCATTGTGTAGTAATTCCATAGAAATGCCTAGGCTATCTTATCCACTACAAATCATTTATCTCTTCGTCATGTCTTTGGCTCAAATTATCGTTTTTGGAATCGTCACGTTCGCTCCTGAACCTATTTATGATCATTACATAAATGCTCCAAAACTATTTGGTGTTAATGCGCTGGTCGATCAACAACTAGGAGGAATAATTATGAAGGTAGGCAGCGGATTTTTATTCCTAACCCTCATAATAACTGCCTTCTTACGTTGGTTTAGTGAAGGCTCCAAGGATGACAAAAAGGAGTATAATCAGGTGGCCAATTAGACTAGAATGGTATCAACAAATTACAGCATAGTAGCAGGAGACAAAGAATTTGAATAAGGTTGCTCTATCCGCAGTAGTACCGGTGGTTTCATTTATAGTAATAGCAGTGTTTGCGATCGCTTTGGGATATATATTTTATCAAGTACACCACCATTCAAGTTTTGGGACAAATGGTGTGATTGTCATTGGCATGGCTCTTCTTATTCTCACACCCGTCATCGCATTTCTCTTGGAAAGAAGAACCGAAAAGTAATCCTCTCCAACAAATAGAGAGACTAAAACATTGCTGAATGTACACGGCTATTTGGTCAGTCTTCTATTTCTGACAATCTGTTTTTTCATATTAATATCTTCTACCGGGTGCGACTATCCTGGAGAACCCGAATATGAGGGAACATTTTTATCAAATCATAAGACCAGCGAATTCTCTGTGGTGGATCACAAGGGTCGGACCACAACAAATTTCGGCCGCAACGAGAGCCCATCTCTTCTCACATTTCTTTTCACGAACTGTACGGATGTTTGCCCTATCGTGACGTCATCTATTAGGAGAGCACTTGCATTGCTCGAGGATCCCAAGGAAGTAAGAGTCATAGTTGTTAGTGTGGATCCTGAGGGAGATACTGAAGACAGCGTGCAAAAATATATTTCAAAGTGGAGTCTTGGAGACAACTGGTCCTACGTTACTGGACCTGAGGAATTATTACAGCCGATTTGGGAATCATACTTTGTAAATCCTCAATTTGACCATTCAGTTAAAAATACCCTAAACAACTCATTTAGTATGAAATACAGGGTTACACACACTTCTCCCGTTTATATTTTGGACAGACTTGGAAAAGCTAAGATACTACATACAAATCCAATTGACCCAAAATCACTTGCGGGTGACATAAAAATACTAGGAAATAAATAAGACCCAGACTCCTCACGGGTCTGGGTCTTATTTATTTATAATATATGATCCTATGCTGCCTCAGCCTCTAGCGAAGCCTGGGCTTTAGATACGATCTCAGAAAAAGCTCCTTCATCCGAAACAGCTAACTCAGCCAGCATTTTTCTGTTGATCTCAATTCCTGCTAGTCTCAGTCCATGAATGAGTTTACTGTAAGTGACGCCGTTGGCACGCGCCCCTGCGTTAATTCTTATGTTCCACAGTCGCCTCATGTCACCTTTCTTTTTCTTACGATGGTCAAAGGCATACTGCCCCGCATGAATAAGTGATTCATGGGCTCGCCTATATAACCTATGCCTTACACCCTGATGACCTTTTGTCATCCCTAGTGTTTTTTTATGCCTGCGGCGCCGTATCACGCCTGTTTTTACTCTAGTCACGTCCTATCCTACTCCTGACACACTCTAAAGCTACCGTAAAGCTAATCTATATAGGGCAGCAATTTCCTAAGTCTCGGCACATCAGCCTCGCTAACGGGCAACTTAGACGTAAAAAGTCTTTTCACTTTTTTGGGTTTCTTCCTTCTAAGATGGCTTCTGAGTCCCTTCATCCTAACCAATTTACCTGATCCAGTGGCCTTGAAACGTCTCTTAGCCCCCTTGTGGGTTTTAAGCTTTGGCACGTGCTCTATCCTTATTCTCAATTTGTTTCCGAAGTGCAGCACTCGGAGCCAGAATCATAGTGAGTGATCTACCCTCAAAAGAAGGGGCTTTATCTAGCATAGCATCTTCCTGTAGATCATCTGCAACATTCTTCAGAAGCCCCATCCCTATCTGGGGATGTTGCATTTCTCTTCCTCTGAACATAACAGACACTTTCACTTTCGAACCTTGAGAAAGTAGTCTTTTGACCATCCTCGTTTTTGAAAGTCGGTCATGCTCGCCAATCCTAGTTTTCATCCGTATTTCTTTGAGCTGATTAGTAGTTTTGGTCTTATTAGACTTCCTTGACTGTCTTTCTTTCCTCGTAGCCTCGTAACGGAATTTTCCGTAGTTAAGTAGCCTACACACAGGGGGATTCGCTGCGGGGGCAACTTCCACCAAATCTAGACCCCTCTCAGTCGCCAAATTTAATGCATCTGGCGTCTGCATCTCACCAAGTTGATTTCCCTTATCGTCCACGACAAGTACTGAGGAGACACGTATTCGATCATTCACCCTGTAATTTTTAGGTATTGTTTTACTCCAATTGTCTCAAAATTAAAAAGCCCAGCTCATCCACTGGACCACATTGAATATAGCACACAGACATTGCTACTTCAACAAATCTTTCATCTCGACACTAGAGAACCTTATTTTCAGATTCACCTCGTATCCTCTCGATGATATCGGAAAGACCTACAGATCCAAGATCATCTCCAGATCTTAAACGTACACCCACAGTTTCAGACTCTATTTCCCTGTCACCCACAATAAGCATATAAGGGATTTTTTGAAGCTGAGCTCCCCTGATTTTAGCATTCATCCTTTCATTACCATCATTCACCTCGACTCGTAGCCCAGCAGATAGTAATTTATCTTGAACTGATTGAGCATATTCCAAGTGTCGATCAGAAATTGGTATTACTGTGGCCTGCACCGGAGCCAGCCATACAGGAAAAGCACCCCCGTAATGTTCTATCAAGATTCCCATGAATCTCTCTAATGAACCAAATATAGCTCGATGAACCATAAAGGGTTGGTGCTCAGATCCATCTTCACCAATATATGAAAGACCAAATCTCTCCGGTAAATTAAAATCGAACTGAACGGTGGTGCACTGCCATAATCTTCCAATAGCATCCCGAATATTTATATCAATTTTGGGTCCATAGAAAGCTCCACCTCCTTCCTCCAATTCAAACTCTAACCCACGAGAATCAAGGGTATTTTTAAGGGACTTTTCCGCTATTTCCCATTGTTGGTCAGAACCAACTGCCTTTTCTGGCCTTGTGGAAAGATTCACTGTGAAATCCTCAAATCCAAATGCTCCAAGTAAGTCAAATGTGAGGTCCAAAACGCCATCTATTTCTGTTCCTATCTGCTCAGGGGTACAAAATATATGAGCATCATCTTGAGTGAGTCCGCGAACCCTCAACATGCCGTGAAGAGTGCCACCGCGTTCATATCTATACACCGTACCAAGCTCACCAACTCTCATTGGAAGCTGACGATAACTTCTCAAATCTGACTTGTAATACATTATGTGAAACGGACAATTCATTGGCTTAAGGTAGTAGTCTTGCCCATCTGTTTCAGAAGGTGCAAACATGTTCTCCTTAAAGAAATCCAGATGCCCACTGGTCTGCCACAAATTAGCTCGCCCAATGTTAGGAGTATAAACAAGGTCATATCCCCTGCTGTAGTGCTCGTTCTTCCAAAACTCCTCAAACAATGTTCTTACTCTGGCTCCCTTAGGGTGCCAAATAATTAGCCCGGGTCCGGTCTCTTCATGAATAGAATATAAATCCAAATCCCTGCCGAGATTCCTATGGTCCCGTTTCCGAGCTTCATTCAACTTTTCGATATATTCGTCCAGGGCCTCTTTACTTTCCCAAGCGGTCCCATAAATACGTTGCAACATCGGACGATTCTCATCCCCTCTCCAGTAAGCACCTGCAACATGCAACAGTTTAAAAGCGGGAATTTTTCCAGTAGACTCAACGTGCGGCCCAGCACATAAATCTTCAAAAGACCCATGACTGTATGTGCTAATGACCTCTTCATCAGGAATTTGTTCAATAACTTCCAATTTCAACGGCTCATCAGCGTTCATAGCAAGTATTTCTTCCCGAGAATATTCAGAATATTCAAAGGGTAGATTCCCGGCAATCTTTTTTTTCATCTGGCGCTCTATTTTTTTTAGATCATCATCAGAAAAAGGCTCTTTCACCAAAAAGTCGTAATAGAATCCATCTTCCGTGGGTGGACCAATTGCCAACTTTGCTTCTGGATACATATTTGTTACCACATCAGCCATGACATGGGCAGCAGAATGCCGTATGCGTTGCCTAAGATCCTCTAATTCACCATCTCCCATTTGTAATCCTCAAAATTCGGAAACATTTGTTTAATCAAGTAGCCGATTAAGTCAAAACATTCCGACCTAAATTTTTTACACCGTCAATGCCAAAAGAACTCTATTCAACTCTAATTGTCTACGTACTTCCCTCACAGATTTTGAAATATATCAAAATGATGTGGTTATCTCCTTCGCAAAAGAAATAACACCAGCAGCGATTATAACTGCCAATAGATATGTCCTATACTGATTTTCAGCAAACTTTCTTACTAGCAAAGTTGCCAAGGCAAATCCAAGTAACGCAGGAACGATACCAAACGAAGTCAATATTGCTACTTCTAGAGTAAACATTCCAGAAAACAAATATCCAGTAACAGCGGTACCTTCAACCACCAGGTAGTAGAGGGGTAACGAGCCACGGACCGAGTCACGCTCCCAGTTCCTAGACACCGCTGCAATAGCCATCAACGGGCCACCAATACCTGTTGATGTCAACAGAGCTCCGACAACAAAAGAGGTTGCATTAAATATTAATGAATTACTCATGAAGGTACGGGAGCGGTAAAACCAGACGTAAATGCCTAGCCCTATAATCAGAATTGATATAGCCATACCGAGCAAGGTAGTAGAAATAAAATCAAGAATCAGTAGCCCAAAGGGAACTCCAAGCATTCCAAAACATATAGGAGATATCATCTCTCTAAAGCGGATTTGACTCCTGTTTTGGACAATCATAAAAACAAATACCGCCAGGGAAACGGTGTTAATTACCACGACGGTCGTCTTAGCATCTAATATCATCAACATACTAGGAGAGGCAGCTATGGCGATTCCAAACCCAGCAGAACTCAAAACAAACGATCCAAATAACAAGGCAAGTGAGGTTACTATAATTTCAGGATAGATGTCAGTCATTTAAATTAGAGACTTTTAGATTTCGCACCGACAACACCAATAAGATGATAGACACAACACATGGTGTCGCTGCCCACACATATTCACCACTCAAAAAGAGCAAACATGCTGCCACTGCCACTAGAAACATTAAAATTGAGAGTGTCCCACTGGCATTAGAAACCGCAAAGGATTTAAGAAAAAATACCAATAGACCCAACGCGGACACAATTACTGGAGTAATAGCCCACGTAAATTTCCCACTGTTAAAAAGAAAAAATGAAATTCCAATTAACAGAAACACAATAAAAAGAAGTAATTCGGGCGTTCTATTTTGCCTCAATTGCCTTGTCATATTACTAACATTCAAACGCAGGAGTGATAAAAAAAGAGCCCCCGGGTTGCACCCGGGGGCTCTTCATTTCTGCTGTCCAACTCATGCAATACCAGAGTTAGACGGGGACCGCCTCTAATTTTTCCCTGATAACCGCCCTGAGCTCTTTCACTCTAGGCAAATTAGGAAATTGTCCGTCCTCTTCAGCTTTATCATATATCTTGTCACCGTCGGCAAACACTTGAAGAATTCCACCCGT
>ENA-UPTF01001420-UPTF01001420.1-marine-metagenome-genome-assembly--contig:-NODE-1420-length-15028-cov-3.100261_pt1 | contig 15028 bp, 14 predicted proteins | sample MGYA00238166_ERZ767019 | MGnify/ENA primary metagenome ERZ767019 (study PRJEB28930, sample SAMN06266391) | marine metagenome | isolation source: Sea water from 250 m depth | place: Atlantic Ocean...
AACGTGAGGGTCGCGAGTTCGAATCTCGTTTCCCGCTTCAGTTCATTTTTAGTACTTTTATTATTTTCTTTTTAATTTTTTAGTTAGATTTTTGAGTTTACCTAGAGTTTTATTTCCAACATGATGTTCTATTCCTTCACTATCAAGCTCTGCTGTTTCTTTATCTAACCCTAACGCTATTAAGAAATCATAAACAATTTTATGTCTTTGACGCACATATGTTGCAGTGTTTTCTCCTTTTTTAGTAAGACGAACCGCTCTATAGGGTTTTGATGTTAAAAAACCTTTTTTTACTAATCTATTAATTGTTTGATTTGCTGTTGCTTTAGATATACCTAGGTGATTTGCAATATCAACTATTCTTGCCTCACCTTCCTTAATAATTAAATCTTCTATTAATTCCACATAATCTTCTGCTAACTCATTTTTATGTGCTTTTCTAGTGTATATGTAAGATTTTGCATCTATTTTTGGATTTTTTTTAAACATATTTTTTTTTATAAATTTAACATTTTTCTTTTTCCATTAAAACTTGAAAAAAAGTTAGTATAGGCTAACTTATTAAGTAGTTACTAATTAAAAATTATGACAGAATTAATTTTATCAATAAAAAATAATTATTTCAGATTTCTTCAAGATTTAAATTTAAAAAAAACTTTTATATTCCTTTTGCTTCTTACTCTTGTGGTTAATCCTACTGAAGTAGGTTCTATATCACGCTTAGCTATGGCAAATGCATATTTATCTGTTTCGGTTTATGTTGCAATAACTTTATTTATTTTTTTAAGATTAGAAAAATCAAAGAAATATTCTCTTAGTAATTTTTTTAAAAACAATCTAAAGCTTCAAATACCCATTGCATCTTTATTAGGAGCAATTCCTGGTTGTGGAGGAGCGATTATAGTTGTTACACAATATTTACAAGGAAATATTACTTTTGGTTGTTTAGTTGCAGTTTTAACTTCAACAATGGGGGATGCTGCGTTTTTAATTTTAGCAAAAGAGCCTATAAGCGCTCTTTTTATTTTTGTAACTTGTATGATTGTGGGATCTTTAACAGGTTTTTTGATAGATTTTTTTATTAAAAAAAGAACAAAAAATAATAATCCAAAAATTAATTTAAACTTAGAAGAAATAGATAATAAATTTCATTTATTTTTATATAAACTTTGGTTAATAATTTTTATCCCAGGATTTTTTTTAGGAATTATTAATCATTTACAAATAGAGCCACCCAAAATTTTAAATTTTGATATAAATTATGTATTTGGTTTTACTGCTGCTTTTTTTTCAATTTTTCTTTGGACTATTAATCCGTTCTCAGATAGAGCTATTTCTCTAGATAGAACAAGAGAAACTAATTTTAAAAGTATCGATCTAACAAACTTTGTAACTTTATGGGTAATAGTTGGATTTTTATTTTTTGATTTAGGTATTTATTTTACAGGATTAGATTTTGAAAAATTATTTGATGTTATTTTACCACTTACACCTTTAATAGCAATTTTAGTTGGTTTTATTCCAGGATGCGGCCCACAAATTTTAACTGCAACATTATATTTGAATGGATATATTCCATTTTCTGCAGAAATAGGCAATGCAATATCAAATGATGGAGATGCCTTGTTTCCAGCAATAGCAATTTGTCCTAAAGATGCAATTTTGGCTACAATTTATAGTGCTATACCAGCATTAATAGTTGCATATTCTTATTTCTTTTTTTTAGAGTATTAAACTTTTTTCTAGCTTCAATAATTCTTTTTTTTTTGTTTGACTCTTTCTATAACCTCCCAAATCACCATTTGAGGAAATTATTCTATGGCATGGTATAATAATTAGGATTGGATTATTTGAACATGCGTTTCCTATAGCACGGGCACCCATAGGTTTATTTTCATTAAAAATTTTTTTTGATATATCACTATAACTTTTTTTTTCACCCCAGTTTATTTTTTTAATATATTTCCATACTTTTTTTTGAAATTTTGTTCCTGTTGGATCTAAAGGTAAATTAAACTTAATTTTTTTTCCTTGAAAATAACTAATAAGTTGTTTTTTTGCATTTATTAATAAAGGATTTGTTACCTTTTTTTTGGGTACTATTTTTATGTCAGTCCAATTCACCTTTACTAAGCTTTTATTTGTTGCTTCAATATATATTTTACCTAAATTAGTTTTTATAAATGTATGTGATTTTTTCATTTAAATTTATTAAATTTTGTTTATTAAATTAGTATAATATTTTTTATGGCACAACCAACGCAAGAACAATTAAAAGAATTAATTGAATTATATCAGTCAGGTAAATTAGAAGAAGCTGAAGAGAAAGTTAAAAAATTATTACAAGAATTTCCTGATGATTTAACCTGTTTAAACATTTTGGGGGTTATAACGGATAGAAAAGGACAAACTGAAGAAGCAATTAAAATATATCAAAAAGCCTTACAAATTAATGAAAATAGTCCTGAGACTCATTTTAATATGGGATCTATTTTACATAGATTAGGCAGAAGTAACGAAGCAAGAATAAGCTATGAAAAAGCTATAACTATAAAATCTGATTTTATAAATGCACATTTTAATTTAGGACTAGTTTATCAGAATCTTCAGGACAATAAAAAGGCTATAGAAAGCTATGAAAAAGCAATCAAATTAAAACCCGACTTTTCAGAAGCGATTGGAGCTATGGGAACAGCTTTTCAAGCTCAAGGAGAACTAGATGAAGCTATTGAGCTTTATAGGAAAGCAGTTTCAATTCAACCTGATGCAAGGAACCACTTTAATCTTGCAGTTGGCCTTAGAAATAAAGGAGCTCTCGATGAATCGATAGAACAGTATGAAAAATCTCTATCATTTAATGAACAAAACCCTGAGGCATTAACTAGTTTAGGGGATGCACTTTGGCATAAAGGGAAAACAGAAGAAGGACTTGAAAAACTAAATAAAGCTGTAGAAGTTGAACCTGGACATCCGCAAGCTAATTATAATTTAGCAGTTTTTTTAAGTGATAATAATGAACTTGATAAAGCATTAGATCATTTTCAAAGTTCAAAAATTTATGATTGGCAAGAAAGATCTTTATATTGTTTATATAAAACTGAGCAGTACGAAAAATTTAAAGAAGAATTGGATCTAATTATTAAAAATAAAAAAAACAATTCACCTTTTTTAGCAACTTTATCAACCCATCATGCAATTAATTTTAAAACAAAAGATAATTATAATTTTTGTAATAAACCTTTAGAACTTGCTACTCACATGTCCATAAAAGAATTAAAAGAACCAAATAGTAGTCTTTTAAAAGAATTATTAAAAGATATAGAAAAAGAAGAGATTGCAAAGCGTACTCAAAGTAGACTTCATCACGGAACACAATCATCAGGAAATTTATTTAAAAGATCAGAAGGATCTTTTAGAACTCTGTCAAAATTAATCGCAAATACTATTGAAGAATATTATAAAAAAAATAAAAACAAAGACAGTAACTCAATTTTTGTAAAACAATTTCCAAAAAGTGTAGATTTTAATAGTTCATGGTATGTAAAAATGCAGTCTGGTGGCCATTTAGATTCTCATATTCATGAGGAAGGTTGGGTTAGTGGTTCAGTTTACCTTTCAATGCCAAAAGAAAAAAAAGATCCAAATGAGGGAGCAATAGAATTAAGTTTACACGGTGATAATTATCCAAAGAAACACGACGACTTTCCAAAAAAAACGTATCCTGTAGAAGTTGGAGATGTAGTTTTTTTTCCTTCATCTGTTTTTCATCGTACAATTCCTTTTAAATCAGACGAAGAAAGAATTTGTATTGCTTTTGATGTTAAGCCTCAACTAATGTAAATATTTAATAGAATTAGAAAAAAAAAAAATTAATATTATTTTTATGAAACTTTTAACCAACATTCTTTTTTTTATTATACTTTTTCTTAATATATCAACAAAAGATGTATTTAGTCATGGCCCAACAAGACAAAAAATAAAAGAATCTATTACTATAAATGCAAAACCCGAAGAAGTTTGGAACGTAATTAAAGATTTTGGAAAGATTAATACTTGGCATCCCTCAGTTTCAAAAGTAGAAAGCGATGGCAAAAATAGAACTATTTATTATTCACCAAGAAATAATACCCCTATTAAACAAAAACTTGAAAGTTATAACGCTGAGAAAATGATGTATAAAACTTCAATTACTGAAGTAGATATAAAATCTTTTCCAGTAAGTACTTATACAGCAAATATTTCTGTAAAAGCAAATGATGATGGAACCTCAACTGTTTTGTGGAAGGGGGCATTTTATAGAGCATACGTAAATAATGACCCACCACCTGAATTAAATGAAGCTGCGGCAATAAAAGCTGTTACAGAGTTTTTCCAAGCAGGTTTAAATAATTTAAAAAAAAAATTAGAAAAATAATTAAAAAAAAATATATATGAAGAATTTTCTTATTAATTTATGGATATTCTTCCTTTTTTTTTCAAAAGTTTGTTTTTCTAATGATCTTGCTTACATCACAAATCAATTATCAAACAGTGTTAGTGTAATTGATTTAGAAACTTATAAAGTAATAAAAGAAATTTCAGTTGGTTTAAAACCAGCTGGAATTGCTGTAACAAAAAATGGAAAAAAAATATTTGTTAGTAATCCTGAAAGTAAGGAAATATCTGTTATAGATGGCTACAAATTAGAAAATATTAAAAATATTCCTTTAGGAAAAGGGCCTTTAGGAATTGCACTAACAAAAGATGATAAATTTTTATTAGTTTCAGATTGGTACGATCACAAAGTAAGTATATTAAACACAAACACATTAAAAGTAATTAAGGAAATATCAGTAGGCAAAACACCTGCTGGTATAGATACAGATTTAAAAAATTCTAAATTTTATGTTGCTAATAGGGATGATCATAGCGTATCTGTAGTAAATATTAAAAATTTTAAAGAAGAAAAAATTCTAAAAGCTGGGGAGAGACCTTTTGCAGTTACATTAAGTCCAGATAATAAATTTTTATATGTTGCAAATGTTAAAAGTAGCGATGTTAGTGTTTTTAATACAAAAGATTATAAAAAAATTAAAACAATTAAAGTTGGAAAGTCCCCATACGCAATAGCATTCAATCAAGAAGGTACACAAGCTTTTGTTACGAACCAACATGAAAATACAATCTCTGTTATTGATACTGTAAATAAAAAGAACATAAAAACTTTAGATATTGGAGAATATCCTGAAGGCATAAATTTTTATAGAAAAACTAAGGAAGTTTTAATTGTTAATTGGTTTGATAGCGAAGTAGTTGTCTTAAATAGTGAGAATTTAAATATTAAAAAAAAAATTACTGTGGGAGAGGGTCCCAGAGGTTTTGGTAATTTTATTGGACCTAATTTAGTTAAATAATTTTTTAATGTTTAAAGTGTCTCATATTGCTAAAAGCCATAGCAATTTTATACTTGTTTGCTCTTTTAATAACATCCCCATCTTTAATGGATCCGCCAGGTTGGATGATTGCTTTTACTCCAAATTTTCCAAAGACATCTATGCTATCGGGAAACGGAAAAAATGCATCTGATGCAACAAAAGATCCTTTTAAAATATTTTTGTTAAAAAATTTTTTTGCTTTTTCCGAACCAATTTTTGCAGAATCTAATCTATTCATTTGACCTGCACCTATACCAATAGAACTGTTATTTTTAACGTAAACAATTGCATTTGATTTTACATACTTACAAATTTTTTCAGCAAGTAGCAAATCATTTATTTCTTTTAATTTAAGCTTTTTCTTTGTAACAAATTTTAAATTCTTTTTATTACTATAGAAATTATCAGGTGTTTGAATTAAAAAAGCATCAGACATAGATTTAATTTCTTTTGATGGTTTAAATTGTTTAAATGTTTTTGTTTCGATAAGTATTAAATTTTTTCTACTTTGAAAAATATTTTTTGCTTCTTTACTTATTTTTTTTCCAACAACTATTTCTACAAAAGTTTTAGAGATTTCTTTTGCTAATTTATTATCAACATTTCCATTAACAATAATAATTCCACCAAATGCACTTACAGGATCACATTTAAATGCTTTTTTATATGCTTCTAATAAATTATTATCTTTACTAACTCCGGAAGGATTAGCATGTTTTATAATAACTACACAAGGCTTATTAATTTCATCAGCTAATAAACAACCTGCTTGCATATCATTTATATTATTATAACTAAGTTCTTTTCCTTGAATAATTTTCATATTAAAAAAAGAATTTTTATTATTTAAGAGAGAAGTATTTTTGTAAATAGCTGCTTTTTGTTTTGGATTTTCACCATATCTTAGTTTTTTTACAATTTTTGATTGGATTAAAAAATTCTTCTCTTTATTATTTCCTATTTTTGAGAACCAATTACTTATATCCATATCATATATAGAAACTTCATTAAAAGCTTTGGTGGCTAACTCAAGTCTTGTTTTTTTTGAAATATGGTTTTTATTTTTCTTCATTTCATTTATAAATTTTTGATAATCATTTGGGTTGGTTATTGTTGTTACAAACTCAAAATTTTTTGCCGCTGCTCTAATTAAAGTTGGACCACCAATATCAATATTTTCTATACATTCCTTAAATGAACTTTTTGATGCGACAGTTTTTTTGAATGGATATAAATTAACTATTACAAGATCTAATAAATTAATTTTATTTTTTTTTAATTCATTTAGATGTTTAGGCAAACTTCTTTTTGCAAGAATCCCTCCGTGTATTTTTGGGTGTAGAGTTTTGACTCTTCCATCTAAAATCTCAGGCGATTTTGTATATTTTGAAACTTCATTTACTTTTATATTATTTTCTTTTAAAAATTTATATGTCCCACCAGAGGAATAAATTTCTATTTTTTGACTTATTAGAAATTTAGATATATCTAATATGTTTGTTTTATCAAAAACTGAGATTAATGCTTTTTTTATTTTAATTTTATTAAGCAATTCTTTCTTTTTGCAAATTTTCTACTTTTGTTTTTTTATATTCAGGAACTATCTCTGACATTTTTTTATAGCAAAGATCTAACTCACCACTTTTTGCTAGCACGATTAATTCTTTTAAAAGTTGAGATAATTTTTTATGGTTTTCAATTTTTGGTTTAACAATAAAAATAGATTTATTCTTAGTTTTTTTAAATTTTTCATTTTTATAATGTAGTTCTTCTTGTATTTTTTCACCCGGTCTTAACCCAGTAAATTTAATTTTAATATCCTTATTAGGTCTTAATCCTACAAGTCTAATTAATTGTTCTGCTATTTCAGTAATTGCAATCGGTTGTCCCATTTCAAGAACATATATCGCACCCTTCTTATTCTTGCTTTCTAAAGTTGCAGATTGAATAACTAATTCAACTGCTTCTCTAACAGTCATAAAATATCTTTTCATTTTTGGATGTGTAACAGTCAGCGGACCTCCCTTTTGTAATTGTTCTTGGAATAAAGGAACTACTGATCCAGTTGAACCTAATACATTACCAAATCTTACAATTTTAAAATTTGTTTTTGAAGAATTAGCTAGACTTTGACAATATTTTTCACTAATTCTTTTTGTTACTCCCATTACACTAAATGGATTTACAGCTTTATCAGTTGAAATTAAAACCATTTCCGCGACATTATGTTTTATACAACTTTGAGCTATATTAACTGTACCGTGAACATTTGTTAATATTCCTTCTAAAGGATTTTTTTCTACTATTGGAACATGTTTTAATGCAGCGGCATGAAAAATTATTTCTGGTTTATTTTGATTAAAAATACTATCAATTCTTTTTGTATTTTTTATGTCAGCTAATAAAACATTAATTTTTATATTTTTGACTTTATCCTCAATTCCTTTTTCAATTTTATATAAAAGAAATTCAGAATTATCTAAAAGAATAATTTCTTTAGGCTGATAATTAATAATTTGATTAACTAATTCTGATCCAATTGTTCCCCCAGCCCCTGAAACTAAAACTTTTTTATTATAAATAAATTTTTTCATAGAGTTTCTATCTAATAGCGCTTGGGGTCTTGACAATAAGTCAAAAACATCTACAGGTTTTACTTTTAGTTTTTCATTATTTATATCGCTTTCTAAATCCGTAATTTTTGGGAGTCTTGCCAATGAGATTCCTGTTTTATCTGCAAAAGTTAAAAGATTTCTAATTATATTTCCTTCTATGTCATTACTTGCAATTATAATTTTTTGAGGTCTATTTTTTTTATTTTCTTTTTCAAGTTTTTCAACAATTTTTGATATTTCTGCTATAGAACCAAGTATTTCAATACCTCTAATAAATCTTCCGACTCTGTTTTTATTAATATCTACAATTCCCACAATTTTATGAATTGGATTGTTATTTCTACCCATTTCTCTGATAAATAATTCTGCTCTATCTGTAGCACCAATTAAAAGTACAGGAATTGAATTTTCATTATCTGAAATATTCTTTAAAAAGAATTTTTTGTCTTTATATAATCTATAAATTGCTCTTGATCCTGATAAGGACATTACTAGAACAAACCAATTAATAAATAAAACCGATCTTGGGAAACTTTCAAGTCTTGTTATAGCAAACATCATAATCAAAAAGACCGCAATTGTAATACTTGAAGCTTTTACAACATTAATTAGATCATTTATAGATGCATATCTCCATATACCTTTATACAGACCTGTTAACCTATAAACTGTAGCGCCAATAATTGTTATTAATATAGTTCCATATATCAATAAAGAATTTGGTATTGAGTTATATTCTGATCCTAATCTAAGAAAAATTGATAAATTGAAGCATATTGCCGTTACAAATATATCGTGTAAATAAACAAGATTGGCCTTATTTCTAAAAAAAGAAAACATGTAGTATATATATTAGGTACTCTTTTTATATTTTGAAGAGAAATAAATTATTAAAACCATGCTTTCTAAAAATGCTAAAAAAGAAACTAAATACTGGTTTTTTATTGTATAGCACGTAAATATTATTAATATTTGCAACATTGTAATATATAAAACAACTTGAGAGTGAGACATGCCTGACTGAACAGCTTTTTGATAGTAATGCTCGCGATGCGCTTCCCAGATTTTTTTTCCTTTAATTAATCTTATTATTAAAGTCAGAGTTGTATCTAATATGTAATACATTGGTAAACTTAATACCCAGTGCCATGTATTCCCTTCAAGATATAACCAGTATAAAGATAAAATACATATAAACCCTAGAACTATACTTCCAACATCACCTAAAAATATTTTTGCAGGATTCCAATTCCAATATAAAAAAGCTGAACAAGTTGATATAATTAAAATTTCAAATATAGGAAAATATTCTGATTTATTTAAAAAATGTGCAAGAATTATACCTGTACAAATTGTTATGGCCATTAGAGGGCTAATTCCATCTATCCCATCCATAAAATTAAAAATATTAACGAACCAAGTAAATATTAGAATTAAGAAAAAAATATGAACAAATTGAATTTGATTATAAAAACCAAAAGAATATAAATATATAAAATAGATAGAAATGAAAAAAATTTGAAATAATAATCTAACTAAAACATTTATATTTTTTAAATCATCTTGCCAAGATATAAAAGCCAAACCCGCAATAGCAATAATTCCGGGAATTTTATCATATGGATCTAAAAGCAAAATAATTCCTATAATAGATAAAACTATTATCCAACCACCACCTTTAGGTATAGGCTTTATATGGCTACTTCGTTTATTTGGAATATCAAATATTTTTTTATACTCTAAAATTTTTTTTAGATATTTTGTTCCAATTAAAGTAAATAAAAAAATAAATATCGAAAAAATAAGTAATTTGTCCATATTAATATTTTTTTAACGACCATTTAATTATCGTGATTAACTCTTTTGTTTTACCTGTCAAATGTATAAGTTCATTTATTATCGGTTGATTATTAATATTTATATTTCTATTTGATACTATATCCAATTTTTCCAGAGAAGATGAAAATTTCCAACCACTACCATTTGAAAGTCTAAGAACAACATTTTTTCCATTATTGGTAATTAATGTTTTTACATTTGGATCTAAATAAAATCTTATATCAAAATTTAATTCCATTGGACAATAAATATTATCCTCTCCTCTAATATCTAAACCATCTTTATCTACATATATTAGTCTTTTGTGGATTGCATCGTATTGGTTTTTATACCCGTAATTTTCCATTTCGATAACATTAGCTCCATATCTTTCTACTCTTTTTACTTCTAATTTATCTGGCACCCTTGATAAATGTTCATTTGAAAGAATTTTGTATGCATTTGTATTATTAAGAGTCAATGTTGAGTGGGCAGCTGTTGTTCTATTCGTTTTTTCATCTAGACTTTCTAAAGAGTTAATTATAATTCTATTTTTTTTATAACTTAATTCAAAAGTTGTAGAACAAGAATGCGCTTTATATGTTGCAGCATAATTTTTAGGAACTCCACAATCAATTATTAAAGCCGTGTCTTTAGTATCAATTCTTTGAAAACCACTTTCTAATAATTCCCTTGGATTTTTTTTAGGTTTAGGAATTTCAGAAATTATATTTTTTATTTCTTTTTGATTAAGATTATTTGTTCCATTAAAATTTGCTAAAGAATTATCTTTGTGAAGAAAAAAACAATAAGCAACGGACATTTTTTTAATAGTATTTTGTAAATCAAAAAATACATTTTTTTTAGTTGAATTTAATATTGTTCTTATATCTAAAAGATCCATTAAGAACTGTAAGTGTATTTTTGGATTTCTTTGAAAATGACATCCGTCATTTAAAATTTGTTTGTTTAACTCTGATTTCAAATTAAAAATTGCAATTTGATAATAATATTTTTTGTTAGGAATAGTTATACTTATATATATTAACGCTTTTATTATTCTTATTAGATCTGAATTTCTTTTTAAATTTGAAAAATTTTTTACTAAATGTTCGATTTGTTTCAAAATTGAATTAAACATCTCTTTTTTAAATTTTTCATCTGCAGAACTAAAAAAAAAGTTATAATTTTTTAGCCAGTTACAGATCCTTGTTGCAAGAATAAAATCATTCCAAGTTTTTGATTTCCACGAACTATTTTTTTTGATCCAATATGAAGTTAATTTACGACCGTGAATTCTTAAGGTTTCCTTACTTATTTCTTGAAGATCATTTAAAAAATTAAAAGAATGAAAATAAAAAAAAAAAGGATTGTTTGTTTTCTTATTATCCGGAACCTTATTTTTTAAAAAATTTTTTACTTGCTCAATATCGCCTTCCCACAAATTAGGCATCACAACTTCTGTATAGTTTATTTTTTCATTAAAATTAAGCTTTCCATAGATTGGAGAATTATAAAAAATTTTTGAAATAAATGATTTTATTTTTTTTAATTTTTCAAAAAATCTTTGAAAATAAAAATTTCTTATTTTTATTGGAGCCATAATTTATTCTTTATTTAGTTTTTTTTAGATTTAGTATATTTTTTTTGTAAAATTTCTTTCCACCTTTAAAACAAGCTGTTCCTGCGACTAAAATATTTGCACCTGCTTCTAATATTTTTTTTGCATTATTAGAATTAATTCCTCCATCTACCTCAATATCTATGTTTAATTTTTCTTTCTTTATTTTTTCATCAATTTTTTTGATTTTTTTTATTTGGCTTTCAATAAATTTTTGACCACCAAAACCAGGATAAACACTCATAACAAGTATTAAATCTATTTTTTTTAAATAAGGAAAAATTTTATTTTCACTGATATTTGGATTTAATACTAAACCTACCTGTTTTTTAAATGATTTTATTGTTTTGATTGTTTTATTAACATTTTTTACAGTCTCAGGATGAAATGAAATTATATCTGCTCCTGCTTCAATAAATGGTTTTAGAAATTTATCTACCGGCTCTATCATTAAATGAACATCAAATTTCTTTTTAGTAAATTTTCTTAAAAATTTGACGGTATCAGGACCAAAAGTTAAGTTTGGAACAAAGTGACCGTCCATTATATCAAAATGAATATAATCAGCTCCTGCTTTACTAATATCAACAATTTCTTTTCCCAATATAGAAAAATTACTTGCTAATATTGAAGGCGCTATTTTGATTTTTTTTTTCACTGAATTATATTATTCTACAATTAATATGAAAAAAAAAACAAAAAAAAAATTAGATAAAAATAGTAATAAAAAAAAAAAAATTAAAAAACTTAATCCCACAAGATATGGAGATTGGGAAATTAAGGGAAGATGTATAGATTTTTAATTATTTTTTGTTCAAACGAGATTTTACTAAATCATCTACAACTCCAGGATCGGCAAGCGTTGAAACATCACCTAGTTGATCGCTTTCATCAGCAGCAATCTTTCTAAGGATTCTTCTCATTATTTTTCCTGATCTAGTTTTAGGTAGACCAGGAGCCCATTGAATTAGATCAGGAGATGCGATAGGCCCAACTATTTTTCTTACTTCGTTTATTAAATTTTTTTTTAATTCATCTGATTCTTCAAAACCAGTTTTTAAAGTTACGTATGCATAAATACCCCATCCTTTAATATCATGTGGATATCCAACGACAGCAGCTTCTGCTACACTTTCATGTCCAACTAGAGCACTTTCTATTTCTGCAGTTCCTAGATTATGACCTGAAACAATAATTACATCATCTACTCTTCCAGTTATCCAATAGTATCCATCTTTGTCTCTTCTACATCCATCACCGGTAAAATATTTTCCATCAAAAGCTGAAAAATAAGTATCTTTAAATCTTTGATGATCTTTATAAACTGTTCTCATTTGTCCAGGCCAAGAAGCGGATAAACATAAATTTCCTTCACACTCTCCTTCTAATATTTTTCCTTCTTTATCTACAATTTCTGGTTTTATTCCAAAAAAAGGAAGAGTCGCTGATCCTGGTTTAAGATCTGTAACACCGGGAAGGGGTGTAATTAATATCCCACCAGTTTCTGTTTGCCACCAAGTATCCACAATTGGACATCTGCTTTTTCCAACATTTTCATAGTACCACATCCATGCTTCTGGATTTATTGGTTCTCCAACTGTTCCAAGAATTCTTAAGGAATCTCTGCTAGTATTTTTTAGAGGTTCTTCCCCTTCTTTCATTAATGCTCTTATAGCTGTAGGTGCTGTGTAAAAAATATTAACTTTATGTTTATCAACAACTTGCCAAAATCTAGATGTATCTGGAAAATTTGGGACACCTTCAAACATAAGAGTTGTTGAGCCATTTGCTAATGGTCCATAAATAATATAACTATGACCTGTTACCCATCCAACATCTGCTGTGCACCAATAAACATCATCTTCTTTTATATCAAAAATATATTCATGAGTGAAAGAAGTGTAAACAATATACCCTCCTGTTGTATGAAGAACTCCCTTTGGTTTTCCTGTAGAGCCAGAAGTATATAAAATAAATAAAGGATCTTCTGAATTCATAGTCTCAGGTGGGGATATTTCTGACTCATCTTTCATGAGTTCGTGATACCAAAAATCTTTTCCTTCATTCCAAGATATTTTTTCATTTGTTTTTTTTACTACTATCATTTTTTTTAAACAGGATGTTTTTTCAGCTGCCGCATCAGCATTTTCTTTAAGAGGTATTTTTTTCCCCCCTCTAACCCCAAAATCTGCGGTTATAATTAAGTTAGAATCACAATCTTTTATTCTATCAGCAAGAGAATCAGCTGAAAATCCTCCGAATACTACAGAATGGATAGCGCCGATTCTTGCGCATGCAAGCATTGCAACAGCAGCTTCTGGAATCATTGGCATATATATTGTAATAACATCTCCTTTACTTGCACCCACGCTTTTTAATGCATTAGAAAATTTGCAAACTTCAATGTATAATTCTTTATAAGTAATTTTTTTGGAATCATTTGGATCATCTCCTTCCCAAATAATTGCAACTTTATCACCTCTTTTTTGAAGATGTCTATCAAGACAATTATAACAGGCATTTAATTCTCCTTTTAAATACCATTTTATTGAAACTTTATTTTGGTAATTTACTTCTTTAACTTTTTCATATTTTTTCTTCCAAGATATTCTTTCTGCTATTTTATCCCAAAAATCGTCGTTATTTTGTATAGATTGTTTATATAATTCTTGATATTTTTTTTTGTTTAATTTTGTATTTTTTAAATGTGATGCAAAGTTATCAGCTTTTAAAATTTTATTCATTAATTATGACTCTCCAGATTTAGATATTATTTTCCATGATTTTTGATCAACGGGCATTACGGATAAGCGTGATTGTTTAACTAATGCCAAATTAGACAGACTAGGATTTGATTTAATTTCCTTTAAAGTGACAGGTTTTTTTAATTTTTTTTTTGTTTTAACATCTACTAGAACAAATTTACCTGAAGAGTCTGTTTCATCCGGATAATGCTCTTTTGTTACTTCAACAACCCCAACAATTTGCCTTTCATCAACAGAATGATAGAAAAAACATTCATCACCTTTTTTCATTTGTTTCATATAGTTTCTTGCTTGGAAATTTCTTACCCTTTTCCAAAAACATCCTTTAGGGCCTTTTTTTTCTATAGCCGCCCACATTCCTTTGCTAGGTTCAGATTTTATAAGCCAATATGCCATTTTAAAAAAAACTAAAATTTAAAATTAATTATATATTAAATATGCCAATTAGGTAAAGGTTGAAAATCAAAATTATTTTTTTTATTTTTTTTAAATTTTTCAATAGCAACCCAAGCAATCATAGCTGCATTATCCGTGCATAAATTTTTTGTAGGTATATATAAATTAGAATTATTTATAATTGTGAACTTTTCTAAATTTTTTCTTATGAAATTATTAGATGCAACTCCTCCTACCACTACAAAATTTTTTTTTTTATTAGGATATTTTTTTTCAAATATTTGTAATCCTAATTCGCATTTTTTTTTTATTATATTTAAAACTGTATATTGAAAACTACAACACACGTCTGATTTGAATTTATCAGTTTTTTTTTTTTTTGAATTAATAATTTTTTGG
>ENA-UPTF01001421-UPTF01001421.1-marine-metagenome-genome-assembly--contig:-NODE-1421-length-15025-cov-2.832553_pt1 | contig 15025 bp, 15 predicted proteins | sample MGYA00238166_ERZ767019 | MGnify/ENA primary metagenome ERZ767019 (study PRJEB28930, sample SAMN06266391) | marine metagenome | isolation source: Sea water from 250 m depth | place: Atlantic Ocean...
ACTACGCCGAATTGCACCTGTGCGACGCCCTTTAGTTGTCAAAATCACACAAGTAGCTCCATGAAACTCATAACCATCTTCTCCATCGGTCGCTAGGTAACGCTCGACATGGTCAGCGGCCACATCGTATGTGCTCGGTATGTATTCTTCTGCAGTCATTGATGCACTTTAGGTTTGAAACTTTTTAAAGTCCAGCAGGGGGGCTAGTTTAAAAGTAATTATGATGAAATTATTAAACTAGGAGGTATTAATGCTCTTTCATGTGACACATCACCACACAGAGGCAACATGTCCAGCTCATGACGATGAAGTTGCTGGAAAAACTTTTGGCATCGTTCTTGACTCGCTAAAAGAAAATGTAAATGAGGTCATAGGTGCTTGGGTCGATGGACCAGGTCATGATTTTTTCATTGTGGTCGATGCAGACAACACGTCGCAAATTTTCGCAGGCCTATTTCCGATCATCCCTCACGGAACTGCAAAGATACAACCGGTGGATGATTATTCCGTGATGATGGCAAAACGTAAGGAACTGAATTCGTAACTTGTTTTCATTTAACAGTGGAGCTGGGGGGAATCGAACCCCCGTCCGTCGGAGTGCACCCGCTTGCGATACGACCATTCCCGTGGTTGTGTCTTTAGGCTGTCACACTGCCGGATCAGTTAGCACAAGGCCTGCCTCAAGGTCTTTCCCTAAAGTCAGCGTTCTTTCGCGCCGTCAGCGGTCTATCCCTGCGGTCTCCTCCGCTTCTGTTGCCAGGCTGCGGTGGATCGGCCCCGCGTGCCGTTACCGGTCGCGATGACTCTCTACAACTTGACTAGGTCAGGCTGCGAGAGCGAGATCATCCGTGTTGGAGTCTCTTTTTAAGCCCCGTTTAAAGAGTCTGAGCAACTCTGGTCGCACAAAACGGCTACTGTCACCGGCGTCGAAACCGATCAGCCCCGTTAGGCAAAATATTTTTCACGTATTCACTATTAAGTTGTCAAAAAAGCTCTTAATGAGCCTTAACCATGATAACTCTGACTAGAGACACTTTCCCCAGATAACTATTGGGTTCTATTTCTTTGGTTTCTAGCTAAAGACCGCTCAGTTTCTCTTTGAGATTCACGTTTAGCGATCGCCTGTCTCTTGTCATGAAGTCGGCGACCACGTGCCAAAGCGATTTCGATTTTTGCACGACCTTTAGAGAAATAGAGTTTCAAAGGAATAACCGTCAAGCCATCTCTGTCAATCCGGTCAATAATCTGATTAATTTCCTTACGATGCATAAGAAGTTTTCTGGGTTGATCGGGCTCATGTCCAGTTGCCAGGTTGCCAGTCTTTGAATAAGGATTTATGTGAAGCCCTATAAGCCACAACTCTGAGCCTTCTGATCGAACATAAGATTCGGCTATCTGAACTTTAGATTCCCTTAAAGACTTGACCTCGCTACCTTGAAGCACAAGACCTGCTTCCCAAGTGTCGAGGATGTCATACTCATGACGGGCTCTACGGTTCGTAGCGACAGTCTTATCGTTTAAATCAACCACAGAACATGAGCGTAGTAGACAGGGAAGTGCGGTTACCCTAAAAGGAAGGATAATTTATTTCGATTAGGAGGCCTTGTGAGAGCTGACGGGCGAAAACATAACGAATTAAGACCATTTGGGTTTGAACGCGATTTTACAGAAATGGCTAACGGCTCTTGTTTGGTTACATTCGGTAAGACACGGGTGCTTTGCACAGCTTCTGTTGATGAAGAAGTGCCTCGCTGGCTTAGAGACACAGGCAAAGGCTGGGTGACAGCAGAATATTCAATGTTGCCAGGCTCAAGCCCTGAAAGAGTTAGAAGAAAAAATTCAGGCAGAAGTCAAGAAATTCAAAGGTTAATTGGCCGCTCCTTAAGAGCAGCAGTTGACTTATCAGCTATACCTGAACGTCAGGTAACAGTTGATTGTGATGTTATTCAGGCTGATGGAGGAACGCGAACAGCTTCTATATGCGGAGGATTTATTGCATTGCATGATGCATTCACGCGAATGATCGCCGCAGGTCAAATGGCAGACCATCCCATTACAGAAGAATTAGCAGCTGTTTCAGTGGGTGTGGTTGATGGAGAAGTTTGTTTGGATCTCCCATATGTTGAAGATTCAACAGCAGAAGTTGATTTGAATGTTGTCATGACAAGTTCTGGAAAATTTGTAGAGGTGCAAGGAACAGCTGAAGATGGGCCATTCGAGAGAAAAAGTTTGGAAGAAATGCTTGATGCGGCTGAAGTTGGAATCAAAGAGATTACTGAAGCTCAACGAAATCTTTTATCTTCCCCACCAGTTGATCGCTCCAATTGATGCCTATTCCGAAATTGGTAATAGCAAGTGCTAATCCCGACAAGGTAGCTGAGATAGCTATTGTTTTGGAAGGCATAGCGGTTTTAATTCCCAGGCCGGAAGGTATGCCAGACGTAATTGAAGATGGTAACGATTTAGAAGACAACGCAAGACTAAAGGCTGTGGCAGTATGTGAATTTGCCGGAAAACCTTCAGTAGCGGACGATACAGGACTTGAGATAGACGCGTTAGATGGTGCACCTGGAGTGTATTCAGCACGTTTCGCAGGTGCTGATGCTACATATCAACAGAACGTGGAAAAAGTTCTTACCAATCTTGATGGTGTTCAAATGGGACAAAGAACAGCGAGGTTCAAGACTGTAGCTATTGTTCGCTACCCAGATGGAAGGGAATTGATAGCGAACGGCACTGTAGAAGGGCACATAGCCCAAAAACCTTCAGGAGAAGAAGGGTTCGGTTACGACCCAATATTTGTTCCCGTGGAAGGCGATGGATCTACTTTCGCCCAGATGGGTAAAGAGAAACACAGGTTTTCCCATAGAGGACGAGCATTTCGTAACCTTGGTTACATGTTGGGTGAAAACTAAGAGTTAGTTACTGGAAATAGGGTTCGGACTCCAAGAATGATTTAAGAACCTGTCGAATTCAGCATCAGTTACAGGCTCTGAAAAATGAAAACCTTGAGCCAAATCACATTGAAGTTTTTGCAACTGCTGCAACTGTGGCTCTGTTTCAACTCCCTCAGCTACAACTTGGAGACCAAGACTATGCGCAAGAGCGACAGTGCCGGTAACAATGGCGGTATCATCATCGTTGCTATCAAGACCAGCAACGAAAGTCCTGTCAATCTTCAAAAAGTTTATTGGGAACCTTTTCAGGTAAGTCATCGAAGAGAAACCGGTTCCGAAATCATCAAGTCCCATACGTATGCCCAGTTCTGTTAGTTCTCCCAGAACCTGCTCGGTAACTGGGTTGGCGGCGATAAGAGCACTTTCGGTGAATTCAAGAGCTACTTGTTGTGGTTCTAAATTGTTAGTTTTCAGTGCTTCACTTACTAAACCTGGAAAAGCTGGGTCAGCTAATTGTCGTGCTGAAACATTTACAGCCATGGAAAATGGCCTGTTGGCGTCCTTACTCCATCGAGCAACACGTTGAAAAGCGAGCGTTAATACTTGACTGCCAAGATCTGCTATTAATCCGCTATCTTCGGCTACATCAATAAATTCCACGGGTTGGAGAAGCTCACCTTCAGGTGTGCGAATACGAGCTAAAGCTTCAGCCCCTACCACGGATCCGTCAGAAATTCTGACTACAGGCTGAAAATGAACTTCAATTCTCCTATTTTCGAGGGCGGATCTCAGAGTTTGTTCCACGGAGTGTCTTCGAACAGCTTGAGCTCGGAGATGATCGTCAAACATTTCTGCTCTATCTCTACCACCTTCTTTAGCTCTGTACATTGCGGTGTCAGCGTCTTGTAAAAGTTCAGCTGGCGATTCATTACCGAAGGCGATAGCTATACCAACACTTGTGGTTACTACAGTGGATTCGTTTCCAAGAGTTACAGGCTGAGCGACCGCTGAGCGTACTCTTTCAGCAGCGACGAGTGCATCGGTAGTTCTGACCATATTTCCTATTACAACTACAAATTCGTCACCACCTAGACGGGCGACGGTGTCATCAGGTCTGATTGTTTGTTCGAGTCTTCTTGCTGTTTCGCTTAGAAGTTCATCTCCTACGCTGTGACCTAAAGAATCATTAACAACTTTGAAACGGTCGAGGTCAAGGAATAAAACTCCTACCATTCGATCGTGTCTAGAAGCTCTATGTAAAGCGTCGGCTAGACGCTCTAGTAGTAATGAGCGGTTCGGTAATCCGGTTAACTCATCATGAAATGCTTTTTCTTCTAGTTGTGCTGCAACTTCGACACGTTCAGTAATATCCCTAGCATTAATAACAATCCCGGAAACGGCAGGGTTGTTGAGAAGGTTTGTGGTTACAACTTCCATATGTCTCCATCCGCCATCTGCATGTGCCACACGAGCTTCAAGTGATGGGGAAATACCAGGTGTATTAACTATTTCTTCCATTTTTCCCATCAGGTTTTCTCTGTCATCAGGGTGTACAAGATCAAAAACTGGTGTTCCCTCCAATTCAGAAGCACTCAGATTTAACACCCGTGCTACAGCGGGGCTTGCATAGATGACTCGGCCAACATCGTCTGCAACACACACAAGGTCCGAAGCGTGCTCTACGAGTGCAGCTAATCGTATTTCAGAAGCTTCCACTCGTTGTTCAGCGGCTTTTAGCTCAGAAAGATCCCTAGCAACCATGGAAATAGCTTCTATTTGGTTTTCTTCGTTCCGATGAGCTACCAGAAGCGTTGAAATGGGCAGAATTTGATTTTGCGAAGTTGATAATCGTAATTCCCCTCTCCAGGTTCCACTAGATCTAACAGTGGGCAGAGCAACGGTCGCATATTGAGCTTGTGACCAACTGTCTAGCGAGTTCAAAAGTTGTTCGTTGGATTTTGAATTCAGATGACTCGTAATCGCATCATTTGCCCAGGTTATTGCTCGACCTAATGGGTCAAGTATTGCTACAAGGTCGGGGCTTGCCTCGAGAACTCGAGTTAGCTCTTTCGCTCTTTTTGCTTCTTCCATTTCTTCGGAAATATCTGAGAGCAGCATCACACTTCCTTCAGGAGTGCTGGAAGAGTCTGTTAGGGGAATGGTTGAGACATCCACCCATCTTGTTTGTCCTGAAATGTTTTGAAGTTTCAACCTTCCTCTAATTGAAGAACCGTTTTTTAGGGAATTAATTAAATCGGTCAGGAAGTCTTCTCGGCTTTCTTGATCCAACATTTCCATCCAGCCAAATTCAAGACCGGATTCGCTGGCTTGTCCTGTAGAAACAGACCATTGTGAGTTGATTTGAATAGCAGAGCCATCTGACCTTAAGTGGATCATGGCTGTAGGAGCGGCCTCAATTAGGTCTTCTAGACCTTGCATTTTGGACGTTGAGTCACCTTGATTGTTCATGTGCGGACGGGGGGACTCGAACCCCCACGCCTTGCGGCGCCAGCTCCTAAGGCTGGTGCGTCTGCCAATTCCGCCACGTCCGCAGACCAGCTATTAGTTGGTCAGTGCATTTCGCCCCGTCGGACGATTACTTTGTCAATAATTCCATAATCGCTAGCTTCTTCAGCTGTGAACCAGCGATCCCGGTCACTGTCTGTTTCTATTGTTTCGATTGATTGACCTGTATGTTCTGCTATTCGTTGTTGAAGTATTTGTTTTGTAAAAGCCATTTGCTCAGCTTGAATAGCTATATCAGTTGCATCACCTCTAACACCACCTAGAGGCTGGTGCATCAAGATGCGAGCATGTGGCAATGCGAATCGTTTACCTTTAGCTCCCGCGCAGAGTAGAAATTGACCCATAGAAGCCCCTAGTCCCATACATATGGTTCCCACTTCAGGTTCCACAAATTGCATGGTGTCATATATGGCCATGCCAGATGTGACTGAACCTCCTGGCGAGTTTATGTATAGCCAAATAGGTTTCTCTTGATCCTGTGCTTCTAAGAAAAGCATTTGGGCGATTATGAAGTTAGCAACTTCGTCATCTACAGCAGTACCTAAAAAAACTATTCGGTCTTTTAGGAGTCGTTGAAACACATCAAATCGATTTAAATCCAATCGATCTATTTCATTTGACATTTTGGTTTTTTGGTTTGGTGATATTTCATTCATTACTATGCAGGTTAGCGGGACAGAGGCCAGTGAAGGTCAAGATTGAGATGCTTCTGCCTTACTTCTTAATTCTTTTACAGCATTTTCAAGACCCTTCGGGTCTCTGTAGAGAGCACTTCCGGAAACTAAAACGTTTGCACCAGCTTGAACTGCACCAGAAGCTGTCTCGACGCCAATGCCACCATCAACTTCGATATCACAATCTAAGCCATGAAGCATCTCTGCCACGCGTTTAATTTTTGGTTCCATTGATGAAATATATTTTTGACCACCGAAACCTGGGTTTACGGTCATGACCAAAGCTAAACCAAGTAGATCTTTTACTTCATCTATAAGTTCTGGTGGAGTATGGGGGTTGAGCGCAACTCCTGGGACAGCACCGGCTTCTGCAATATAATTGAGCGTTCTGTGCAGATGTAAACATGCTTCAGCATGAACAATAACTATGTCGCAACCGGCATCTATATAACGGTCGATTAGTTTATCTGGTTCAACGACCATTAGGTGTGCTTCGAAAGGGACTTTGACCAGAGGTCTTATTGATTTAATGACATCTGGTCCGAAAGTTAAATTTGGAACAAAAACCCCGTCCATCACATCAAACTGAATTCGGTCCACGCCCGCTTTTTCTAAAGCTATGCATTCCTCGCCTAAGCGTGAAAAATCTGCGGGTAAAACTGATGGGGCAATAGCAATTGGTCTCTTCACAACATAGACATTAGACCGAATGAGCTCTCAAATCATGTCTAAATCTAAGATCCTCTGGATAAGGGAAGAATTCCGGCAAATCACCGTCGGCTAATTGACTTTGGACACTTTGCCAAAATTCAACTGTAAAAAGGTCTTTATGAGACTCTTTGAAATTTTCCCAAATTTCAATCGGGACAGTTTTTGGAAAACTCATAAATGTTTCAAATTGTTCTGGAAATGCATCTCCTTCTTGAACAGCAAACCACGGTTGGGGACGCATTTCATCTTCATGGTCTTTAGTGTCCGGAATACTTCTAAATCGGCACTCTTCAAGTAGTGCAAGTTCGTCATAGTCATAGAAAACTACGTTTCCATGTCTTGTAACCCCAAAGTTTTTCGTGAACAAGTCACCAGGCCAGACATTTGCAGCCGCTAGGTCTTTAATCGCGTAACCCCAGTCAATAGCTGCTGCCTCAGCTTTTTCTTGAGACATTTCTTGAAGGTAAAGATTTAAAGGGTAGACATGGCGCTCTGTGTAAGAATGTTTGATAATCACTTTGTCGTCTTCTACAAATACAGATTCGCTTGCATCTTCTAGTAGTTCCGAAAGGAGCTCTGGATCAAACCGGTCACGGTTAAAAGAGAGGTTTTCAAATTCTTGTGTATCCACCATTCTGCCGACTCGGTCACGACTATAAACGAGATCGTATCGACGCCTCACAGCATCCCTCGTGGTGTTCTTCGGAGGATCAAAGCGGTCTTTGATGATTTTGAAAACGACGTTAAAAGAAACCAAAGTAAAAACAGCCATAACCATTCCAGGAGTTCCACGGGCTTTTACGAATCTGTCATTAGAGGTTTGCAAGTGGCGATATAAAGACCGGTAAAGGCTACTTTTACCATGTTGTGGATAACCGAGCGCGGTGTAAATCTGATGTAGTGACTTGGTAGGAAGTAAGGATTTCAGGAAACCGACTACTTCTGAAGGGTTCGGCCAGTCAACGAAAAAATATGACCTTGTAAATCCGAAAAGTCGACTACCTAAATCTTCAGTTAGTAATACTGTGTCTACAACTAATCCATTGGGTCCATGAAGGATTGGAAGAATGAATGGTGTTACTCGGTTCAAGAATCTAACTCTTCCAATTAGATAGGCTCCTCGATTTCTGTAAAACACGGGTTTGAGCATGTCTATTCCATCTAGTTTGAGACCTCCCCATGAGTTCATTAGGAAAGCATCTAAACGGCCAGCTACAAGTCTTGCATCACGTGAACGGTCTTCCCATTCAACATTTATTTCATAAGAAGATAAGAGAGAGTCAACTAGTGCAGCGGAATCTCCGCGACGTGTCCAAGTGCTGAATACCTCGGCTTTAGACTCACCACGTGAGATTGTCGTCGCACCGAACCATCGAATTTCCACATCGTTGTCAATTCCGATTGTTGTAAAAACACGTCTAGCTACTGAGTTGAAAAACGTTTCAGCGAGCCCCTGATCCGGTCGTCTGGCTACAAGCTGCTGGTATATGTCACGAGAGTTTCGCCATTCTCCACGTTTGTCGGTTACCTGATCCAATAAATCCTGCATCTGTGAAACCACTTCTAAAACTTTTATCTGGTGAAGTCCTAGGCGTTCGCTTGCGTTGACTTCATTCATGGACCACTTTTTTGAAGCAAAGTGTTCACCTGCTTTTTGAGATATTTCTTGCACGGATTCCATGTAAGAAATGAAAGAAAAGAAGATTATTTCTGACATCTCCAGCGCAACATCATTTTCATTTTTTGGATTGACAGCAAGAGAACTGTTTTTAAGTTTGGAAAAGAAACTCAATTTTTTCCTTCCAAACGCTCGGCGGCCCAACCCCCTGGAAGCCAACCGTCTGTTTTCACACGTCGGTAGATAAACATCCATTTACCATTTATATTTTCGAATTTGTCCTCGTAGCGTCCCCAGTGGTCTAGGCCATGTGAAAGAAAGACTGAGAAATAGCTTTTGGAGTTTGCTTTCTTGGCTCCTTCGAATTCGATATGAGTGGATGCAGTGTGGTGTTGGATGTATGAAGGCGAGTCACCTTTTGATAAAGAATCTTTAGTGTCTGTAAATATTGCCTTTATCTGATCTGTGCCTTCGTATAGTCGGCCGTCATCAATATCCATCACGGCTGTCTCAGCAAAAAGTTCCAATAACTCATCAAAACGACCACGATCGCCGAAAGAGTTATAAGCGGATATGAGATCACGAATTTCCGCATAAGCTTCTAATTGCCATAATTCCATACATCTAGGGTGCCTCCAATGAACGATTTAACCGACATTCAGACACGATTTCCAGCTTTATCTGATGGTTGGGCTCGTTTTGATGGACCTGCAGGCACTCAAGTAGTTGATACGGCGATTGAAGCTATGAGTGACTGGCAGCGCAGCGGAAGAAATGCAAACAGTCATGGAGCTTTTCCAGCGGCGCAAGCTTGCGATGACCTTGTCGATGAGACAAGTGAGACAATGGGTGAACTCCTATCCGCGGACCCTGCAGGAATGACTTTTGGACCAAGTACGACTGCCAATATGATGGCGTTGACAAGAGCAGTTGCGGTCGATCTCAAACCAGAAGATGAGATTATTTGCACCACTCTTGACCATGATGCAAATGTTGCACCTTGGATGTTGGCGGCTCGCGATTCGGGATCCACAGTCCGAATGGCGGAATTCGATCCCAATACTGGGAGACTCGAAGCAGAATCTGTTATCGATTTGATAAATCAGCGGACAAAATGGATTGCGGTAACCGGATCATCAAATGTTATTGGTTCGATTCCTGATGTGATTTCTATAACAACAGCTGCACATGAAGCAGGTGCAAAAGTAGCCGTAGACGGAGTGCATTTAACGCCGCACAGAAAAGTTAACATTAATGAAATGGGTTGCGATGTTTATGCAACTTCTTCTTATAAGTGGTACGGACCGCATGCTGGAATCATGTGGATCGAGCCTGAAGTACTGAACGAATTGCCTGTATACAAAGTACGTCCATCTCCAGAAAAAGGAGCTGGACGGTTCCAATATGGAACACCTCCATGGGAGACTCTTGCTGGAATAAAAGAAGCTGCAAAATTTTTGCTTAGTGTAGGTTTCGACTCGATAGTTGAATACGAATCTGCAAGGTTTGAGCGATTGCTTTCAGGTCTCATAGACATGCCAAAAGTTCGCGTGTTGGGACCTCATGACAATAAAGACCGAGCGCCCACATTGATGTTTCTTGTAGATGGAAAAGAACCAGAAGAAATAGCTCAAAAAGTTGCAGAGGCTAAAGTAGCGGTTTGGGATGGGCACAATTACGCAGTTGAAGCTATGAATCCTTTAGGGCTTGATGAAAAAGGGGCAGTTCGAGCAGGTGTTTGTATTTACATTGATGACAAAGACGTTGATCGATTGTTGGAAGCAGTTTCATTAATTTGAAAAAAGCCTGAAAATCTACGAGTAGTCGCCTACTCTGAACTTATTAGCAAGGAGGTTTGCATGAGACTGACACAATTCAGCCATGGTGCTGGTTGAGGCTGCAAACTCTCCCCGAGTGACCTGGAGCAGGTTCTGCACCGACTTAAACCACAAAAATCAAAAAATCTAATCGTCGGATCATCGACAGGTGATGATGCGGCAGTTTGGCAGTTAGATGAAGATAGAGCGCTAGTAATGACAGCGGATTTTATAACTCCCGTAATCGATGACGCCCTCACTTGGGGGAAAGTAGCCGCAACTAATGCTGTTTCAGACATTTATGCAATGGGTGCAAAACCATTAATGGCGATTAATTTGGTTGGCTGGAACTCTGAAGAACTTCCAACAGAACTATTATCGGAAGTTTTGGAAGGTGCTAATCAGGTTGCTGAAGAAGCAGGTTTTGTGATAGCTGGTGGACATACAGTCGAAGACCCCGAGCCAAAATTCGGATTAGCTGTTGTGGGTGAAGTGGATCCGAAATACTTGTTAAGGAATTCTGGATTTCGTGAAAATGATTTGTTAATACTTACGAAAAAGCTTGGTGTCGGAGTGATAACTACAGCAATAAAAAAGCAAGAATCAACCGAAGAAGCTACGGATGCAGCAATTGCATCGATGCTCAGACTTAACGATCAGGCAGCAGAAATAGCGATTGAAGCTGGAGCAACTGGGGCTACCGATATAACTGGGTTTGGATTATTGGGACACCTGGGAAGAGCAGCAAGAGAATCAAAAGTTGACGTAGAAATAAATGTTTCAGAAGTGCCCATATTGCCCGATGCACGTAATTTAGCTTTAGCGGGAAATTTGCCCGGTGGAAGTAAGAGAAACCTTGAGTGGATTGAATCACGATTGGATGTCGGTTCCGTCGAAGAAATAGACGTCCATCTTTTAGCAGATGCGCAGACTTCAGGTGGTCTTGTATTTGGTGTAGAGCCTGAAGAAGCTGAAACAACTCTTAACAAGCTGATCGAAGCAGAACATGACGCTGCAGTGATCGGACGGATGAACTCCGGAAGTGGTTTGATTAGATTGTCTAGCGAGCACAAATAAACTACCTTGGTATTGTGACTCGGAAGCTGAAGAAGTTCATTCCTCAAACAGAAGAGGAGATAACAGCTGAATGGTTAACAGAGTCCTTTAGAGAATCAGGAATAGGTAACAAATCGAGCGTTATTTCATTTTCATCTAAAGAACCTGAAAGTGGCGAAGGTTTTTCAGGTTTGACACTACGGGTTGATTTAGAGTGGGACAATTTTGAAGAAGGAATGCCAAAAACGGTATTAGTAAAATTCCCCTCCACTGATCTTAAGAATCGTGCCTTAATCGAACGTGACGGAGCGTACGATAGAGAGTTTGATTTTTATGAACGTTTTTCGGATCGATTTCCTGTAAGAGTGCCAAAACTTCTCTATTCAGTTCGTGACCCAATTTCGGATATTGAATCACGAAGAAAACTGAATAAGAGACTTGAGTTGCTACCAGATGGTGCTTCTAAGTTTTTAGGAGGAAATGCGAGAAAGTTCATACGTCCATCAAGTCGAAGATATGCATTGATTACCGAGTTCATTGAAAATGCCCGAACCACGACAACTGAAAATCTCGCCCCAGAGAAAGACTTGCTTGAAATACTCAAATCGTTAGCAGTTGTTCATTCCCATTGGTGGAGGCACCCTTTGTTGGATGATGACAAAGAGGGGATTGCATGGCCAACCGTTACACATACTCCAAAATTAATGAACGGCCTTTATAGGGGCTCAAGGGAAAGTGTTATTGAAAAGAATCCAGAACTTTTCAGCCCGGACATGCTTCGTCTAACTGATTGGTTTTCAGACAATGTCGTTGATGCCGTTGCTTTTTTAAATGAGAAAATGACCCTGTTGAGAGGAGATACACGTACTGACAACATGTTATTTTCGTCTGAGGGTTTAGTCATGGTCGATTTTGGGAGTTTTAGTTCTGGTAGGCCTAGTTGCGATGTCGCCAATCTGCTTTCTTCATGTATAGAACCAAGTCCTAACTCACTAAATATTTATCAGCAATTGTCAGACTTTTATTACGAATCCCTAGTTTCAAATGGTGTAACAGACTACTCGAAAGCTCAGCATGAAAATGATATGCAGGTCTGTTTGGCGCTTCAGGCGTATCTTTTGGTTCTGGCAGCAGCGCATTACGAAGCTGATTACGGTGAAAGTTCCTTGGTCAAGATTTGGTCAGAAAGATTGAAAGGTCTGGTTCCTTTAACGACCCCCCTTTTAGAGCAAGTCGCTACTGTTTAACGTAATTTAGGTTCTGTCCGCTCCCCAGTAGAAAAACTTTCAGCACCTTCTTGCAAAGCTTGTGGATCCATTGAAGTGGAAAGTAATGATGGGGCTATAGATCGTCCGCCTAACCTACCTAGATCTCTCGCAGCCCAGATAGCCCTGAGGGTTCCTTGAACTGCCGATGGAGGTGATGCTGCGATTGATATAGCTAACTCTTCAGCTTTAGATCTGAGGTCAGATGCAGGCACAACTTCGGTTACTAGACCCATTCTTAAGGCTGTTTCTGCTGAAATTCGCTCAGAGTTTCCTGTTAACGACATTCGCATAACTTCTCCAAAAGGCATTTTGTTTAACATGCTCATTGGTTCGTATATTGCTGGCATTCCGTACGATACGTGCGGGTCAAAAAAAGTAGCGTGTTCAGCTGCGATCAAAATGTCGCATTCGCCAAGAAAGTAAAAAGCCCCACCGCATGCCATGCCATTCACTGCGCCTATTACTGGTTTCCAAAGGTCATTAGATTTTGGTCCTAACCAATCACCTGGATCGTCGTACATGAAATTGTTAGAAGTTCCATAAAGTCCTTTTTCCTGGTCGATGGCCGTAAAAGGTTCATTTCTGTCGATTCCAACGCAGAATGCTTTTTCTCCTGCACCTGTAAGAACGATGACTTTGACTTCATCATTTGAGCGCAGAGATTGCCATAAAGAACGAAACTCTTCCTGCATTTCTGAAGTAAAAGAATTGTGGGCTTCAGGCCGATTGATAGTTACCCAAGCAACAGAATCCTTCTCTTCATATATGAGAGTTTTGTATTCATTCATAAAAGACTCCAATTTATAAGGTAAGTGCTCTTTGACGATGATATTCGAATCTAAGCACTCTCAGTAACTCAGAATAGTTCATCGTGGGTAACCTTTATGTAACCATCACAAATGGAGACATTATGAGTAGGGAATTAACTTTCGAACCTTTTGACTGTGACAACCATTATTACGAAAGCGAAGATGCTTTCACTCGCCATGTTCCAGAAGAAATGCAGGCTCGGGTGGTTCAGTGGGCAGAAGTAGACGGTAGAAAGTATCACGTGGTGGGAGGTAAATTAAGCAAGGCTGTAACAAATCCGACTTGGAATCCAATAGCAAAACCCGGTGCTTTGCATAAATACTTTCGCGGTAACCCCGAGGGCAAAAACCCCATGGAATATCTGAAAGACAGAGAGCCGCTCCCAGCAGCCTATGTAGATAGAGATGCAAGATTAGAGATTATGGAGTCGCAAAATCTTGAATCAATTTGGCTATTCCCAACTTTAGGAGTCCTTTACGAAGAGTTATTAAAAGATGACTTACAGGCCGTTGTGGCACTGATGCATGGATTTAATAGGTGGATTGAAGAAGACTGGGGGTTTGATTACAAAGAGAAAATATTTGCGTCACCTTATATTTCTTTGATGGATATAGACCAAGCGGTATCAGAGTTGGAATGGTGTTTAGAAAAAGGAGCGCGAACTATCGTGATGAGGCCAGCTCCTGTATGGACCCAAGAGGGCCAACTGTCTCCTGGCGACCCAGTATTTGACCCTTTTTGGTCACGTGTCAATGAAGCGGGAATCACAACTGTTATTCATGCAGGTGACAGCGGATATTCCTCTCAAGGTTACGCAGAAGATGCCTTTGGGAGCAGCATGACTGGTCGATACCGGCCATCAATAAAAGCTTTCAGTATTGAAAGAGCCGCACATGACTGGTTAATTACGATGTCAATGGAACGCATGTACACACGTTTCCCAAATTTACGTATAGCTTCAGTCGAAAATGGCGCAGATTATTTAGACATGCTTTTTAGAAAACTTAAACAGCAAGCAAAGAAATCTCCCGGCTGGTTTGATGAAGACCCAGTTGAACTTTTTCGTCAACATGTATGGATGAATCCATTTTGGGAAGACAACGTTTATGAGATTATTGAATTAATGGGTGCTGATCATGTCATCTTCGGCTCCGACTGGCCCCACATTGAAGGCATGCCAACCCCTCTTGATTACTTAGAGGAGGTCAAAGACCTAAATGATGATGACTTGCAGCTTGTAATGAGAAATAACACAAGGTATTTGAATACTCTTAGAAGCCTCTAGAAAGAAAATAAGCCGATATGTCCGAATGGGAACCTGAGCTAGAAGAACTAAATCTCCGTGAATCCTTGGCAGAAAAAATGGGCGGCAACGAAAAAGTTGAACGCCAGAATCAAAGAGGCAAATTAAATATAAGAGAGAGAATCGCACTTTTATTGGACGAAGGTTCTTTTCACGAAATCGGAAAAATTGCCGGTAAAGCTACATATGACGAGAATGGAGAGTTACTCGATCTGCAGGCCTCAAATTTTATTTTTGGCAGAGGGCGAATAGGCAACCGTACAGTTGTCATAGCGGGAGACGACTGTACGGTTGCCTATTCGCCCTCTGCCAAAAATAAAATTTGAGGCCTGCAGATCGAATAGG
>ENA-UPTF01001422-UPTF01001422.1-marine-metagenome-genome-assembly--contig:-NODE-1422-length-15009-cov-8.459550_pt1 | contig 15009 bp, 13 predicted proteins | sample MGYA00238166_ERZ767019 | MGnify/ENA primary metagenome ERZ767019 (study PRJEB28930, sample SAMN06266391) | marine metagenome | isolation source: Sea water from 250 m depth | place: Atlantic Ocean...
AGGGTAAAACTTTAGTTAAAAAGCCAGTAGTCCTAAATGTCTATAAACAAAAAACCCCGCTACTGGGTGGGATTCTTGCTTCAATCCTTTATTTACAGTTCAAAATGCTGCCACAACAGCTTGGACAGACTACGAATCAGGATAAAACCCTCGTTGTCCTGGGTAAAACGTTTATCAGCTTGATTGTTAGTAATGATACAGAACACGTAATCACCACTAGGAGCATTCACCAACACCACTTCCGACCTAGACTGACTGACTTCCCCCTGTTTGGACGCCGCTTGAACTGTGGGAGGGATTTGAGAAAGGGCCTCGTCGTCCCAGTAAATGCGGGTCAGGTGCCGGTATATGTCGGCGCTGGCTGACGGCGATACTGCTCGGCCGTCCCGAATCATCACCAGCAGTTCCGCCATTTCCCGGGGCGTAGTCTGACCCCAGCCAAACTCTTCATATTCCGCTTCCCGGCCAATAGTACGCGAATTCACCCGGGTGTGTGCAAAAGCATTTTTTTCCAACCAGGTATTTACAGCCGTACCGCTTCCAGCCATGTCCTGCAGCCACAAGCTAGCATGGTTATCGCTAAAGGTAATCATATGGGTTAACAGTTTACTGATGGTTATATCTTCACCGTCCTTGAATCGGGCCAGAGCATCATCGCCCTTCCAGGGATAATTGATTAAGGCCTTATTAAATATAACCACACTATCCATTGTAAGCGCTCCAGCTTCAATTTTATCAAAAATCTTTACCAAAATGGGGACCTTAACCATGCTAGCTGTGGGGAATATTTTATTTTCGTTAACTCCCACTGCGGTGTTGCTGGACAAATGGCGTACATATACGCCCACGTCACCATTAAAACCCTGTATTAGCCCCAGGATGGCTGTTTCCAGTTTATCCCGGCCATCAACATCACCTCCGCAGGTCAACCCAACAAACAATAGAATTGGTATTAGCTTTATCATTTACAAATCTACATACCATCCCACAAACAAAATACCCCGCTAATGGGTGGGGCTATAAATTGAAAAATAGGATACTTATTGTTTTTCCAAGGACAGCATCTATAGTAATGAATATTCCACTGTAAACAGCATAATGCAAATAATCATTAATGATAAAGAAGGCAATCTCTTGAAGTAAGGTGTATTTACTCGAAAATGAGTGAATAAGGCTGCACCCATTAACAAAGCGATACCGCCCGTACCAATTAATACTAGCTGGGCTGAATCACTTTGAATCATAACCGCAAATGAGAGTTTAAATATCCCAACCATATCCCTAAGCCAATCAGGTAGTTGGAATTGCTTGAATTCTTCTATTATATTACTATAACGAACTACCCATACGAAGAAAATGGATACACCTACTATTATCTTTAATGCGTCATTTATTACAAAAATAGTTTCCATAATATCCCTATAATTATTTTAATATTATTCAAAAAGTGGACATAAAGTTAAATCAACTAAAAAGCAGAACTGAAACAGTAATTTTGACCATCAAAAAATTGCACAACAATGTGTGCACCACTTTTATTAATAGGGGTAGCCGGTCTTTTCCGGTTTTTCTGGTTGGCAATTCGGTTGAGTTTTTCGATTTGGTTTAAAAGGGTGAATTTGTGTCCCCTTAATACCCATTTAAGGGTATTTATGTATAATTATGATATAGTTTCTATCGATGGAATACGGAGTTTTAGAGGATCGGGAACCAAGCTTGGAAAACTCGGGTAATAGCCATTATACGACGCCCGCAAATTTGTTCATTTGTCAAGAATAATCTATCATGTAACATTCATAAATCTAAAGTTTGAATACATAAACTATAATCCCTAGGCTAGTAATTACTATTACTAGTTTACTTGTACCGGATCTGGACGAAGCGAACTGATTTTTTTTCCATTTTGATGAAAATAATATGTCAGAAAAAATGATGTAATGAAATAAAAAATAAGTCCATAAACATAAAAACCACTTAAACCAAACCAGCTGTAATTTTGATTATACAGTAGGCTGAAACCTAAACATAACTTAATTGACTCCGCCACCAATGCATATTTACTACGATCTAAAATAGATGTGAACGAAAATATACTTAGAATGAGCATAGCCGCGTACAGGTAACTCATTGTAACATTATAGTTAGGGATTATGGTAAACATATAAAACATCAATATGTTCGTTATAATAAGCTGAGCCCAGGAATATGCAACTAGAAGATTTGAATTTTCAGTATGATACTTTATCCGCTTTTTCGGATTTGTAATTTCATGTAGGGGAAATTTTTCTTTTACATCTGGTGGACGCCATCCTGTAGGCATAAACCAGATTCGCAGCTTATCAAGAATTCGTTTGGCGTGCCATGCGTCTTTGAACAGTTGCCACATAACTTTAAAATTAATAATCACTGGGTTCCAGGTTTGGACTGGTTTGAGCGTTCCATATACTGGTTTTACATCATCAAGCTCAGGCTGGAAGGAACCGAAAAGCTTATCCCAAAAAATTAAAATCTGGCTGTAGTTTTTATCAACATATTCGGGGTTGATTGCATGATGAACCCGATGGTGCGACGGCGTAACTAGGATATATTCAAGGAAACCCATTCTACCAATCAGTTGAGTATGGTACCAAAATTGAAAAAAGAAGTGCAGCGGCCCCAGAATTGCAAATATTTTTGTAGGAACACCAAGAAGTGCTGCGGGTATCATAAAAATCGTGGAGAAGTCTATCGTATTTGAAATAGACTGCCGCAAAGCACAAGAAAGGTTGAAATCTTCGCTACTGTGATGAATAATATGTCTGTTCCACAATATATTGACGCGATGTTTCATACGATGGATACAGTAACCAGTGAAATCCTGGACAACGAATGCAATAATAACAGCAAGCCAAATAGGTTCCAGTTTATAGATAGTCATATGATTGACCAGCCATGAATAACCGATGATTGTAAAGCCAAATTTTATCCCATCACGAATTGTTTTTGTAAGCCCAGAGCTAAGACTAGCTATCACATCGGCCGCGCGATTAATTTGCAACCCCTTTTGTTTAGCAATTAAAGCTTCAATAATAATGAGTATCGTAAAAATAGGAATGGCGAAAAAGAGGGATTTTATGTAAAAACTCATCGTCGGAAAGTTTTATCTGCGTTTCAATAAATTGTCAGCCAAAATAAATTATATCAATAAAACAATATTACACAGTGTTGGTATTAAATGTCCATAAACAAAAAAACCCCGCAAAAGCAGGGTTTTTATATCAAAATGATCGTTTAAATATTATTTCAATAAAATCATCTTTTTTGACTGCTGAAAATTCCCTGCTTGAATGGTGTAGATATATACACCAGCAGCCACACCATTTCCATTATCATCAGTACCATTCCAGCGATATGATCTGATTCCAGGATCCTGTCGTTCATTCACCAGCGTAGCAACTCTGCTACCCCGCATATCAAAAACAGTGATCGTCACTAATTCCGCCTTCGGTATCTCATAGCTGAAAGTTGTTATCGGATTAAAGGGATTGGGATAATTCTGTGCCAAAGTTATCTGATCTGGCAAAGTTGCTGGTGCAACAATACTTAGGACCGATCTTCCAGGTCCATCAATATAAGTATATTCATTTCGTTTTCGAGGGCGCCATTGATCATCATGCCATCTGGATTTGACTGTTTCCATGATCATACCATCATCAGAAAATGTATTCTCCCGCAAGGCAACATTATTCCACGTATCAGTACTATCCACTTTTTCCAAAAGAATTTCCACGGGGTTATAAGAATCATCCCGAGTGACACTTAGTCTGGCCCTCGTCACCCAACCAGCATCGGTCCATTTTGAGAACATTTTTTGAGAAAGGTCACCGTTATCATCAAAAGAATATTCAGTCTTATGCCGTTCAGTCCATCCATTATCGGTCCATTTATATCCTACCTTTTCAACCCTCTCACCATTATCATTGTACGAAATTTCCTGTAAATACCGATCGGTCCAGGTACTGTCTACCCAACGAGAATAGGTATTATTAACGCATAATCCATCTTGGTATTGTAATTCATTCATTGAGCGATTATGCCAAGAATCATGACGCCATTTAAGGCGTGTATTTTGGGTAAGGTCACCACCGTCGTTATAATTATATTCTTGGAGGGAACGATTATAGAAGGATCCATCCCAATAAACTTGTCTAATTCTTGAAATGGGTTCCCCACTGTCATTATTGGTAAATGATACATTGCCGCGCAATGACCATTCATCATTTCTAAATTTGTAAAACTCCGACTCTGTTAAATAACCGCTGTCATCATATGATTTCAGCCATTGCCATTTATTATGCCAGGCGCTGTCCCACCAGACTTGAGTAGTTTTTGTATTAAAATCAATATTGTTTCGATAAACAATGTTACTCTGTTCCTCGGTAATGACTTCATCAAGTTGATCCGCTCCAAAACTAACAGAGACAATCATTGATAAGACAATTATGATTCTTATACTTGTGAAATACGATTTCATATTAACGGTTCCTTTTTGAATATTTACAATCATTATTCTAAGCGCTGATTAAATTATATCCTAATTAAATATAAGCATTTCAATTAAAAAGGATTTTTCATATTTAATTGTTTTCGACGCGCTAAGCAAGATAAAGTTAAATTTTTTCTCTATTTTGATAGCCTGTAAAACAGGACTAGATTATATTTTTCTATTCTTGATTAGAAATTATTTTATCAATTTGCTGCATCAGTGAATCGTCAAACTGGTCTAAATAATCCAAAGTCTTCAAGTTTTGCTTTAATTGGTCCGGTTTCGAGGCCCCTAGAATCACAGTACTTACATTTTTATTTTGTAAGCACCAACCCAAAGCCAAATTGACCAGCGGTATACCTGCAGTATCTGCTAATTGCTGTAATTGGTTCGCTTTATCAACCATAATACGACCTACCTCACTCTCTAGCCGCTCACGCAAAAATTCATAGCCGCTGAGATTCATGCGCGTGTCTTCTGGAATGCCGTTTTTGTATTTTCCGGTTAATAATCCCGAAGCCAATGGCGACCAAATTGTAGTACCAAGACCCCTCTTGTTAAATAGATCTAGATATTCTTTTTCCAGTTTTGACCGATTGAACATATTGTACTCTGGTTGTTCCATGGTTGGAGGCATTAGATAATGTTTTTCCGCGATCTGGTAAGCTTCTTCAATTTGTGCAGCTTCCCATTCAGATGTTCCCCAGTATATGATCTTACCCTGCATGACCAATGCATGCATCGCGCGTACAGTTTCCTCAATCGGTGTTTCCGGGTCAGGTCGATGACAAAAGAACAGGTCTAGATAATCAACCTGCAAACGCCGCAATGCTGCATTACAAGCATCCGTTAAATGTTTAGCGCTCAGTCCCCTCTGGGTTGGCTGCTGTCCGCCCCAGAAAGCTTTACTGGATACACAATAGGTATCCCGGGTGAAACCAAGTGTCTTCAATGCTTTCCCCATTATAACCTCTGCTTCACCATTAGCATAGGCTTCCGCATTATCGAAGAAATTGACACCAGAATCGTAAGCAATTTTTAGCATTTTTGTAGCAAGTTCCGTATCCAGTTGAAAAGAGAATGTAACCCAAGAACCATAAGAAAGTTCACTAACCTTTAATCCTGATTTACCGAGATTGCGATACCTCATTATTTTACCCATTATATTATTATAAGTTAAAGATCTGTCCCTGTTTGGCCACCCTTAAACCTGCATTAATAAGCGTCTTACTCGCATTACTTCCAGGCTGATACAATGGATTGGTGTGATTAAAATGAATAAAGTGAATTTTCTGCTTCTCTTCTAAAGATAATTTTGCGAATAATTGCATACTTTCAACAACGAATGGGTGTGGGATTTGGTTCATATCTCTTCCTGGTAATTCAGTCCCATCAAAAAATGTAGCATCTAAAAATAAGTGATCATTTCTTTCTATTTCGGCAACAATGTCTTTTTGCCAAAGATCCCATTTATCAATATCGGGAATAAACAGTACTGATTTATTTGGTCCCGATATATTAAAACCGACAGTTTCAGAATATTCATCGCGGTGGGGCACTAAAAATGGTGTGATGTTAATTTTATCGTTAATAGTGATAATAACCCCATCCTGCAGTGATTTAATAATAATGTTTTCTTTGGTTACTAATTGATCCCAGGGACCATTATCTTTTAGGAAATTCATCATTCGCGGCATAGCGTAAACAGGTATTTTATTTGCCCCCATAACTTCAAATCCTAAATGAGCCAAGCCAGTATAATGACCAACATGAGCATGGGTTAAAAAAATACCGGAAATATTGACCGGATTTTCACTAACTGTAACTCCATTGATCATTTGTAATTGTTCGCGAAAATCCGGAGTAGCATCAAAAATCCAGCACCTATTATTAGTATTATCTACAATGGCAATCGATGAAACCCAACGGCGCAGTTCAGGTTTATTGTTAGGACCAATACAACATTTCTTCAAACAACCTGTTTGTGGATATCCACCATCCTGGGCGACACCCAGAACATAAATAAAGGGCTGATCTATTAACTGATCCTTATCCTTTCCAAAATCACAGGAACAAAAAAATATTACTAAACTTGCATATAATAATTGATTAACAAATAAATGCATCTTTTACACTTTGAAAAAATACTACTCTAAACAATTTGCGCCGGAGAACTTACACAAATATGGATAAATTAGACTATGGTCAGAGACTTCATCCAAATACTTTTACCTATTTTCATCATCTTTTCTTCTATTGCTGGTAAAAATCTAACAATACACGGCAGGTATAATCCGCAAAACAGGGAACTGCTAGATGTAAAATTTTCAGGGAATACGATGATTATTACTGGCAACCTGAACGGTACAGAATTTTATGATATATCTGATTCATTGAATCCTGTTCATCTTGCCAACTTGGAAATACCATTTGGTAACCAAAATCGGGCTTTGCCAAACTTTATCGCTGCAATTTCTGATACCATGCTGTATTTATCTTCCCGGCAACGAGGCATTGCAACTGTAAATATATCGGACCCATCCAACCCCCAATACATTTCCATGGTTACCCAACCAGCTGGTTCAAACTACAGCTATGATGGCCTTATGGTTCATGATTCAACTCTTTATGCTTCCGCACATGAACATGGTGTAATTCTTTTCAATATCAGCTCACCTGAGTCACCTTCTTATTTTGGTCAGATCCCAGCAGGAAATGCATGGGGTACGGCCTTTTTAGATTCTTTGTTGATTATAATGAATGGTGAATTTGGTTTCAAGATCATGAATATTGCTGATCTCTCTAATCCAGTAACAATAACAGATATACTTACAGCAGGAGCAACAAAGGATATGGTTTTGGATGGAGACCAATTAACCTTAGCAATGGGTAGCAACGGCATTGCCCGCTACGATCTATCAGATCCTTCTGATCCACAATTACTGGCCACCTATAATAGTTCTGGCTTAGCAAATAGAATTACTCTCTTTAATGGCAAAATTGCCGTCTCTGATTGGCTTGATGTTAAAATTCTGGAATACAATGGCAGTGAGTTTGAGCTGGTTGGTTATAAAAATACAGGATACCGCACTATGGCCATCAATGCCAAAGGTGATGTTATTTATTCCGCAGAGTGGCGTCATTTACAGGTGTTGGAATACGGATCCATTTCCGGACCGGACCTGGATCTTAGTTCTCACGATATCAGTTTTCCCGAAATAAATATTGGAGAACAAGATACAATCCCGCTCTACTTAACTAACAATGGCAACACAGCACTTGTATTTGATTACGACTATTTTTCACATCCAGATTTCTCTACTTCAACTGAACTAAACACATTAGCTGCTGGAGATTCAGTTTTAGTTGATATCATTTACACAAAGTCTGGCCAAAACGCCACTGGCATTTATAACATTCCTTCTAATGACCCTGACGAATCTCAATTATCCTGCGATATTTTGGGTAACTATGATGGTGTAAATGTTGGTATGACTGCCCCAGACTTTACCCTGCCCATTGCAGCCAATGGAACGGGGAATTTTAACCTGAATCAGCATTGGTCTGATAGTGGAGAAATTGTGGTTATTACCTTCTTTTCTCCTGGGTGACCAGTATGTAGTCCGGAGTTATCGGACCTGGAAGTTTCAATTTGGCAGGAATATAGTGACTATGCTGTCGCGCTTGTTGGCATAACTGCTGTTAATGTAGGACAAATCAGCCAGTTTGTGATTGATAATGGCCTCACCTTCCCTATTTTAAAAGATACACGGAGTGGACCTGGTATCGGTACAGGTGTTATTTATGATCAGTATTATATTCCAAACCAAGGCTCACCCTACCCAAGAGATTTTATAATCGGTACAGATGGAAATGTATATTACGTAAACAACGAAATAGACACAGAATATATGATCGCTGTTATAGAAATGCTTTTGGCTGGGGAAAATGTAAGTATTAAACCTGGACAGAACATTATCACTCCAGAAATACAATTGGTTAAGGCCTACCCGAATCCATTTAACGGACCCACAAACATCATTTATACTTTGTCGAAACCAGGATATGTTACCATAAATATCTTTGATTTAACCGGTCGACTGATATCAGGATTCGATCTGGGGTTACAGCAAGCTGGACGTCAAAATTTGCACTGGTCACCAAGTGATCACAGTACCATGGGATTGTCTTCTGGAATGTATATATATCAAATTGAAACGGGTAAAACCATCACTGATGGTAAAATGCTGTACCTGAAATAAAATTTCAGATCTTATTCACTTAGTTTTTGAACTTTATCCCGCAACCCAGTGCTTTTGTCGAAGCATATTTTATTGTATTGCCGGCTAGCATTGCATCAATTGCATCGGCAACATAAGGTTTTTTAACTTTTTTCTTGTTTTTAGCATTATCATCAATTGCACCGCGATAAACCAGTTGATTCTCTGCATTGAATAAGTAGACATGGGGTGTTCTGGTAGCGCCAAATTCTCGTGCCAGTTTCGCACCATTATCCATGGCATAATAAAAATTATATCCTTTGTCCTTGGCATGCGCTTTCATCTTATCCATGCTATCCACAGATCCAAAAGTTGTTTCGTTAGAATTCAATGCAATCATGCCCACACCTTTAGACTGATATTTCTTAGCTAGTTCTACATAGCGATCTTCCCATTTAATAACCCATGGACAGGTATTACAGGAAAAAATGACCAAAAGACCATTTTTCCCCTTCGCTTGCCCTAATGATACTTCCTTTCCAGTAATATCCATCATTTTTACATCTTCCAGTGGCAAGACAGAACCAAGATCTAATTCTTTTGCTTGAATACCAAAGCAAAGTAGTAATGTGACTGCAAAAATTAACTTTTTCATTATTATTCCTATGAATTTATTGCTTTATTTACCGCTTCAATGAAACGTTTTTCATGTTTTGAATTCTCCCAATAATCTACTATTGATCCTGATAATTTACCATATACAATTGTAAAAGGTAGACTGCCAGTCCAATCTTTATGAAAACCATTGATAAATTCTTCGTCAGATTGGTCCTTGATATAAGATTGACCATTTACATCCATCGAATTTAAAAAATCCTTTACTTGTTTTTCTTCATCGAGCCAATCGGCGCTCACAAAAATCACCATCAGGTCTTGATTGTATTTCTTGCCTAAACTATGGACAAACGGAAACTCCGCCATACAGGGACTTCACCAGGTTGCCCATACATTTATCATGACCGCCCTTTTACCTTTCTCTTCCTGAGCAGCAGCAAGTATATCCTGTGCTGAAGCTCGAATGAGTTTTACATTATCGCAGGCAAGAAAACTAACCAAACACAGAATTAGTATATTTTTTAACTTAATCACTGAGCGAGTAAATAAACTCTATTTAAGAATAAGGTTAAGGATTATATATCAACCACATCTTATCATCTAGCAGTGACCGACCCGACCCTGAACATACAGGCGTAAAATTCGGTGTAATATCAGGAATGTTATCAAAATCATCATTAATCTTATCATAAATTTCAGTCTTTGAAGCAAAATTATAGGCAGGAGGAATAAAGTAATTGATTGTCAAGATATTTGGGTCGTAAATAAAATGATTAAGCGAGTCAACGCCTAATTCTAAAGTGAAATAAACAAGAAAGGAATCATTCTCTTCATTCATAAAAGAGTAAGTAAATAATTCACCAGTTGAATCAATTTCTATATCAAAGGTACCAGTGAAAAAACAGTTATCGGCTTCACTGTCACATTTTCCTTGCCAATCTCCGAAAGTAAAGTAGGATCCGGCATCAGGGAAAAATATTAATAAGGAATCATGTTCTGGGCCAACAGTGGCAGTTTCCCAAGTTGTATCACCTGATGATGTATCTACCGTAAAACCGATAGTGTCAATCCCTACACATATGTCTTGTAATTCCCATAATCCTTTGAATAAATAAAGATCTTCCAAAGACGCAGTTGTGCTGCCGGTGGTATCCACGCAGGGTAAACAACTGTTGTAGCATACTATATCCAGAATTAAAGAATCAGTATCAGGTATTTCCAACCAGCGATTACCTGTACCAGATAAGGCGCAAGGTAAGGTATCTATTACTTCTGCATTCCCACCCAGGACATTACTGTTAAGATAAATATATTGGACTGTATCACCAATTACGCAGGACAGGGATACTTCATATACACCATCATCATCAGAATCTAACATTTCTTCAATAGAGCCATTTACTGACTGCATTGTACCAGCGATATGTACTCCATTAGCGGATACAGTTTCGCTGCCCATATCAACGCGAAACGTCACCCAAGATTCTGTGGATGATCCTGCATTATCATTACAGGATGGATAAAACAGTATAAATGAAAGTGTAATAGTAAAAACAAAAAATTTTATCCGAGGCATAGACTGAATCTAATGAATTAAACAAAAATTATATATATCGGAATCAAAAGTTCAATTATCAGCTAATAAATCAATTGCCTCTCTTGCTGCCCTTATATATTTAGGGTTTGATCCGCAACATGCGCCGATTACCTTGGCACCAGAAGTAAGATATTTGTTGATTTCTTTGGCAAATTCTTTAATGGTTAACTTTTTTTCAATCACCCCTTCCTTAGTTGGCATGGCCGCACCTACATTTGGATAAACACCCCAGGGACCTTTCCAATTCCTCAAAAGTACATCAACAGCATCCGCTGTTATACTACAAGGGCTGCAGTTTAATAAAACCATTTCAATCCCGTAGTCTTTTATGTCAGTGAGAACATTTGTTAAATCAGTTCCATCAAGTAATGTATTACCATTTTTCAAAATTAGGCTTAACCAGCGTGGTATTTGCAGATCAGCCGTCACAGAGAGAGCAGTTTTTATTTCTGGCCAAGATCCCATTGTTTCAAATAATATGACATCTATTCCGGCATCCTGCAACCAAATGGCAAGTTCTCTGAATTCTCTTTGCGCAAATTCAATGCCAGGAAATAAATCAGGTTCATAGCAATCTTCAAGAGGCGCAATAGATCCAGCAACTATAATGTCAACCCCTGCAAGTTGCTTTGCTAATTCAACTGCTCTTTCAAGACTTTCATGGGATCTTTGTCTTGCTTCATGTTCTTCAAATCCATTTTTTTTATACGCTCTTGGAGTAGTACGAAAAGTGTTTGTTGTTAAAATATCTGCACCCTCGTTTAAATATGCTTCATGTATTTTTCGTACAAAATCAGGGTGGGAAAGGTTTATATCTCCAGACCAGATTGGCAATGGCAGGTCAAGCCCGGCACGCATTAGTTCTGTACCCATCGCACCATCCAGCAATCGAACTTGATTATTATTGGTCATGAAAATAAAATATTTTTATGGTCTAATAGGCTTCATTATTTCTTTGGAAAATAGTTCAGCCTGGTCATCATAATGTATAGAAGATTCAACACTTGTACTGGCACCAAATTGGTGGATACTTTCTGCATGGACATTACCGTTTTCATCCCATTCAACAAATTGTATATAGCAATCACCGGCCACACCCTTCATGATTTTTTCATCATTTTTTGTGTAAATGGCCCGGAGCATATCGGGTCCGCCAGCTAGAGGGAGGTTTGCCATACCATGACGCAAACGCTGTACCTCTCCCAATGGCACATCAATCCGATCATAATTAGCAATTAGGAAATCCACACCTGCTGTCAACTTTTCTAATATTTTATCATAATTATAGGTGTATTTCTCAGGATTGAATCCAACATGGCGAAATGTCAAATAAGCCAGTGCAGCAGCTCTATTTTCTAATTCACCCGAAAAATCCCAGCTGTTTAATAAATCTATTGCTGGCTTCAATTCTTTCCTTATGGCCTTGGAATCCTTGATAAATTTTCTCAACACTTCAACCACCAATGATTTTTGAGAATATTTTTTATCATATTTATATGTAAGAAACTCATCACGGGTAATACTTTTATCCTGTCCATATAGCTCCAATACTCTCAGCGCACGATTTGTCTGGTGCATATCCGCACCAGCATTGTCTGGCAGGCGATCGGGAAAATCGGAGGGATCATCGGTGCAAAGATAGGGCGTATTATTACAACTGTATATAAAGCCCCCCGGCGGATTTTCGATTTGCGGTAAATTTTCAAAAGGCAGGTATTCTGTCCACAAATATGCGGACGTATCGCCCGGTACTATGCTTCTCCAATCCAAATCAGGATGACGTTTTGGTATTCGCGCATTATATACGTAATAGATATTGCCTGATTTATCCGCATAACCAGTATTAAACATTGGAATAGAATTTATGGCCATTGCCGCTTTGAATTCTGTCAGGTTACGAGCACGATTCATACGATACCACTGTTCAATGAGTCGCGGATCTCCCATTGAGGCATACCGAATAGCGTAAGTTCCGTGGTCCGTTTTCAAGGCCGGTCCATGGATAGACCTGTATAAATTCCTTTTCACTGGCCAGGATAATGGACCAAGGATTTTAACTTTTATTTTTATTTTCTTGACTTCTAGGTCACGCCAATTACCATCATACCAGTATTGATCTTCATTATCTGCATTAATTGTAAGTCGGTAAACATCGATAAGATCAGGATTATTTACAGTATGACTCCATCCCAAATCAGGATTATGACCTACGAACCCAACCGGTGACCCTGGAAAAAGACCAGTTACCATGTCCCAGCCATCATCGCTGGATATATGTGCTTCATACCATGCTACAGGGCCGATCCAGGGCTGGTGGCTATTGACCATTAAGCGTGTGTATCCATCGGCACTTCTTTTTGGTGCTACAGCCATGACATTGCTGGCCAGCATCTGCATTGGATCTTTTTCCTCATCAGGGCCAAGACCGATTAGCGTTGGTGGCTCTTCGCGCATTAATTTCCTAAAAATACCACCAATACCATAAAATAACGGTGTACGATGCATAAAACCGGCAACTACATCAATGCCTTGTAGAGGATATAGTTTTTTGTAAGCGGTTTTTGGATTATCCTTGACATATAGGTTTATACCAGCAGCATAACCATCACATACGTCACGGACATCAGCAGGTACTTCATTATTGTACTTTTTATCTAAACCATCCCATATACCAATAACATGTACGTAATAGTCATTGGCAACATTTTCGATGCCCCTTACACCTGTAACCTTTCCTTTTAACAAATCAAAAAATCCCCTAATGGATTTCAATTTCACGCCATATAATTGACTTAGAATACCTCGCGAGGCCACAAGGGCATCTTGAATAGTCCTGAAATCATCCTGCGCATGGGCATAGGCCAGGCCAAAAGCAGCATCTCCATCTGATCGACCATGAACATGGGGCACGCCCCAATTATCCCGGTTGATTGTAGCTATATATTTCCCGTCATTTATAATTATTCCATCTTGGGCAAAAAGGATAATGGAAGTAAATAGTAATAGAATATATTTTATTCTAATTCTCAAATAGATATTGAACCCTTTCTGAAGTCCGTTTTTCCGATCTTTACATTTATGGCAACACTTTTTCCTGCTGCAGCAAATTCTTTTGCCGTATTCAAAACATCATCAATCTCTTTCTTATCCATAATTTGCAATCCTTGCCCTCCTAACGCTGCTACAACTTCATGATAATTTGTATTGCCCAGCTCAGTGGCAATAGGATCCTCGAATATTTCTACCTGATCTCTGGCAATTTGTGTCCAGCCACTATCGTTCCCAATAATGGCAATCAATGGAATTTTATGGCGCACGAAAGTATCAAATTCCATCATACTGTAACCAAAAGCGCCGTCGCCATAGATTCCCCATACTATTGAATTTGGGTGAGTTAACTTCCCACCTAAAATGAAACCTGCACCTACACCTAAGGTTCCAAAAGGTCCCGGATCGAGCCAACCTAAATTTGACCTGGGTCGTAAGATATAAGATGCAGTAGCTACAAAATCACCGCCATCTGCAATTAAAATATCACCATCATTAAGGTGCTTATCCAGCTCAGTAAAAAATTTCAATGGGTTAACATAATCTGTACTTATTTCAGTCTGTTCATGAATTTGGTCCAACCTTTTCTTATCTCTTTGCCTCATTGTATCTATCCAAGCATCCGAATCAACCCTATTTTCTAATGGATTTTCAGGCAAATTTGAAAAAAAAGAACCAGGATCTGCCTGGATCGCTAAAGTTGGCTTCCGATTTAAATACAGATCACTCCGACTGCGGTTTATGGATATGATTTCGGCATCACGATTGATTTGTCTACCGTATCCCAGCCGGAAATCACAAGGTACACCTGCTAAAATAACCAAATCAGCTTCCTGCAATGCTTTTTTCCTCTGGTGGCGGAAAATATTCAATTCTTTTTTGGACAACAATCCCCTGGCCATACCTGAAACAAACATAGGTATGTTCATAGACGCTAACTTCTGCGCCAAGTTATCCACCTCGGTAACATTTAGCATTGTTTGACTTCCAACTAATAATACAGG
>ENA-UPTF01001425-UPTF01001425.1-marine-metagenome-genome-assembly--contig:-NODE-1425-length-14995-cov-3.078764_pt1 | contig 14995 bp, 12 predicted proteins | sample MGYA00238166_ERZ767019 | MGnify/ENA primary metagenome ERZ767019 (study PRJEB28930, sample SAMN06266391) | marine metagenome | isolation source: Sea water from 250 m depth | place: Atlantic Ocean...
CGCCAATATCGCTTCCGCTACCAACTCATCGTTCGCCGAACCAAATAACCACACTTGCCATCCTCGAGCCAACATCGAGTTACTTATCTCGGCATAGTACTCCGATGGCCATTGTTTTGCTTCACCGAATTCCGCACCGGGACATATAGCCAACACCTTGGAATCTCTAACCAAACAAAATTTGCTAATTGCGGCAGCAGTGCTTTCTGAGTCAGTTACTAGGCGAGGATTAGGAATCTCGGCAGGGGGATTATTTCTTTCCGGATAGGCCAAGGCAGCAAAGCGCTGTATCATCAAAGGGAATTGATCATCCCGGGGTAAGCGACAGTCATTAAGCAATGGATTTCGCCATTCACCACGCCATCCAGTTCTAAGTGGAATATCAGCATGAAATGGAACTAACGCGGATTTGAAAGACTGCGGCAGCACTATGGCCTGAGTAAAATTGGAACTGCGTAATGATTTACCCAGTTTTCTTCTTGCGGCAAGACGGAGTTCCCCATGACCTATTTCCATATCCATGCTGCTATCAACTTCAGGCATGCGATCTAATAAAGGCCGCGTCCAGTTTGGTGCCATGACGGTGATCTGAGAATCTGGATTCTCTTTTTTCAGACACATGAACAAGGCCTGAGACATAACCATGTCTCCTACCCAGGAGGGTCCAATTACCAAAATATTCTTTGCAGTTTCTTCAGCCATAACTAAAACTGGAGACTATATTCGAAGCCTCTGTAATTTCTGAGTTATAGGATTAAGCGGATACGGACCCATTTGCATCCCGAAAAGCAGTGATTTCGCGATGCGAAGTTGTGCTAACTCCCTGTATTTGAGGGCTTTGGAGAGTTATCGGCTGTATCGACTATTCGACGAGCTTTATCCAGTCGCCTTCTTCAGGAGTACCAATTGGGTAGTAGCCATTGAGTAGGCGTAAGGTTTCTTCTGGAAAATTAGCTATTCTGCTTTGCCGTGCAACAACAGAAAAATCGAAGAACTCACTGGCCTGAACATATTTAATCTTCATCTCGTCACCCGCAACCACCTCTCCTTGCTGAATCGCACGGAAAGATCGAATCGATGCTAACAGCATCTCATCGATTTCATCGCTCACGGAGGCGTCGGTGATTTCTCCGCGAAAGATAAATGCTCTCGGGCCGAGATAAAGCGTAGCAACTCGCTCCATCCTGCCAGTATCTGGATTCGCTGCCACGCCAGTATGACCAATTAAACGAAACTGAGACAAGGGTTCAGATTTTTGTAAGTTCTGAACTCCCATATTGTCTATAAGAAAGACACGTGGCTCTATATTGGCTTGCAGGCGCTGTGCTTCGATACGCAACTTGCCAATGTTTGGTGCACTGGCAGTTACAGTTGTAGTTGTTTCATCTATATTCCAGTCATCAGGAAATACCAGTGTATAACCAAGTAGATCCTGATAGTAACGATTACGTTGATCAGTTCGCTGGGATGCATTGCTTTGTCCAACAATTAGTCCATCCATAGTTTCTCTAAAAGTAGAGCTTTCGAGTTCAGTAACAGTGTTGTCATTTAACTGTCCAACTTGGGCAATGGCTTCTTGGAGTCGGCGATCATTACGTGGGTGAGTTGCAAACAATCCATGATAAGTTCCACCACCACCAGTAACTCGACGATTAAAATCTTCCTGGTTCTTCAGTACGGTAATCACTTCAATCATGGCCGCAGGATCGTAACCCGCATTTACGAGATACTCCGCGGCTAGACTATCTGCTTCCAACTCATGTTCACGACCAAAACCGGACAATCCAGTTTGAGCCCAGATAGAAGCAACTTCACTGATCTGGCTTGCAGCATATCCACTTCCTGTGGCGATCCCGGCGACGAAACCGCCGGCTACTGCAGCACCTCGTGCCAAAGTACCTCTAGCCTGCTGCTGTACAGAATGACGAGCAGTGATATGCCCAATTTCATGAGCCAGTACTGCAGCAAGATCGGCCTCGGAATTCATGTAAGTGAGCAGACCTCGATTTACATAAACGTAGCCGCCAGGAAGAGCAAACGCATTTATTTCAGGACTGTCTATTACGTAGAAGTGGTAATCAAGATCAGGACGATGGCTAACATCCGCCATCTTTTGACCAATCTCGCGTACATAGGCAACAAGTTCTTCGTCTTCAAAGAGACTCATTGAAGACATCACTTTTTCATGCTCTTCAAGACCAATTTCTTTCTCGCGGTTCTCGGACATCAATACCAAGTTGGCACTGCCAGTAGCCGGGTTAACTGCGCAGGAAGAAAGTAATGCTGATGCAATCAAAGCAGTAAGGCTTGCAAGCACAAGCTTAGTTTTTCCATTTAAGATCGACATAGTCAACAAGTAGAAGGAAGCGAATTTATTCATGGTGCTACCTATCATTCTTTATCGCAGCTTACGTAGCTAGCTGCCATTCACAAAATCTTTAAGTTGAGTCGCCAAGCGGCTACACGCATTCGCCTCAACTCGAGCTATTAGTGGAATAGGAACTACAAGTGCTGGCAGATAAGATTGTCCAGTAGCATCGGCATTTATTGTTCCAACATTTCTTAAGGAACTGACGTCCCATACACGGGCATCGAAATTAGCATCATCCTCCCAAGTACCAAAACCGAAGCAACCGCCACCGGCTGGACCTACCGTGCAGGAAATTGAACCTGTGCGACCACTGGTTTCAGTGCGACCATCAACCCAAACAATATTGCGAATTCTAAACTCATTCATCTTTCGAGCTACAACGTCTTCAGCCATAAGCTGTTCTAAATCACCAGTGCGCAAAGGCGCTGTGCGTGGTTCGAACCATGGAAACATTGCATCGATAAACTCTTGCTCCGGAACTACACTAATCGCACCTTCGCCTCGAGTCATACGTTCTCCTACGCACTCGACAAATTCTGATCTGGTTTCGTAGTCGCTGGCCTGTCGACGCCCCAGAATCACGATAGACTCATCGCTTTCTATTCCGGTCTCGCCCTGACGAAACTCATCGACAGTGGTACTTGTGCAGTTAGCGAGAAATGCTACAACAAATAATGAAGCACTGAGTTTTATTAATTTTATTGTTGTAATAGTTTTCATAACGAGTCTCTTTTGAGCCCTCACTCTAAAGGCTACTTAACCAATCTCGCACTTCTGGAACTTGAGCAAAGCTTAATGAAAAGCTTGAAGCAAGGTCACGCAGAGCGACAACAGTGGCTTCGTTAATGCCATTTTCTACGGAGCGGAAAGTTTCGGTAGGTGTCTTTCCATAGGATGTCAGTACCCAGTCCGCAATATAGTCACCCTCGGAGGTGAGTAAGCGCATGTTGTACTTTATCCAGACTTCATACACATCCAACTTGGTCTTTGCTGGAAGTGCTAATTGAAATTCTTCAATTGCAGGCGCAAACACTGCATCAACATTTTGACTGACAGCGTCTTCGAGACTGCTGACGTTTACTACCTGATCAAACATTGCCGGTAGAACTGCATCAAATAATTGAATATGCGATAAGCCGCTTTCGATGTTTATCTCTTCACGCCCGGTCTCAGTGTATTCCATGTAAGCAAATTCCCTCAGGGCGTCATCATAGTAGACCGCTACTGAAAGGGGCATTTTATTGATGTTGGGTGTAGGGAAATTGCCTTCAATTATGACGCTGCTTGCACCGCAGGCATTAAGTAGCCCTGCCACAAACAGTATGGTTAATCTGCTCAGGATGGCTTTATTCGCTGTATTCACTAATCTCATCGCCAATTCCTTCAATATTCTCATTGCCATCTAAATCTAAACCGGCAAATCACTGAAAATCGTTCAGCCCTACAAATGTACCACCATTTCGCTGAGTCATCTCTCGCATTAGGGTGGAATATCGATAAACACTCTGCTGAAACCGCCTGGGGCCCGCGAAAATAACAGGAAAGCCGATTCCATGGATGCGCACCAGCCGGTCGCCATTAGCATCCTCCACATTGATGCGATCGATGGTCTGGAGCACATTTCGGATCGATCCGCCTGGCTGGAAATCGTCCCCCAGCACATAAATACTGATGCGCTTGTCGGCTTCGTAAAAGGCACTAATCGCCCGGGTAACACCCTCCACAGGACTGCTATTGCTGAAAGGGTTCCAGGTTCTCAGGGTAGAAATAATCTGGTTACGTCGACCTGGAGTATCGGGAATCCACTCATCCCGATATGAATCGAACATGTAGTCACCCATATCATTCATGACCTGAATGCCCCTCACTTCAGGATAAACATCGAGAGTGTCCTGGATGACTCCGAGCATTTTGTCCCAGCTCGGGTTCTGAAACATACTTCCGGAAGTATCGATCACGAAGATGATGTACTCGCTGTCCACCGGCACACCGCCAATGGCATTATTTTCAGGCGCACGGGTATTGGCTAGCAGGCGCTGCATTTCCTCCGTTAAGGATTGTTGGGCCAATGCCATTCGTCCAAATTCATCGGTGGTTTCATCTGAAAGGTCTTTGGTGGTGTTGTAGCGTCCTTCTGTATCTTCTAGGTCTCGACGCAGCCGTGCAATGCGCTCTGTCATCGCGGAGAGCTGTTCGTGTTTCGCATTCAAGTCTCGATTGAGAATCGTAGTCTCACCGCGAATCTCAAATAGTTGTTCTTGCAACTCAGCCACGACACCTTCAGGTACAGTGTCTTCTATTATTTCCAGTGAAGTTGGCGTGGACGATTTGGTAATCATCAACAGAATGATCATAGCACCGAATCCGCAAGACGCTACGTCCAAAAAGGAGACGGTAAATGAATCTGTTTCTCTGTTTTTACGTCTTGCCATTAGGGCTGATGTTCTCTTCTATTTTTTATCTAATTTGTTAAAGTAGTTTCTACTGTATACGAAGCGATCTTCGTTTCTATGCAATTGTCATGGCCAATCCTTGGACGGCGTTAAAAAAGACCCCTTTGTGTATTGCGCCAATTGCCAATAAGCGGCAGCCGCGCTCGGGTCACCTTCTAAGGGCATTAATATTACATTGACCGGAATTGTCTGAGGTAATTCTTCCACCGCTTCTTCGAACAATTCCATACGGTCTCCCGGCGTGATCAGAGTATCCGAAGAGCCGCGATTGTTAAGGGTCGGCAAGCCATCTGTGATCAGAAATATATTGTCTGGTCGCGGTGACATATTTGCTACAGCCCGAAATACCTGTGCCAGGTTAGTACCATTATTAGGCACTAGTTCTTTTACATTCTCGATCGCTTCACTGAGTTGATCTCGATCGGCAACTTCCAACCAAAATCCTTCTGTTCCGGGAATAACGGATTCAGTTTCAGTATTGAAATTCCAGATCTGATACTGACTAGTTATCGGCAGCTGGGTACTGACCCAATCTACGGTATTAACTACCCGCTGCCATTTCGGAGCATTGCGTTTTCGCTCGTCGTCCATATTCCGCGTACGAATTATGTTCACTATGGTGCTATCCAGCATACTGGCAGAACTATCAATCAAGACCAGAATACGTTGTCCACCTAAGAACAGTCCGGACAGATACTGTCTGTTACCATCTCCCAAAAATTGTCTGACACTGTTACCTTCCTGTTCGAAGGCGCTGGCCTGTAAGCGCAGAACTTCCTGTTCCAGCGCTTCGATGTCAGAACGCAATTTAGCTACGTCTTCTTCAGTGGCCATGCTGCTGTTTTCTAACGCTGCCAATTCCTGCAGAAAAGTATCAATCTGTTCCATGATTTGGCGAGCGAGCCCTTGTGCTTCAACGACTTCGAAATCGACATCCGACAGAGTGTTGCGAATTCTAACTAAACCCAATTCGCCTTCTTCAACTTCCTCCCGTAGTAAGTTTATCTCGGCCATTAGCTCACGGTTAGTTTCCTCTGGTGAAATCGTACTTGAGTGATCGAGAATCAAGAAAATTAAAATCACCGCTCCAAAGCCACAAAACATGACATCGAGAAATGCCAGGCTTAATGGATTTACTTTGCGTCTGTTGGATTTACTGTTACTAGCCATTCGCTACCTGAATCAAACTAATTTCTTCACCATCGCTCGCAAAACGAATGCGATCCCCCAGACCCAGTAATTGCTCACCAGCTACTGGTTTATCGTTCAAAAATACTTCTTGTTCTCCACTAATGAGATACACCCCATCGCTTCTTTTTTGAATACGACCAAGTGACTCAGGCAGATCTTCGATGTTCATCACAATTGCTTTTACAGCAGCTGCACTGCCGTTAAGTTGTACGTTGTTTTTTATTTCGATACTGTTTATAGAAATTGCTCGATTCAAAAAAAGTGCATGAGTTGGATTATCCGCAGTTTCAGGGGTATCACTTGCGGTTTCCTGCAGTCTTAATGACTCCATAGGAAGTCTATTCACCAGATGAATGCCTTCATCAGAACTGTTTATAATATCTCGGTATTGATAACACGCTGTGTTTACCGCATGATCTTCAACAATAGCCACGTTGCTATTCTGATTTAATGAAGCCTGGAATGCAGGCAATTCTGCGAGGCTTTTACTCAATAGTAGTTGAGCATTGTTACTCAGTGTTATTACACTTATCTGTTCGTTAATCTTTTTGTAGTACTCGTTAAGACTAGTAATTAGAGTCGCTCGCGGTAACTTTGCTGTATGCATGGCGCTTGCACTCTTAAGCTCCAGCTGCAACGTTTTTTCTTTTACATCTTGCAAAAGCCACTTTGGCAATTCGTTATACAGCTGTTGTTCTGACTCTGCGTTGTGTTGTGGATTAAAGCGACACTGTTGAATAAATATGTCCGTTGCAATCTGCATCATCAGATTCATGAAATTTTGACTACCTACTCCAGGTATTTGTACAACGCCTTCAGTTACCAAATGATCATTGACTACTGCTAACTTCGTTAGCAGTACTTGATGTAATTGAATGTCGGCAAATACGATGTGCTCGGATTGGGCCGCAGTTGCCGTTGCTGCCAATGCGGAATCAACAACTCCAACTGTTGTAAATGGGCTTTGTTGAGCGAGGCCTAATAAGATAGCTAGCTGTTGTCGGGAAAAGTTTCCTGGTACGGCAAAGATGACATCGTTATTGATTTCCCAAACTTCTGCCAGATGCACTAACTGCGCGTAAGCCAAGTCAGCATAGTGTCTAAATTTATTCCCGTGGGAAATTGGCTCGAGATTTAGATCGTGCCAATACTTATTGAAACTGTTGGTTGGTTGTAATCGCGCCTGCTGCTCAGCGGTTTCGCCAACTTCTAATTTGTCGTCCACCACCAGAGCAAAACCAGGGCTCTGGACGATGATGCCACTTTCATCGCCGACTTTTATGCCGCGGTCGTTAAGCTCGATTACATTTAGAGCCATCTAAGCTTGCTCGCCTTTATCGGAAATCTGTAAATGTCTGATCAGACGTTCGTCACAGTAGTTCTGACAATCTAATACCAGTCGATCTTGTATTAGCTGCAACTGGTGTAAAAGAAACATTAAGAAAATACTCACCACCAGCGCAACGAATGTAGAGTTAAAGGCTACCCCTAAACTCTGAGTGACACCGGCAATGTCTCCCGCCACCGCCTGATAGGCCTGGCCGAGGGCGGTACCAATACCGCGCACGGTTCCAAGGAAGCCGATGGACGGAATCGCCCAAGCGATATAACGTACGATGGTAAGTTCCGTTTCCATGCGATCCGCTTCAGTTTCGCAGGTGTCTTTTATTATTGATGACACGGCTTGAATATTTTGGGTGCTTTGAAATCGATGTAATCCCGCTAATAGTGCTCTCGGTAATAAATAATCTCTTTCTTTCTCAGACAAGGCTTGAACAGGTCTGGCGATATTGCGTGAGTCTTCCGGCAATATACTCATCCCATCCTGCAGTTGTATCAGTGTTCTATCTAATAAAGTCTTCTGTCGAAGGGTGTGTTGGGTTTTCATGCCGATAATGGTGACAGCCCATAGAAAGAAAATGATGCAAAATTCCTGTTCGTAGTTGCGCAAGATAATAAACACTGAACGTTCCGGTACTAATTCCGGATTCTGTTCTTGCATCAATGCTTGCTGTTCTTGAATTAAGTCAGCGTTCGGTCGAATGACCGTCACGTATGTGCCGTGTACAATAATAATCACTAAGATGAGTGCCGCTACCTGAAAGAGACCTTCATACATGGAGCCTTGCTTCATAAACTATTCCTTTTCTAATATAACCGGAACGCTAAATATCAACCGGAAATGAAACACCCAGATCCTGTGAAATTTCTTCTGTTGGAATGAAACGCGAGTTTGAGCCCTCCTCTTGTTCTTCAGCCTCATCCCCCAGGATTAATTCGTCGTTCTCAGCAGCGGCTAATTCTTCTGAAGAGAGGTTTGTGTCTAAAGCTTGTTGTTCGTTCTGGGACTCTATTTCGGCTTCTTCGGTAGCCTGGTCTTGGGCCCAAACACTTAAAGTGCATAACAAGCTAAAGAGTAAAAATAATTTTTTCATTCTGAAGTCCTCTCAAAGAGTACTCAGTCATTTATTCAAGGTAGCGAGCAACGCGAAAACCAACATCATCCCGCGGTTCTTCGCCAAAATCCCGAAATGACAAGCGCATTTCGGTCACTGCGCCATGGGCCCAACTGGATCCCCGGATGGTGTGGAACTGTCCCAATTTTGGACCTAATGGGTCTATTTCCACACCAATCGCGCCGACGGCTCCGTAATAATCATGTACCCATTCTGAAACGTTTCCGGCCATGTCATACATTGCATAATGATTCGAATCAAAGGAAGCAACCGGTGCCGAAGCAAAATAATTGTCGTTGTAATTAAACATTATTTCGCCTAAATAATTTTGTGCGGTGATGTCAGCAAAATTTCCTGCATTCTCCGGAGGTGGTAGTTGATCTCCCCAATGATACTTGAGGGTGTTGCCACTGCCATTGGTTCTTGCTACCCAAGCCCATTCCGCTTCGGATGGCATACGGTATCCAGTCGATTCAGGATTGAAGCCAATAATGTCTTCACCTTCGATTTCATAAAATAAAGACAGGCCTTCCTGCTCGCTCAACCAGTTGCAATAGGCCGCGGCCTGAGCCCAACTGACCTGCACTACCGGTTGCGCTTCATTATTCAAACTGACACCTGACACTGTTCCAGAACTATGATCTGTATTGAACCGGCGGTAGTCTGAATTAGTCACTTCATTAAAGGCCATATAGAAAGGTCGTTCCAGTTGTATGTCACGCAAGTTCTCATTGGGTCTTCTTCCGGCTTCACGTCTGGAAGCACCCATGGTGAAAGCACCTGGGTAAAACAGTTTCAAATCCTGACCCACAGCCGTCGTAATAATTGGTTTTATCTGATCGAGGCGAGCTTGCTCCAGAGATTTCAGAGAAATGCGAATAGCCTGATCTAAGCCGGGACGAGAAGTAAATTCTGTTGTGTAAGGAACAAAACCTTCTTTACGAATTTCTATTTGCTGATTCGCTGCCATCAGCTCGATAGTCTGGTTAGCCAGCCCCCTGAATTCACCATTTACATAGAGTTCTGCGTCTTCTGGTTGGGCTATTACACTGACACTTGCCAGCTCAGGGTCCAGACTAATGTTTAGCTCTCTTTCCTGATTGGGCTCTGTACGAATGCTAGTCTTTCTTGAGTGATAACCGGTGTGGAAAAACGTTAGCTCATGATTCTGACCCGGTGGTAATGCTACTTCTAATGGAGTAAGCCCCTGGTATTCCCCGCCAATAGTAACTGAGGCACCAGATGGATTGCTGCGTATAAAAACCAGGCCATCGGCTGGCTCCAATTCCACCAGAGGCACAGTGAAATCATCCCCGGCAATAACATCGAAATCTTCTTGCCAGGCCTTATGGCCTGCTAACTTAAGAGTGAGATCGCGCCGGCCTTGGAGAATTTCTGCGTTAATAGGTGTTCTCCCGATTACTACACCATCTAGCAAAACATCAGCTCCTGCCGGTGCTGTCGACAGGCCGATTACTGCCCAGGCTGGCTCCAGGCTGGCCTGGTAGCGCTGTTCTACTTCCCGCCCTTCGATGTCGATGGTCTCACCGTAATCAAGGTAACGATCTACGGAGATTGTCATCTGATGCTCACCCGGCTCGATAGGTACGTCGATCAGAGGAGTCACACCGATATCGACACCGTCGATTTGTACCCGCGCGCCATTAAGCTCCATAGTCGCGATTGAAACTTTGCCTGGCAGTTTACGCATCTCGAATGGATGGGTTTGTGCTTGTTCATTATTTACCAAAAGCAGCGTGTTGGTATCGTGATAACCTTCATTGGTAAGTCCGATGTCATAGGTTCCGGTACGAATTAAGTAACGCTGACCTAAACGAATATGTAGCCCACCACTAATTTCAATCTCAGCGGTTATAGGAGCAACTTCTACGAAAACTGATCGAGCAGTTAGAACAAACCAGCCGGCGATGCCAGAAAGAATTGTGAAGATGCCAATAATGAAATGTATTGGTTTAGGTTTAAAAGTGACTCGCGCCCCCTTTTTATCGTGAGGCGTAAAGTCTATAGGAATTATGGGGTCAGCTGGCCCATTAACTGTATCAATGTCGTCATCAATGTTATCCACAGTCATTACCTATTAGTAGCAACTATACGTTCTGAACATTGCACAACAACTTCATCTGGAGTTTGCCCGAAGCCAACTACAAACTCTTCTCTGACTTCTCGATAACCGATGCGTTTACCCACTGCAACATAGCGGCCCGGCTTTAATGAAACCATGGTTTCCTCAAACAGACCTAAATTACCGATTCGCAATATAGCTACATCAGTAAGATTGTCAGAGACCATTCTAATATCGAGAGGTACTTGTGAAGTTTCTAAAAGAACTTGTAGTCGATCGAGCTGATCAACTAATCGTGGGCCGGGACTTTCAATTGCGCGACCGGTGTAATAGATATCTAAAACTTGCTGGAAAACATCGGCTTCATAAAATCGATCTGGTGTCTCGATCGACCCAACCAACAAATCGTCAAGCTGAGCACGTTTACTTGCATAGTCTCTGCCGTTAATAGCAAACACCAGGTTGGCATCAATGACCAGTACATTGTCATATTCAGTTACCGCAGTGTGCCATTCTTCCTGAGCCTCTGCTGCATTAATGCGCGTTTGAATTGCTGAAATTTGAGCATTAGCAACTTCATTTTCAGTTTGCGTAATTGCTGCTATCGCCTCTTCTGCATTAACGCCCAAAGTTGCTGCTCGTTCGAATTCAGCGATTGCTGCCTCAGGATCTCCATTTTCTAGCAAGGCATATCCTGCCGACATAATACCCGCAAATTCTTGCTCCAGTATTAAAGTGGAGATTTCATTTATTTTCTGTTTTGCAACTTCATTATAGCTGTCGAGGTCAATAATCTCTCGATACATGTCTCGGGCTGAATCCAGTTCGCCATCTTCCAGTAATTCTTCTGCTTGAGCTAATAATCCCAAAACTTCATCCATGGCAAGGGATCTTTCCAAACCGATTTGCGCGGCTTCACTATCTCGGTCGAACAACAAAGCTAAGGAGAACTTATCTTGAGCTAATTCCGACTCTCGATTAGCCAAAGCATTCTGTCCATCAATGAGTGTTTGTTCTAAAACCGTCGGCACAGTTTCTAGGATTGCCAATAAGTCATCGCGACCATTGGTATAGGAGTCGACGGCTAATATGAACTCTTGTCGACGATAATAATCATCACCGATACTCGCGACTTCCAATGCGGCTGCATAGTCTTCCTCTGCCCATTGGTCGACTTCAAGCGCTTCCAATACGCCCTGATGCTCTAGCAACTCTGCTAATACATCCTGTGCTTCTTTGCGCTGCCTGGAACGCTGTGCTTCTTCAAAAGGAGAAATTGTTGAAGCCGCTACTTCCTCTTCTGGATCTTGTAAGAGCTCAGAAACGTCGACACGCCGCTCCAGTGGCAACTCGTACTGGCTCACAATAGCAGGAAGAACGAATATCACCAGTAGCGCAACCAGAAGTAATCCGGCTACGCTAATCCAAATCCAAATAGGGGGTTTATTCAATTCTACGGCTGTAGATGAATTGACATAAATCTGGTTCTCATTGAAACCAGATTGTTGCGACTCTTGCTTGTCCTTGTCGACATCGTTTTCTGACATATCTATTTCTGTGGATAGAACGCACTTAACAAGTGGTTATAGTTGTCCTACTTCTGCCGAATAAAGATCTGCCATAATTTCGCGCCACTGCTCGTACTGTTCTTCAACCGACCCTGAAAGAGTGATAGTACGATCATCTAAATTGATGACTTGTGGAGCGACTTCATTTTCTAAAGATTGGCCAAGTTCTTCTAAAGCTTCCATGTGAATTCTTGCTTCAGCCTGCTTATCAAATCCGCTCCTAAGCAGATAAGCACCAGCACCAACAGCAAAAGCTCCGCCAGCGACAGTTCCATAATTAGAGCCCTGGGTTGCAGCAGCCAAGCCACCAACTACAGTCGCGGCACCCGCGATAAAGCGACGCCGTGCTGAAGCTTCAATTTCTCTTAAAGTGATTGTTTCGTAATAACTCTGTTCGCGCCAGGAATCATAAGGTAAACGCATTTGTCGCACATAAGTTGCGTAATAGTCCTGAACAGTATCGATAAACATGAAGTCGCGTTCACGTATATCGCGAATTCTACCAAGCATCGGATCTGAATCCGCCGGCAATGACACAATCTCTAAATAACCATCGCGGTTCTGTGTCAGATAGTCATCAAAAACTTCAGGAGAAAATCGCTGAGCGAAAAGCATTTCGGAAATCATGCGGATCTCCAGAATTTCATCGTCTTCGATATTCGCTTTTTTCCAGGCTAACAAATCGTTTGCGATGTTGTTATATAAAATTTGGAACGGATCGTTTTGCTGACGTTGTGACGGGTCGTAGCTGAACTGACTGATTTCCTGTTCATAGAGTTTGGTATACCAATGCCGTCCAGTTGAATCTTTCACCTCGATGCGCATGGCCATTGATTCACCATTGGATTCCAAAATGGTGCCATTGATATATAAATCCATAGGACTGGAAACGTTGGGCATTAAACGCACAATTCCCCAGTTAGCTGAGCGCTGCAAAGTTTCTGCGACGAGGAACGGTGCATACCGAGATTCCGCTACTCGAATTTGTGGATTAGTAAGTTCTTCCTGATCGTCATCCATATCGTCCAAACCTGGATCGAAAATTGCGACACCAACATCGAGTAATAAATCTTCAGGGACATTCTGACTATCCTGAATCACAGGAGTATATGAAGTGGATTTAACAGTATGGGTTGCACAGGCGCTCAAAAAAGCTGTAACCATTAAAAATCCAATTATGTTTCTGGCAAGGAATCTCATTGCTCTTCACCTTCGCTAATACCTGTATAGTTTCTGTATTCATCCCAGAGCGCTTCACGCAACTCAGGGTCAGGTTCGCTCATTGCTGCTTCTCTCAATTGACGCGCAACTACGTCGTCGTCACGTCCGCTAGGAATGTCTTCTGGTGGTGGAAACGTCTGATTAGGCTGAGGTGCTGATGAAGCAGACGGCTGTGTCATTACCGGGCCAGAAGGAGACCCAGGTTCAAGTATTTGTGGCCGGCCTTGGGCACCCCCACCGCCACCACCAGCTTCGCCTCCTGCTTGCGAACTACCGGCCGCATTGCTTTCATTTTGTGCTCTTTCTCTTTCGCTAAGAATGAAACCGTCAAAAGTTTCATAGCCACGACGTAGTGCTTCATCCAATACTGCTGCGCGTTCGGCGGCAGTAATCGGACCCGTATTCTGGGAATTGATAGTGCTATTCCCACTTAATACCCCATTTGGTAGTGTATCTAGACTGTAATCCCCATCTGGGTTCTCTAATGTTCCTTGGCTAGACCCCGAAACCCCACTTCTTCCAGAATTTAGGTCTCCTGAAGAAGTATCTCTCCCACCACGACTGTCACCTCGTTGTTCGTCTCCGGGCAACTGTGACTGGGCTCTGGCATCTCCACCAGGGCTGTTCTGTCCATTACTGCCGACTGGAAAGCTAGACGCTGCACTATTTTGACCCTGCTGTCCTTGTTGTGTTCCTCTCTGACTCGCGCTATCGCCAGAAGGATTGGTGACGCCCCTTTCTCCACTGTTAGCCTGGCTCTGCCCCGTGCTCTGGGGAAAGGAACCAGATAGGGTAGGCAGTGCACTGCTGCTTCCGCCACTAGATTGGGGGCTGCTCTGAGATTGCTGTGATCCCTGAGACGAGCTACTGCTGCTCGACTGTGAAGGAGAAGGAAACGATGGCGATGATGCAGACGGACTCGAGCTTGAGGATGGCATTGACGAAGAAGAGCTCGAACTCTGGCTTGATGGCGACGGTGTCGAAGGCATCGATGATGAGCTCTGGGAGCTCGGGCTCGATGATGACGGCATAGAGGGAGAGGGCATACTCTGCGATGACTGACTCTGGCTTGTTGATTGGCAGGCGATTAGCCCCGCACTCAGACCACCAAGTAATAGGATTTTAGGCAGCGTCATGGATAACTTTTTCATAGTCATGTTCTAAATTGGAGCTTAGTAATTTTCGCTTTCAGATTTTCGCGAGTTTTGGCCGCCAATTTCTGAATTTTCACGTTGTTCCTAAAACCCCAATGGAAATTTTTGGTTCCAGCCATAAAACATCCCCAAAAACTGAGGATGTTGGAAATGGGGTTATTTAAACCCTGAACATCTGATTTGGTAACGCCAGACAGTCCAAAACGAATACTCTGTCCATTGCCTACAAAATCTACAAATCAGAGAAATCCAAAAACGGTGGGGGCCAATTGCACATCTAAATCCAGATGACGAGTCATTTGCAAAACCTGGGATTCAAGGAGAAGTGATGGGTTTTGGTGGAGCGACGGCATGGTTATTTGCTAAAGAAGGGGCCAAGGTTGTTTTAGCGGACATACAGGAAGATTTAGGTCATCAGTCAGCATCTCAAATAAGAAATACAGGTGCTGACGCAATGTTTATACGTCTTGATGTAACAAAGGAGTCAGATTGGATCAG
>ENA-UPTF01001426-UPTF01001426.1-marine-metagenome-genome-assembly--contig:-NODE-1426-length-14994-cov-3.206342_pt1 | contig 14994 bp, 16 predicted proteins | sample MGYA00238166_ERZ767019 | MGnify/ENA primary metagenome ERZ767019 (study PRJEB28930, sample SAMN06266391) | marine metagenome | isolation source: Sea water from 250 m depth | place: Atlantic Ocean...
GATCTCGCGAATATCCTAATCCTTCTGAATCTTTTTGCTGAGACCCTACTCGCTGTAACATTCGCAATAGCACCATTCTCGAATTCAAGGCGTGCATTCGCGATATCAACATGGTTTGTCACTATGCTAGCACCGACCGCAGAAACATACTTCAACTCTGATTGAACCAAAGAGAGCACGATGTCGATATCATGGATCATGAGATCAGTTACCACGTCAACGTCTGTGGCTCTCTCTACAAATTCGCTCAGCCTATGCACTTCTATAAAACGTGGACGATCCAGTTCTTCGTGAAGGCGGACAACTCCGGCATTGAATCGCTCGAGGTGCCCTATCTGGAGAATGGCACCACTCTGCTCGGCTTCATTCACTATTAATCGGGCATCATCCAGGGTATGCGCCACCGGCTTCTCCAACAATACGGGAATTCCCTTGGACAGAAAAGGCAACGAGACCTCCCGATGACAGGAAGTTGGTACTACCACACTGACAGCGTCTACGGAATCGGCCAGTTGATCCACGTTACTATAAAAGTCACATTCGCAGTCAACTGCGACCCGCTTTCCCACATCTGAATCCAAGTCGTTGACGCCAACTAGCGTCACATCGGATAGCCGGGTGTAAATTTGAGCATGTATAGAGCCGAGATATCCAACTCCGACAACTCCGATCTTTACCGGTTCACTCATCGATACCGCCAGAGGGAACAATTACGCAACACCGCGAAAACAACTGGTTTGGCATTTGCCGATATCTTATTCAATATAATCAAATAGCATCCTGGTCGGTCTCACCTGTACGGATTCGGTGTATCTGCTCAAGGTCATAAACAAATATTTTTCCATCCCCAATTTTTTCTGTACGGGAAGCATTTATTATAGTTTCGACCACCTGGTCGACAATGGCTGTGTCGACTGCGACCTCTAATTTCACTTTTGGAATAAAGTCTACGACGTATTCTGCTCCTCTATATAGTTCTGTATGACCTTTCTGGCGACCGAAACCTTTTACCTCAGTAATGGTCATGCCTTTGATCCCGACTTCACCTAAAGCGTCACGTACATCATCAAGCTTGAATGGTTTGATTATTGCGGTAACCAGTTTCATAGTCGGGTCCTTTGGTTGATGCACCTTTTCCAACAAATCTAGACTTGCTTACAACAATGCCAACATGCTTTTCGCATCACTAACCTCGAATTTTCGAGGCTCTTCAACATTCAAATTTGTAATAACACCATCATTCACAACAATTGAATATCGCAGGGAGCGAACACCAAAACCCGAACCGGATAAATCTGAGTCCAATCCGATAGCTCTGGTAAATTCTGCATTACCATCTGCCAGCATCATCACCCGCTCACCTGCGCCGTGAACATCTCCCCAGGCAGCCATAACCCACGCATCGTTTACTGAAAGACAAATAATTAGATCTACACCTTTGTCACGAATTTGATCGGATAACTCAATATAACCTGGCAGATGAGATTTCGAGCACGTAGGGGTAAATGCGCCTGGTAGTGCAAACAACACCACTCGTTTACCCTGAAAGAGTTCACCAGTCTGAACCGACTCCGGTCGTTCTTTACCCATAACCTTAAGCTCCACATCCGGTATTGTTGCGCCAATCTGTATCGCCATTACGCCTCCTTTTAGGGAAAACATTCTGTTAGTGCATAGTATCCACAATTGCTACCGCACCTGCCAACACGTATCTTAATCCAATCTGTGATTCCCCAGCACCATGCGATTGCGCCAGCCCTATGATAAATTACCCACTCAAATAAGGGCGCTAAATCAGACCCAAAACTTAACCTGGATTTCGCATTGGAACATCTAGTTGACCTGAGAAGTGATACTGTTACCAAGCCCAGTGATGGCATGCGCGAGGCCATGCTGAATGCTGATGTCGGCGATGATGTTTATGGGGAAGATCCGACGGCTACCGCTCTCGAGGCCAAAGCAGCTGATTTATTAAAAACAGAATCCGCACTATTCGTAACAAGTGGCACCCAAAGTAACCTCCTCGCCCTGCTAAGCCATTGCCAACGCGGAGACGAGTACATTGCGGGTGAAGAGGCTCATACCTATCGATTTGAAGCCGGTGGGGCTGCGGTATTGGGCGGAATTCAACCCCAACCCCTGCCCTTCGAAGCCGACGGAACACTCGCCCTCGACGCCGTAATCGCAGCCATTAAGCCCGACGATTATCACTTCGCCCGCTCTCGACTTTTGTGCCTTGAAAATACCCAAGCCGGCAAGCCGCTGAGTGTCGATTACGTCGCGCAAGCCGCTGACGTTTGCAGCCGTTATGGGCTCAACCTGCACCTCGACGGCGCTCGCTTATTCAATGCAGCCGTTGCCGAAGGGGTACCCATAGCAGCATACGGCGGCCTCGTCGATTCGGTTTCGGTATGTCTATCCAAAGGCCTTGGAGCGCCTGCGGGGTCCGTCCTCGTTGGATCTCAACCATTCATTCACGCCGCTCGGCGTTGGCGTAAGATGCTTGGCGGTGGCATGCGTCAAGCAGGCGTCCTTGCAGCAGCAGGTTTATACGCTCTCGAACACCACGTCGACCGACTCGCCCAAGACCATGCCCTGGCGGTCGGACTCGCCCAAGGAATTGGAGAGAAATTAGGAACTTCAATAAAGCAAGCAACCAACATGGTCTTTGTCGACGTACCCAAGCTTGACGATATTCGCGCCAAACTCGCGCAAAAAGATGTGCTGACGTCCGGGTCAAGGTGGGTTGTGCACCTAGATGTCAACCAAGACGACATCGAATTCGTAGTCAACGCAATCTAGAAGTTAACCCACAATCCCCACAATCGTCCCGGTCAGGCACGCGACCACCGTGCCCGAAAGCAGTGTCTTGGGACCAAGCGTTAATAAGTCTTTACGTCGCTCGGGAACCAAAGCACTGACGCCTCCGATCAAAATACCCAAACTGCCAAAGTTGGTGAACCCACAAAGAGCGTAGGTAAGGATAAGTCGTGTATCTGGTAGTAGAGAATCAGCCAGCGCACCGAATTCCAAGTAGGCCACCAACTCATTCAAGATTAACTTGCTGCCCAAAAGAGCTCCAGCAGTTCGAGCATCTACCCATTCAACACCCATGGCCCAGGCCACGGGTGCAAAGACCCAACCCGCCAGCCACTGCAACGTCAAGGGCTCGCCCGAGACCATAAAGTTACCAAGCACGTAATTCACAAGGCCGACCAAGCTCATCAAGACGATCACCATTGCGCCGACATTAACTACCAACCTCAAACCATCCATCGTGCCGCGGGAAACGGCGTCCATCGAAGTTTCGTAACTGAGAGCATCGGCCAGGTCGCCACCTTCCGTGACCGCTTGTTCGGGGATGAGGATACGAGAAACTAAAACGGCTCCTACTACATTGACGACAGAAGCCGTCAGAACGTGTCCGATAGCTCCGTCGATCACCGGTGCCAACACGTTCGCATATAACACCATGATCGATCCGGCGACCGTTGACATGCCGCAGGTCATCACCACAAACAATTCAGACCGCGACAGATTACGCAGGTATGCCCGGATGACTAACGGAGCTTCAACCATTCCTAGAAATACGCTCGCCGACGCGGCAACTCCCACAGCACCCCCAACGCCTAACGAGCGGCGCAATGCCCACGAAAATCCACGGATCACAACAGGCAGTACCCGCCAATGCCATAGCAATGCGACGACCACGCTGAAGACCAAGATCTGCGGTAGTACCCTAAAGGCAAAAATATAGGGCATCGAATCGGCGGTTAATTCGAAGGGCAGATTCGTGTCACCTCCCAAGAAACCAAACACGAGCCTCGTCCCTTCGCGCGTCGCCGCTTCCATGGCGTACACAATCTCGTTGAGCGATAGCAGCGCTTGACGGAAAAATCCTACGTTTAAAAGCACGTACGCGAGTACTATTTGAATTAGGAGAGCTATCGCTAATTGTCTAACGCTGACGGCGCGGCGGTCCTCGCTCAACAACCACGCAAAAGCTAACAACCCAATAAGACCGATCAGTCCTTGCACAAAGAAGCATCCATTGGTAGACCCTCTAAAGTCTACTCGAAGGAGGTCGTCTCATCGCGCGCATATTGATCACGGGCACGCTTGCCATCGACTATGTTGCTACGTACGCAAACGATTTCAACGCGTTGCCACGCCACCAGGGACTAAATTTTTCGATCCATCTCGACGGACTCCGTCGACATTTCGGCGGATGTGCCATGAACCTCGCTTACAGCTTGAAACACCTTGGCCATGACCCGATTCCCTTTGTGTTTACTGGTCGCGACCTTGACGAAGACTATCAAGCGCACCTGTCCCGAATGGCCATAGATCAAGACGGGATCATTCAAGTCGAAACCGCTATCCACTCCTCTCACGCCTTCATCTTTACGGACGTCAAAGGCAATCAGTTCACCGGCTTCTATCCGGGCCCAACACGAACCGAAGAATTCGAGACGCACCTACGTCGCGTTATTTATGAGAAGCGTGATATCGACTACGCCATCACCGCACCCGACATCCCAGCTAACATGATCGCTGCCGCGAGAATTTTGAACGAATGCGGCGTGCCTTTCTTGACCGATCCAGGCCAGGGGCTGACCGATTTCACCCCATCCGATTGCCACGAGCTGATGGAACACTCTGATCGGGTGATTGTGAATCAATTCGAATACGAGACATTACGAAAACACACCAACGTCGACGCCATCAAGGATCTCGTTATTACCAAGGGATCCGAAGGCGCTCGCTGGACAAGCCCCAATGATGAAGGTGCCGAGTCTGCCGTCAAACCTATCCGAATCGTCGACCCGACCGGTTGTGGCGATGCCTTTCGAGCAGGGTTTGTCCACGCGCAACTATTAGGCGCTAACAAACGCGATGCTGTCCGTTGCGGCGCCGTCGTGGCAAGTATCAATATCGAGTCCCTCGGAACTCAAGCACACAGCTTAGACAATCTAGCGGAACGCTACAGTGGTGCCTGGAAGGAACGACCGAGCTGGTTATAACGATTTCGCGTGGCTAACATGGCGCAATGAAAGACGGATCTATCATCCTACTGAACGGGTCTTCGAGTTCGGGCAAGACCACGCTCTCCCTGATGTTGCAACAGCTGCTCCGCGATCCCTATCAGCACGTTGCACTGGATCAATTTCGGGACGGACTTCCAGGACGATATCGCGGTTTCAATTCACCTGAGGGTACAACCGGATTCGACGGACTAAACATCAGCCCCGTCGACCTAAACGATGAATCCGTGACGGCAGTTCGATTTGGGGTTCATGGTGAAAAGCTACTCAAAGGCATGCGCCGGGCTATAGCCACCATCGTTAGTAACGGCTTGAACGTCATCATCGACGATCTTCTTTTCGAAGAATCTTTCGTCGTCGATTATGCCCGCGTCCTCGCTGAATTCGATGTGACGATCGTTGGTGTGCGATGCCCGCTGGATGTTGTTCGCCAACGTGAATCTGAACGCCCGGGGCGTTTTCCAGGCACAGCAACGTGGCACTTCGACAAAGTGCACGAGCACATGATTTACGACGTAGAGGTAGACACCGCCAATAAATCGCCGAGGGATTGCGCCTTAACAGTCATGAACGCCCTAGAAAACAAACCTGCAATGTCGGCGATACGCCAGCTCGCCGCTCGCTATCCGCCAACAAACGACTAGCTCGGCAACTGGGAAAGTTTGGCGATAATCAGGGGAATGCGATCATTGCCGAAGTACATATCGACACCATCGAGGAACACTGTTGGCGAACCAAAACCGCCACGATCCACCAGCTCCTGGGTATTTTCCCTTAATCTATTTTTGTAGTCGTCTGAACTGATTTTTTCGTAGAACTCGTCGGGAGCAATGCCCACCGAGTTCACGATCTCTGTCAAAACGTCGTCTTGTGATATATCACGTAATTCGCCCCAGTAAGTCTCGAAAACTCGACGCGCGTACGGAATCAGGACGTCTTGTTCGATCGCGACGAAAGCACCGCGCATCGCTTTAACGCTGTTCACTGGGAAGACTGGAGGCGAACCTATGTCGATACCGACGTATCCTGCCCAATCGGCTAGATCTTTACGGTAATACTCCGACTTTGCCGGCACCGGGTTTTCGCGCGACGCATATACGCTGGGATTGACCGTATTGAACACGCCGCCGACAAGAAATGGCCGCCATTCAATCGCGATCGACTGACCTTCAATCGACCGTTGGATTTGTTCAAAAGCTAAATACGTCCAAGGACTTGAACAGTCAAAGAAGAATTCCAGAGTTCGCATGCCGCCCAAGGTTATACGGTTGACAGGGCCCACGAAAGAACGTTCCATCGTTTCTTCGTTTACGTAGGGGAAGGGTATTGAAATTCACATGGTTTAATTTAATGCCTTGGCCATATCTTCCCGAAGACTTTCGGGAGAAGTACCGATCCGTATGGGTCGATATACCCAATTCGCTCTATGACCCGGTACGCGGGCACGAACTCTATAACGTCTATCTAGACGAACTCGAATATGCAGAAGAGTGTGGTTTCGACGGTATCGGAGTAAACGAACACCACGCCAACGGCTATGGTCTCATGCCCTCTCCAAACCTCATGGCCGCGGCATTAGCTCGACGAACCTCCAAGTCGGCTCTGGTGGTTTTGGGTAATTCCATCGCACTCTACAATCCACCCCTAAGGGTCGCTGAAGAATTTGCGATGCTCGATGTTATCTCCGGCGGCCGTCTTTTGGCGGGTTTCCCCGTCGGGACATCAATGGACACCAACTATTGTTACGGACAGATTCCTGCTCTGACGCGCGAAAAGTATCAAGAGGCTCACGAACTTATTATGCGCGCGTGGCGGGAAGACGAACCCTTTACATTTAACGGTCGCTATAACCAACTGCGCTACGCGAACTGTTGGCCCAAACCGATCCAATCGCCCCCTCCAATCTTCATCCCCGGCGGCGGTTCCTTGGAAACTTACGATTTCTGTCTCGAAAACGATTACGTCTATTGCTATTTAAGTTTCACGGGATATATACGCGCCAAGCAGTTGATGGACGGCTACTGGAATCGAGTTGCTGAGTACGGCAAAGATGACTCCCCTTACCGTGCCGGATTTGCGCAAACCATTGTCGTTGCAGAAACAGACGAAGAAGCCGAGCGAGATTACAGAGAACACATCGACTACTTCTACAACCGTTGTTTACACGTGTACCCGGGATTTGCCGATGCACCTGGGTATCGCACAATCAAGACCCTTAAAGCGAACGTCACATCGCAGATGACGGCGCAAGGTTCTGGGAACATCGCTAGCATGAGCTGGCAACAGCTAATCGATGACGGCTACATCATCGCGGGAAGCCCCGATACTGTGGCGAATCAGATGAAGGAACTGGTGACCAGCTTACGCGTTGGCAACATTTTCTGTCTCATCCACGTAGGCAACATGCCCCAGGACAAGTGCATGCGTTCGACCAAGCTGTTCGCCGAGGAAGTCATCCCCCAGCTCCGCGATATGTGGCCCGAGTACGAGGATGACAATCGGTTTTGGGTTTCGCCAATCGACCACGCGAACCGCTCAGCCGCGGCTGCAATAGGAGGCTGATGTGGAATCCCACATAATTGAGGTTGGTCATCCCAACAATCGAAGCAGTATCCGCGTTTACGAAGGCGGCAAAGGGCCCGAGCTGTTATTTCTTCACGGGGCCGGCGGCTTGTTTCCCGATGATCCTTTCCTTGAGTCACTGGCGAGTCATTATCACGTCTATGCGCCGTTGTTACCTGGTTTCGAAGACTCGGAAGGTGGAGATCATCTGCGCAACATGCTCGACTTCACGCTGCACGCTTTTGATGTGTTTGACGCTCTCTCCTTGCATCAACCGCTTGTGGTTGGCCATTCGATGGGCGGGATGATGGCAGCCGAAATGGCTGCCATCGCACCCTCAGAGATCCAAAGGTTAGCGCTTTTAGCACCAGCAGGATTGTGGAAAGACGACCACCCTATCGAAGACCTTTTCAGTAAGCTGCCGTTCGAGCTGCCGGCACTTCTTTTGCACGACCCAGAAAAAAACGGTGCCCTGTTGTCGTCCGGCGGGAACTTTAACGATCCGGATTTCCTCTCAGATTTTCTTGTTGGAAATGCACGTCGCCTGGGAATGGCGGGCAAATTGTTGTTTCCTGTTCCAGATCGTGGTCTGCGTGACCGTCTGTATCGCATTACAGCCCACACTGCCATCATTTGGGGACGATCCGATCGACTAATCCCACCCTTGTACGGAGAGGATTTTGTCAGTGAAATCCCAAACGCTACGTTGCACAACGTTGAAGAAGCTGGTCACATGCTTCAGTACGAACAGACGGAAGCGGTCATCCAAATTTTGGCAACCCTCCATAACTGATCGACTCTCTGCTCAATGAACGCGCGCAGCGATGATCTAGAGCAACTCCGTTTGATGATCGACGTAGCGAAGCAAATCGTCGTATTCACTGGCGCTGGAATCAGCACCGAATCGGGGATACCCGATTTCCGAAGCCCAGGCACTGGTCTCTGGAACAAGATCAAACCCATCGAATTCCAGGACTTCGTCGCGTCCGACGAAGTCAGACAAGAATCCTGGAGAAGGCGTTTTTCTGGCGATCGAACCATGGAAAATGCGGTTCCGAATAATGGTCACCGGGCGGTCGCTCAACTTGTGAAGGAAGAGAAAGTGTCCGCGGTGATCACCCAAAACGTCGACAACTTACATCAAGATTCGGGCATCGACGATGAGAATGTCATCGAATTACACGGCAACGCTAAGTACGCAAAATGCTTGTCCTGCCAAACTCGATACGAGTTGGAGGATCTGGAAGCTCAGTACAAGAAAGAAGGTCGCGTCGACCCGTGCAGTCGATGCGACGGGATCATCAAATCGGCAACCATTTCCTTCGGTCAAGCCATGCCTGAGAAAGAGATGGAACGAGCCCGCCGCGCAACAAGCCAATGCGATCTGTTTATCGTTATCGGCTCGTCTTTAGTGGTCTATCCCGCAGCCGGGTTTCCCGAATACGCTAAACAACTTGGAGCCGGATTGGCTATCGTCAATCGTGAAGAAACACCGCTCGATCATTTAGCCGACGTCACGGTTCACGAGGAAATAGGGCCGTCTCTGAGCTACGTCGTCGGACTTAACTAGCCCACCTTACATCCGCCCTGTAACGTAATGTTGAAAGGATGTTTTATAGACGCACTATGAATGAGATGGCCCAAGTTCTATTACCGGTACATATCCTAGCTGGAACAATTGCTCTGCTTTGTGCTGCTCTCGCAGTTTCATCTGAAAAGGGCAAAAAGCTCCATGTGCTTTCAGGTAGAACATATATCTGGTGCATGGTTGCCATCTTCTTAACCGCGATCCCAATGTCGATTATCAGCAGCAACATCTTTTTGTTTCTAATAGCTGTCTTTTCTTTCTATCTGGCTTTCTCAGGTATGCGCTTTGCCAGGAATAGAAAGAATAGCGAAACACTTAACCAATATGCTTGGAGGCACGATAGCGGTAATTACCGCTGTTTCGGTTGTTAATCCTCCTTTCGATCCAGAATGGGTTTGGTGGGTGCTTCCAACCGCGTTAGTAACACCAGTTATTTATTGGTGGAATGTGAAGGTTCTGAAATGAAGTTTCACACTATGTGACAAGAGACATATAAGAACGAGGAATTGCTGGAATGAAAGAACCAACACAAACTGAAATAGACACTAACGCCGCTGCAAAAACAGGTTTAGCTCCGGCGTTTATGGTCGCCATGGAGCAAAATTTTCCAGATGATCTTCGTATTATTCAGGATGATCTAACAGAACGGATGTTGCCTTTTTATTTACGTTTGTTTGTTGGACTTACGAGAATCACTGCGATCCGCGATTGGGTGGTCAGGACCATGGATAAACAGGTTCGAGGAATATGGAGTGGTCTCTTGTGCCGAAAGTGTTACATACGTGACAAGTTAACGTTATCAATTACCAAGCCGAATTCATTTGGTGCTGTAGTGAATTTAGGAGCCGGCTACGATGCTCTGCTCTATAGACTAACTGCTCTAGAAAATATCCCCGCCTGGGAAGTTGACCAATCAACAATTATCAAAAGTAAGCGCAAGGGCTTATCAAGAGCTTTAGGCCAATTACCAAAACATATTTCGCTTGTTCCAATTAACTTTGTCACACAAGAATTGAGCGCCGTACTAAGTGAATATGGTTATCGTGTGAGCAGCAAAACGTTCTTTATTTGGGAGGCAGTTTCACAATATCTTACAGAAGAGGCAATTAGAAAGACTTTTGATTTCCTATCCCATTCACCACCCGGTAGTCGCATGGTATTTACGTATGTGCTTAAAGATTTTATAGATGGCAAGAATATGCACGGAGAAGTGAATTGGTTTAAAAAGATCGTGGAGAAGGAAAAGCTTTGGCACTTTGGATTTAATCCCAATGAAGTGGCCGATTTCTTAGATGAATATGGCTGGCGCTTCATAGAAGATGTAAGTTATGAGGAACTGTGTGAAAGGTATGTAGTGCCCACTGGACGAAATCTTCCTTTCATGACGATGGAGCGCGTGGTTTATGCCGAGAAAGTTTAAAGAAGAATAGTAGAGTGAAAAATATACAGATGGTGTTATTCACAGTCGTAAAACACTCGATAACTACCGCGCAGCAGTCAAAAGATTTTCGGCAAATCGCTCAATGTGCTCAATCCGATTACACGTAGCGACTCGAAAACAGTGGGGAGCATAACGCGACATTTCAGAGTCCCCTTCGCCCCAAGTATCGGGAGTTTCAGGAGTCAGCCAAAACACCTGTTTTACCCGGTTCGATAATTCTCGAAAAATATCAGCCCGAGCATCGTAGTAGTTATTACGACCATCGCCCAAAACCACCAAGACTGAACGACTGTTTAGATCCGTCCCGCAACGTTCGCGGAAATCTATGAACGCCCGCGCGTAATCCGTATTGCCTTTTCCCCAAAAGAACAACGCGTCTTCTATCGCCTCCTCCGAAGCCTTAGAACGGAAAATGTCGGTTACTTCTCCGAGACGACTCGAAAACGTAAAAGCCCGCAAATTGGGCAATACGTCGGTCAATTCGTATAGGAATAAGAGCAGAAAACGCGCGACGCGAGCGACCGAGCTACTGACGTCACAGAGAACATAAACCGTTGTCTTCTCTCGTTTGTGTCGACGCCAACGGACGTCGAACATTGTTCCGTCGTACGCGATGTTTCGACGTAACGTTTTCTTGATATCAAGTACTCCGCGGGTCGCCTTACGCAGTCGTCGTCGATGGTCTCTTACCAGCCTATCGGCCAACTTTTCGACGACCCGACGTACTTCATGTTGATACTCAAAAGGAATTCGGTCGAGGTTGGCATTGAGAGCCGCATCCAATAGCGCACGTTTTCCCGTAGCGTCAACACGTAGTCGGTACTGCGCATCAACATAATCACGTATCTCTTGACGAAAATATTGACGCAAGTATCGAACGGCAGGGTCGGCGTTTTCAGTAGAACCCACGTAGTCGTCTAGTTCCCCAACCGACAACGCTTCAGCAATCCGGTCCACGTAATACGATTTTTCTCTAAGGGTTCGAATACTTCCCAAGTTGAGACGTGACGCAGCCTGTTGAACCAACAGCGCGAGCCGATCTCTATCGTTGTCTAGAACGCTTTCGACGGTGTCGACAACGTTACTCGACGTCGTGGTGCGAAGCGTTTCAATGATCTCTTCACGGTCGACGTCGCGCAACATCGCTCGCTTGGCTGGGACCCGAAAGGCCAATTGATGGAAAAAACGTTCGAAGGTTTCATCAAATCTCTCCTTCTCGTCCAGCGTTTTGGCTAACGTCAATTCGAGCGCATCTCTCAATAGAGTTTTATCCCGAATTCCAACGTGCGATAGAACCGCAAATGCGTCCAACGTCTCCGCCGTCGATACTCGAATATCTGCGTTTCTAAGAGCATTGACGAGAAGCGCAAACGTGGCGTCCATGGGACTCGATTTGCGCCTACGCCGAAGAGAACAAAGCAACCGTAATAGAGGTATCCACAGTCGGCGCCTTTATCGGCCGGCCGCGGACGCCACCAAAGGCTTTTCTAATTCGCGCCAATCGATATCCCCATCGGTGGCAAGATTCTCGAAGTTGAGCACGCCCATTTCTTCGAACTTCGGACGAATTTTTTCGGTCAAAAGTCCGATACGTGCGAGATTCGGAATGATGCGGGCGTATAGCATGTTTAGGAATTCCGCGTTTAATCCACGCTCGACCAATACCTCACGCGTCTCCTCAACGTCCCAACCAAAGTGCCGATACACATCAGTTGGTATCAAGCGATCTCGACTAACGATGCACGCCTCATAGGCAAATTGCGCGCGGTCTTCTTTCTCTTCTTCTGACAACGTCGCTACAAATTCTTCGAGGTAATTAACGCCGAACGTGACGTGCCGGGCTTCATCGCGAATGACCAAGTACAAAAGCTCTTTCAACACAGGATCGTCCGTATCGTTCATGGCGATATGAAAAGCTGCAAGCGCTAAGCCCTCCAAAACGATTTGCATGCCAATGAACTTCAGATCCCACCTCTCGTCGGTCAGAATTTTATCCAACAGCGACTTCAGACCCTGGTTGACCGGATAAGACAGCCCTAATTTAGTCTGCAAATAGCGGTTGAAGACTTCGACATGCCTAGCTTCGTCGAAGGTTTGTGAAGCCGCGTAGAGCTTTGCGTTAAAACTTGGAGCGCAACTCGCAAGCTGCGACGCGACCAGCAATGCGCCCTGCTCTCCATGGAGGAATTGCGACAACGACCAGGCATTGTCGTGTTTGAAAAACTCCAACTTGCGCTCCGTGGAGAACGCATCGAATGGCGGATATCCATTCCAGTCTGCATTCGCGAGAAATTCATCGATGAATTCTGGTTTTACCGGTGTCTGTTCATGCCAATCGGGCGTTTGATCCCAATGGACGTCAAGCGACCCGTTCCAATTAAGCGTTTTACCCAATTCGTACAAGCGCTGGATACGATCATCAGCGACTCGATAATCCCAATTGTACGAACCTGTCAGGGGCGTATTGAAGATTTCAGCAACGTGCTGAACATCCGCAACAGACATCCCTCCCCACGCGGATTCCTCATCACCAAATTGCCGAATTTCTCTCGGCGCGTCCTCTACGTAATCGATGCCCATACCACTCTCCTTCGGGCGGCATAGTAGTCGCACGCCAGCAATTTACAACCATCAAACTTGACAAAAAAGTCCCACTTCGGACATCCCATCGTCTTGAGTCACGAAATTCAAATTCATACGGTCGGCGAGCCTCGGTGCTAAGAAATCTGTTAAAACAGCCCTCAGCGGTTCCGTCCGCCTACTAACTCGGGTTTTGAACCAGGTCGGTCACTAAATGGTCATGAATACCAACGAAAACGCGATCGGAATAATTTCCGCCCTCATGCCAAATCGAGGACAAATCGAGGCAGTGGAGTATTTACCTGGCGGCTACAGCAACGACAACTTCCGCTTCAGAATTGACGCCGAGGTTTTTGTTGTCCGGATCGTCCGAACACCATCCCCTCGCCCGTTTGAAAGATACTTTGCGAGTCTGTCCGTGGCGCCGGAACTCATCGCATTTGACACCTCCAGCGGTCACATGATTACGCGTTGGGTCGAAGGTGATGTCCTTACCACGAATCGGCTCAGTCCAATCGAGGGATCAAGTTATTTACGGGAATTGCACGCTGCCATTCCCTCTTCGGTGGCGCGTTACGACGTTACGGAACACATTGCACGTTACTTCGAAGCGGCCGAACAAGCCGGTAAAGAACAACCATGGCTCGACCGTATCCGTTGGAAAGAACGTGAGATTCGCGGGTGCCACAACGACCTCAATCCATGGAACATTATCCGCACCGAAACCGGCATGCGAACCCTCGACTGGGAATCGGCGGGCGATAACGACCCGCTTTTCGACGTCATAGGTTATTGCTACGGCTCAGACTACGAAGATGCTGAATCTCTTTTATGCGCGGAAACGTATTTAGGCCGACGTTTAAGCGAAGAGACATTGCGTAAAACACAAGCGATCTTTCAACTAAGAGAATACGCCTGGGCGATTTCACAGATTAGTGCCGGCAATGACCGCGATGAAATCATCGAGCAGCGTGATCAATCAATCGTTAAGGTCCAACACCTTCTTTAAATCTATCGATAACTTCGATTGCACGGCTGAGTCGGGAGGCACCTAGACCCTCGATTTCAGTGTAAGGCGACTCAAATTCTTCTAGTGTCTGCGTGTAAAGGTAGTGTAGGCGTTCCCGGTCGTGTCGAGACTCTCTAAGCGGGTCTATCTCCCACGGAACGTCCGGCTTCGTCAAAAGGTAATGCCGCCCCTCGATTGCGTGAAGGTGCTCAACAAGCCAAATCGGGGGCCGACCAAATTTGTCGAGCCACCATACGTAAAGTACCACCGCATCGGTATCGAGAATCCGCAACGAGTTCCGATCGGTTACGAAATTCCGCTCACGGCAAATCTGCGTGGACGCAATGGAAGCTACATCTTGAACGGTATAGTGCCGCCGCTTCTCAACATGTAATGAAAAGTACTCACGCGCGTATTCTGGTAGCCACTCCACACTATAGTGTTGCGCAAGTGAGTCACAGAGTGTGGTTTTGCCGGTGCATTCTGTCCCAACGATGGCTACGATCACGAAGGTACAGAATCCTTTGTCATACTCGACAACATGGACCGCGACCAAGTCATCCAACCCCAAACGGCCATCGGGATATATAACCCGTAAAGTAAGGCGTATGGCCAAATTCCTTTGAAAGCGTAAATCCCAGTCGCAAGAACATCGACAACCAACCAAATAATCCAGTTCTCAATATATTTACGCGCAGTCATCCACATGGCGGCGAAACTCAAGACCGTTGTCGTACTGTCCCAATAAGCGAGATCAGCATCCGTGTAA